>Ga0129308_1003822_pt1 | contig 10277 bp, 8 predicted proteins | sample L827metagenome_FD_94440 | JGI IMG/M metagenome (GOLD analysis project Ga0129308, IMG submission 94440) | Ring-tailed lemur group fecal microbial communities from Wisconsin, USA - L827 metagenome | ecosystem: Host-associated > Mammals > Digestive system > Large intestine > Fecal | place: USA... | reverse complement strand
TCTCCGGCAAGAATATTCTGCCTCCAGCGCTTGTTGCCCAGTTACGACTGGACGGTTTTTTTGATGCCGTCGTCTAACTTCGTCTTCGGCAGCCAGCCCAGTTCGTTGTGAATCTTGGTGGGATCGATGGCGTAGCGCATATCGTGGCCCGGACGGTCGGTCACATAGTGGATCAGGCTCTCCGGCTTGTCCAGCTCCCGCAGGATGGCCTTGACGACCTCCAGATTGGTCCGCTCATTGTGGCCGCCGACGTTGTAAATTTCCCCGACGCGGCCCTTGCGCATGACAAGGTCGATGGCGGAGCAGTGGTCCTCGACATAGAGCCAGTCGCGGACGTTCTCACCGGTGCCGTAGACGGGCAGACTTTCGTCGGCCAGAGCGCGGGAGATCATCAGCGGGATCAGCTTTTCCGGGAAGTGGTAGGGGCCGTAGTTGTTGGAGCAGCGGGTGATGGATACCGGCAGCTTGAAGGTGCGGTGATAGGCCAGCACCAGCAGGTCGGCGGACGCCTTGGAGGCGGAGTAGGGGGAGGAGGTGTGGATGGGCGTCTCCTCGGTGAAGAACAGGTCGGGCCGGTCCAGAGGCAGATCGCCATAGACCTCATCCGTGGAGACCTGATGGTAACGGGTGACGCCGTATTTCCGGCAGGCGTCCATCAGTACGCCGGTGCCGAGGATGTTGGTCTGGAGGAAGATGCCGGGGTCCTCAATGGAGCGGTCCACATGGCTCTCGGCGGCAAAGTTGACGACAATGTCTGGATGCTCCGCTTCAAAGAGCCGGTTGACAAAGGGGCGGTCTGCAATGTCGCCCTTCACGAAGCGGAAGTTTGGATTCTTCATCGCTTCCTCCAGGGTGGCCAGGTTGCCTGCATAGGTCAGCTTGTCCAGGCAGACAATGCGGTCTTCGGGGTGGTTTTTCAACTGGAAATAGACAAAATTGCTGCCGATGAAACCAGCGCCGCCGGTCACAAGAATTGTCATAGTGTTACGCCTCATTTCTTATATACAAAATTGCAGTCACTGTCCGCGAGCAGGGGGGCATGGAGGTCTTTTTCCGAGAGGATAGGGTCCGTGATGCCCCAATCTACGCCGATGGAGGGATCGTCAAAGCGGATGGAACGGTCGCACTCCTTGGAGTAGAGGTTGTCCACCTTGTAGCAAAATATTACATTGTCCGTCAGCGTCACAAAGCCGTGGGCAAAGCCGCGGGGGATGTAGAACTGGCGGTGATTTTCACTGGAGAGCTCGGCGGTGATCCATTGCAGATAGGTTGGAGAGCCCCTGCGCAGATCGACGGCCACGTCCATCACGGCGCCGGTGACGACGCGGACAATCTTTGCCTGCGCCATGGGATTCATCTGAAAATGAAGCCCCCGCAGCGTACCCTTTTTGGCCGTGAAGCTCTCGTTGTCCTGACAGGGCAAAAAGCTCAGAGACGCATATTTTGGCTCTGACCAGGTCTCCATGAAATAGCCGCGGTGGTCGCCGAAGACGTCCGGATCAATCACTTTGACCTCGGGAATTCTTGTATCAATCACTTTCATCGCTTCACCTTCCAGCCTGTTAATAACGAATTTTACCGTCAGCGACTTGCTTCAGATGCGTGCCATAGGGGGATTTTCCGTATTTTGCGGCGGAGGAGAGCAGCGTTTCGCGGTCAATCCAGCCCTTCTGGTAGGCAATCTCCTCCAGCGCCGCGATCTGGATGCCCTGCCGGCTTTCCACCATGCGGACGAAATCGGAGGCGTCTACCAGCGAATCCATCGTGCCGGTATCCAGCCAGGCAAAGCCACGGCCCAAGAGCTGGACGTCCAGCGTACCGTCTTCCAGATAGAAGCGGTTCAGATCGGTGATCTCCAGCTCGCCGCGCGCGCTCGGCTTGACCCGTTTGGCCATCTCGACGACGCGCTTATCATAGAAATAGAGACCGGTGATGCAGTAGTTGGATTTGGGGTGCTTCGGCTTTTCCTCGACGGAGATGACCTTTCCGCTTTCGTCGAATTCGACGATGCCGAAGCGCTCCGGGTCGTTGACATAGTAGCCGAAGATGCTGGCGCGGCCATTTTTCTCGGCGTTTTCCAGGGCTCCGGTCAACAGGCGTGTGAAGCCGTTGCCGTAAAAGATGTTATCGCCGAGGACCATGGCGCAGCAGTCGTCTCCGATGAACTCCTCGCCCAGGAGGAAGGCCTGCGCCAAGCCGTCGGGGGAGGGCTGCACCTTGTAGCTGAGCCGGATGCCGAACTGGCTTCCATCGCCCAGGAGCCGCTCAAAGTTGGGCAGATCGGTGGGGGTGGAAATGATGAGGATCTCCCGGATGCCAGCCATCATCAGGACAGACAGGGGGTAGTAGACCATCGGTTTGTCGTAGATGGGAAGTAGCTGCTTGGAGGTGACCATGGTCAGAGGATAGAGGCGTGTGCCGGAGCCGCCGGCCAGTACGATTCCCTTCATTTGCAATACTCCTTTTCTTTTTTTGATTTTTGGACAGCGGACGCTGTGCGGATTGAAACGCGGCCAATCCAATGCGATGTAATTGATAATTGATTGTGAGAGATGCAGACGGGGCGCTTACCACCAGAGAAGCTGTCCGATTTTTCTGGGCAGGCCCTGCTTATAGAAATGATATTGCCGGCAGAGGCGGAGCCGCTGCCGTTTTGACTGCTGTGGAAGCGAAGCGAAAATTTCGCAGAGCCGCCGCTGCTCCTGCGGGAAGCGGCCGCCATAGGATTCCAGCAGAGCGGCGGCCTGGGCCGCTGTCGCCAGAAAAGATTCCCGGACATCGGGATTCCGCAGCCGGCCCAGCAGATAGGCGGGGCTTTTGGAATTTTTCGCACCGACGACGTTGCCGCCATGCTGGCGGTAGTCGATGGTCGGCTGATCGAGAAAGCCGATTTTTCCGCAGGCAGCGGCCAGCAGCGCCAGCCACCAGTCGTGCATCCGCATCTCCTCCCGTGGCGGCACGGAGCAGCAGAGCCGGGAGAGCGGCCGGTTGACCATCATCGTACAGCCGGTGACCACGTTTTGGACCAGCAGATCGGAGAGGGCGGTTTTCCTGCCGTCAAGCCCCGAAAAGCGGAGAAAAGACGGCGCAAGCTCCCGGAGCTCCCGGTCCACGACACGCAGATCCGTGTGTACCAGCGCGGGAATCTCCTTCGCACCAAGGCGTTCCATCGCTGTGCGGGTCAGGCGTACCTTATCCGGATGCCAGACGTCGTCCTGGTCGCAGAACATCAGATAGGGAGCGTCCTGGAAGACGGTCATCAGGTGATAAAAATGGAGCTGGGAGCAGCCAAAGCGGCGGCCCGAGCGGTAGAGCCGTATTTTGTCCGGATACCGGCCGGCATAGTCCGCAAGAATCTGCGGCGTATCGTCGCTCGAGCCGTCGTCGGAGACAATGATATCATAATCCGGATCATCCTGGGCCAGCAGAGAATCCAAAAGCGGACCAAGATAACGGCTGCCGTTATAGGCGGCGACTAAAATGCGGATGGTTTGCTGCGTATAATTCATGAAATCTCCAAGAGGTGAAGAAGCCTCAATTTATATAGACGAAATTTATCAGGATTTGTCGCGTGAGTCCGAAGAAAAAAGAAAATGAAGCACGCCGGCAAAGCTGCGACTGGCGGCCTCCGCAGAGAAATGATCCCCAAAAGCCTGAAGCGCAGCGGTCTGCATCTCTGCCGTCCCGCGGTGGATGGCCGTAGAGATGGCCGCAGCGGTCTCTTCCGGAGTCGTGAGCTGAATGCCAATGCCGCCGCTCTGAACCAGCTCGGCGGTATCGCCGCCGATGGAATTGACGACCGGCAGCCCATGCCGCAGATAATCTACGGACTTCATGGTCAGGCCGATACAGACCGACAGCTTCATAATGTTGAGGCCGAAGTGGCACCGGCGCAGAATCCGGTGCTTTTCCGTCTCGTCGAAGACGCCGCCGTAGAGGCAGACCTTCGCGCCGGCGTCTTCCGCTGCCTGACAAAAAGCGCCGCAGTTTTCGCCCTCGCCGATCACATGGAGATCGACGGGCATCCGGCGGGAAAGCGCGGCGAGAAGAGCAGAAATTCTGGGAATGTCGATGAGGTTGTTGATCGCGCCGAGATAGGCGATTTCCGCCCGGTCGGTTGGCAGCGGCGATTCCAGCGCCGGCCCCGTGTAGGGCGGCAGGGAGAAGGGAACCGTACAGGAGCGGCGGTCCTCCAGACGGAGCATCCGGCGGAAAAAATTGCATTCCACCGTCACATAGTCGGCGTGGGGAAGATTGTGATCGCGGAGGCCGGACCAGATACGAAAGACCGGCGCCAGCAGGGATTTGATCCGGCTGGAGGGGAAGGTCTCCGGCCAGAGGTCGAAGATGTCAAAAATCAGGCGAACGTCCGGGTGCCTTTTTTTGTAGAGCGCCAGATATTTGCAGAGGTAATTGGGCGGAATCAGCGCCACGATGACGGCGGGCTTCCGCGCCTCGAGATAGCCGCAGACGCTGCGGGCAAAGCCGCGGTGGGAAAGGATCCTGTCCAGAGAGAGGTTTTTCGTATAGGGGCGGACATGGAGCTGCTCGCTGCCGGGGACGCTGCACTGGAACTTCACCTTGGCATTGTGGCTGAAGTCCGAGGTCACATAGGTGACCGCAAAGCCGAGGGCCTGCAGGCCGCGGTCCCAATAACACATCCGGTGGTCGTAGTGATCGGAGCAACTGATGAGGTAGGCTTCTTTCATTTCGTAACCACTTCCTCTGCGTCGTCCTCAAAGGCCTCTGTGCTGTCCTCCGGTGTGAACAGGACAAGAATGGTCCGCAGCAGCAGCTTCAGGTCCAGAAGCAGGCTGTATTGCTCGATATAGATGAGGTCCATTGTGAGCTTTTCCTTTGGAGAGGTGTTATATTTCCCGTAGACCTGGGCCATGCCGGTCAGCCCGGCCTTTGCCCAGAGGCGATAGGAAAATTCCGGAAGCTCCCTGGTGTATTTTTCCACATTTTCCAGCATTTCCGGGCGGGGACCGACGAAGCTCATGTCGCTTTTCAGCACATTGATAAGCTGCGGCAGCTCGTCGATGCGGTATTTTCGGATAAACCGGCCGACCTTGGTGATCCGGTCGTCATCCTTTGTGACGGAATGCTGAATTCCGTGGGTCTCCCGCATGGACCGGAATTTGATGACCCGAAAGGTCCTTCCGGCGTAGGTAGCCCGGTTTTGATAGTAGAATACAGGACCACCATCCTCCAGCTTGATGGCGATGGCGGCGATCAGCATGATGGGAGAGACGAGAAGCAGGCAGAGCAGCGAAGCGACAATGTCAAAGCCGCGCTTAACGATGCGCTGCTCCATGGTCAGTCCCTTGGGCGCGGAGTGCATCATGGAGATGTCGTCGAACATAACGCGCTCGGTGCCGAGAGAGACCAGATCAAACATTTCCAGCGTATAGTAAAAATTCTTTTTCTGGGAATAACAATATTCCACAATACCAAGCCGCTCCCGGACGGAAAGATTGCAGAGAAAAATCGTGCTGTATTGATCGATCAGATCATAGAGCTGCGGATCGTCCAGCGTGACAAATTGCCGGATCTGGAATTGCTTGTGATAAGCGCCGATTTTCTTTGTCAGGCGGCGGATATCGTCACCGGGACGAAGAATGACCAGGCACTGGGAAGGGGGCACAAAATGAAAATACAGACCGTTGCCGCCATAGGAAAAAATGACAATCAGGACGATCTGCAAAATCATACAGAGCAGCAGAAGAAGCGGCTGCTCGTAGACGAAGTGACCGTTGTGAACAACGGTTGTGTTCATAATGCAGAGGAACAGGTGGGCGGCGAGGTCTGCGGCGATGACAGAGAGGGAAAGAGAATAGATAATGGGACGGCTCTTCTTTGTGCCGACGTCGTAGCCGCCGTAGACCTGCGTCATTAAAATGTATACCAGCGTATAGGCGAGCAGCGTGATACCGGCGGTTCTGGACGGAACCAGCAGATAGGGATTTCGGATGGAAAAAAGAAGAAAAAAAACAGAACCGACCAGGATAAAAACGAGGAGCTTCCATAGAAGAAGAATGGAACGACGCAACTTATGAAGCATAATGGGACATCCTTTTCAGAAGAATCAATTCCGCGAAAAGCAGGGAATCAAAGCCGGCAGAAGATGAAAAGAATTGGAGAACAGCCACAAAATATGGGCGATACCTGAGAAATTGTTACGTGTATTATACCCGATAAAGCCTTTCAGGTCAATGCCCATTCTTGGATGCGATGGAATCGGCAGGGCCTGCCATGCGCGCCCTGTACCGGAAGATTCTGGAAGCGCTTGACCTTTCCGGAAAAACGGACTACAATAGGCGGCGGCAAAAGATTGCCGTTTTTTTGTTTTGATGCAAAACAGATACATTTTGTTTGTAACCTGTAAGCAGAAAATCCCGTCTATATAGATGACAATACCTCAAGGAATCTGAAGGAGTATGACGAATTATGAAAAGAATTCTGACCTTGTTGCTGGCAGCCGCGTTGATGATTTCCTGCTGCGCCTGCGCCGGGAAGAAGACGCCTGCAGCGGAGGAGGACCCCGGCGAAGCCATTGCCGCGGTGTTTCCCGACGGCGTGACGCTCTGCGGCGTCGACGTGTCCGGACAGACCGCCGAGGAGGCCAAGGCCGCGGTAGAGGAGCGGGCGAAGACCTATGTTCTGACGCTCTCTCTGGATGGAAAAGAGCTGGAATTCGACGCGGAAGCGCTGAAGCTTACCTGCGGAACAACGGACTATGAGACGATTCTGCAGGCGTGCATTGCGGACAGCGAGAAAAGAACCATCACGGTGGACGAGCTGATTACATATGACATTCTGGCAGTCGAGACGGCGCTTAAGAACCTCTCAGGCGATGTGAAGCCGGCAAAGAACGCCTATGTCGAGTACAGCGAAAAGGAAAAGAAGTTCGTTCTGGTCCCGGAGGAGCAGGGCGGCGGCATCAACATTGACGCGGTTTTGGAGGCGGTCAAGGAAGCGGTTCCGCAGCTCAAGGACCTTGTGGAGCTGGATGCCGAGACGATCTACCAGCCGGCAGAGATCACGGAGGACAGCCCAGAGGCCAAGACGGCGCTGGAGAAGGCCAACAAGATGCTGGAGGTCACGCTGCAATACACCTACGCGCCGGACGGAAAAGAGGCCGCGACAGAGACCATCGACCGGGAGACCATCCTGCCCTGGCTGCTTGTCCAGGAGGACGGGCTTACGGTTGAGATCGACCCCGGTCCGCTGCAGGAGTATGTGAGCTCCATGGACGAGGCGCACAGCGTCTCCAGCGGCACGTCCCAGTTTAAAACCACCGGCGGAAGCTACATCGATATCCGCGTGCCCTCCGCGGGTCAGACCGTGGACACCGACGCGCTGTACAACGATATTTTTGACTGCGTGACAAAGGGCGTCTCCGGAGAACGGGAAGCTCCCTACGTCAAGCAGGACGCGGACAGCACAGCCAATTTCGGCGGCAACTATGTGGAGGTCGACCTCTCCGCACAGCACCTCTGGGTCTACAACGGCGGCACCTGCGTGGTGTCCTCCGACATCGTCTCCGGCTGCGTCAATACCGGACATGCCACGCCGGGCGGCGTCTATACGATTCAATCCAAGGAGACGAACCGCTATCTGATCGGAGAAGGCTATAAGTCCTGGGTCAACTTCTGGATGCCCTTCAACGGCGGCATCGGCCTCCATGATGCGGACGGCTGGCGATGGTCCTATGGCGGCACCATCTATCAGTACAGCGGCTCCCACGGCTGCATCAATATGCCCTACAGCGCGGCACAGGCCACATACAGCAATGTCTCGGTCGGCACCCATGTGATCCTGTACGGCGGCACCTCCAGCGTCACGCCGATCACGCAGTCCATCAGCGGCACGTCCTCCTACACGGTGAACGAGGGCGATGCGAGCTTCACCCTGGACGCTTCGCCGGCCTACTCCACCACGCTCAGCTATTCTTCGGACAACACCTCCGTTGCAACGGTATCTGCAGGCGGCGTTGTGACGATTGTCGGGCCTGGCGTGGCCAACATCACGGTGACGGCGGCGGCCAAGAGCGGCTATTCCTCTGCGACAAAGACTGTGACCATCACGGTCAACACCAGATGCTCGCAGGGCGACCATGTATGGAACGAGGGAACCATCACAACCCAGCCCACCTGTACGGTCGAGGGCGTCAGAACCTATACCTGCACCATCTGCGGTCAGACAAAGACGGAGGCGGTGCCGAAGGTCGACCATGTGTCGGATGCCGGGACTGTGACCAAGAGCCCGACCTGCGGCGCTGCCGGCGTGAAGACGTATAGCTGCACGGTCTGCGGCCTCGCGCTTCGCACGGAAGAGATTCCCGCCACCGGCCAGCATACCTACGACGGCGGACAGGTGACGACGGAGCCTACCTGCACAACAGCCGGCGTAAGGACGTATACGTGCACCGTCTGCGGACAGACCAGGACAGAGGAGATTCCGGCCCTGGGCCACAATTTTGAGGGCGGCGCCTGCACCCGCTGCGGCGAAAAGGACCCCGCTGCCCTTTCGCCCGAAGGCAGTAAGAAAGAATTTGGCTAAATCGAAAGAAACCAGTGACCGGCGCTGCTTTGGCAGCGCCGGTTTTTTTCTGCCCGCCCGATGGCATAAACGCCGGAATGTCTCCGAGAAAAAGACACTTGACTTTTACAGAAAAACAGTATAGAATAGAGCATGTCAAAAAGGACAAAAGAGAACGAGGCAATTTGTATGTTTTATCAAAGCACGAGAGATAGTTCGGTGGTCGTCACCGGCACGCAGGCGATTTTGCAGGGCATGGCCGGGGACGGCGGACTGTTTGTTCCGGCGGAGGGAAGGCTGCCGCAGCTGGACGTCGGACGAATCTGCGGCATGGAAACGCAGGAGATGGCGGCGGAGATTATGGGCGCGCTGCTTCCGGAATTTTCCGCCGGGGAGCTGCGCCAAATGGTTCGAAACGCCTACCAGGGACGCTTTGAAACCGAGGCCCTGACGCCGGCGGTTCCCGTCGGAGACCGGTATGTCCTGGAGCTGTTCCGCGGGCCGACCAGCGCGTTCAAGGACGTGGCGCTCTGCATGCTGCCGCAGCTCATCACAGCGGCAAGGGTCCGCCAGGGCGTGACGGATGAGATCGTGATTCTCACGGCCACCTCCGGCGACACCGGCAAAGCGGCGCTTTCCGGCTTTTGCGACGTGCCGGGGACGCGCATTCTCGTGTTTTATCCGGAGGAGGGCGTCAGCCCCATCCAGAAGGCCCAGATGACGACCCAGCAGGGCGGCAATGTGACGGTCTGCGCCATTCGCGGCAACTTTGACGACGCCCAGACCGGCGTCAAGGCCGTGTTCCGGGCCTGCGCGGAGCAGAAGCTGCTGAAAGGGTCGGGCCTCCGGCTCTCCTCGGCAAATTCCATCAACATCGGGCGGCTGATCCCACAGACTGTCTACTATTTTAAAGCCTACGCGGACCTGCTGCACGCCGGCAGAATCCAGGCAGGAGCGCCTGTCGATTTTGTTGTGCCGACCGGCAATTTTGGCGATATCCTGGCCGGCTACTTTGCCAAGCAGATGGGCCTGCCGGTGGGAACGCTGGTCTGCGCCTCCAATCAAAACGATGTCCTGACCGAGTTTTTACAGACCGGCCGCTATGACCGCAACCGCGCCTTCCATAAGACCATCTCGCCCTCCATGGACATTCTGGTGTCCAGCAATCTGGAGCGACTTTTGTACTTCGCAGGAAGGGACACCGCGACGGTCAGGCGGCTGATGGAGGAGTTGGCGGAGCAGGGATGCTATCGGATTCCCGATTCCATGTTCCGGAAGATTTCCGGCGAATTTTGGGCCGGCTGCTGCGGAGAGGCGGCCACGAAGGAGACGATCCGGCAGGTCTGGGAAGCCTATGGCTATCTGATGGACCCGCATACGGCTGTGGCCTGGAACGTGGCGGAGCAATATCGGGCAAACGGGACCGGACGCCCGGTCGTAGTGCTCTCGACGGCCTCGGCCTACAAGTTCCCGGCGGCGGTTTTGGAGGCCCTTGGAGAGCGGCCGGACGAGGATGAATTTTTGGCGATGGACCGCCTGGCGGAATTGACAGGCGTGCCGGTTCCCGCCAATTTGAGCGGGCTGCGGCGCAGGCCCGTCCTTCATCGGGATGTGGTCAATAAGGAGGAAATACTGCCCTATGTTTTACAGAAAATTGGAAAATAATCCCGGAAAAGTGGTCGTGAAGGTGCCCGCCACAACGGCCAACATGGGCCCGGGCTTCGACTGCTTCG
>Ga0129308_1003815_pt1 | contig 10299 bp, 5 predicted proteins | sample L827metagenome_FD_94440 | JGI IMG/M metagenome (GOLD analysis project Ga0129308, IMG submission 94440) | Ring-tailed lemur group fecal microbial communities from Wisconsin, USA - L827 metagenome | ecosystem: Host-associated > Mammals > Digestive system > Large intestine > Fecal | place: USA... | reverse complement strand
GTGTCCCTACCGCTACGCGGGAGAGTGTCTGGCTGCGGTGGATGAAGCGGATATTCCGGGCCCTTATAAGCTGGTCAACCATTTACATAACATTACGGCCAGCGTGCAGGAGGCTCAGGACATTGTGCTGCATGAGGATCATACGGTCAGCGGCAGCTACAGGGGAACGTGGGAACTGGCCGACGGCTGCAGAGCGGTTCTGACTTTAAACGGGGTGGAGTACAGAGGAGAATGGATCATTCAGTGGGATCAGTTCGGCTATAAGGATGTCTGTACCTTCACGGCGCTGTCCGATAAGGGCTATGCAATCTGGGGCAGCGGTTATGAGGCAAAGTAAATATTTCAGCATAAAAAGTGGCTGCATATGGAGACAGCCGCTGGAAAGAAGGTGGAGGTATGTTTCCAAAAAGAGGTAAGCGCAGGGTGTTGGCTTTGATGCTGGTCGCAGCGATGGCGACGGGCAGTCTGACAGTCTGCGCCGAAGGGGAAACAAAAGAAAAAGCTGCAGCTGACGGTGTGGTCAATGCCAGGACGGCGGCCAATTATATCACGGATGATTTCTCCAGTGATATGATCGACACCAACTACACTGTGATCAGCCAGTCACTGAGCAGTCCCTATTATCGGGGAGAGCCGGTCTGCATCTCAACGGCAGATAATTTCCGGGCGCTGAACGGTACGGAAATTTTAACTGATGCGTACGGTTATGCGGGGACTGAAGGGGGAACCGGTGTGGTGAAGATGGAAATTCACGACAGCGGCATTGTGACGGTGGAAGCGCCCGAGACCGCCCGCTACTACATCAACGTGGACTATCTGGATGCAGGCAACAGTGTTCTGCCCCTGGAGCTGTCCATGAAGGTGAACGGAGAGTATCAGTTCTATGAGCTGAGAGATCTGGAGTTTGAGGCGGCGTGGAAGGATCCGGAAGAGAAGTCCTATGACAGATACGGCAATCAGATTGTGCCGGTGCCGGATAAAGTGGTGGACTGGGAGAACAAGTACATCATGGATGCCAGCTACCGCAATTCAAGGCCTTTGGCGATTGAACTGCAGAAGGGGGCAAATGAGCTGGAAATCACGATGATTGAAGGCACTATGCTGCTGGGCAATCTTTTTCTGACCAGGGAACCGGCCATCGCAGAATATACCGGTTCAAAAAAGGCAGAAGGCGCCGATATTATCCCGATTCAGGCAGAAGCGATGACGGAGAGAAATGCATCCTCCATTCGTGCAACCTGTGAATATGACATTGATCTGGACCCCTATGAGGTGGAGACAAAGACGCTCAATACCATTGACAATGCTTCCTTTGCCGATGCGGGGCAGAAGGTCACCTACCAGTTTGAGGTGAAGGAGCCGGGCACCTATTATCTTGCTCTGAACTATAAGCAGAGCGAAAAAGCGGATTTTCCCGTATTTGTAAACGTGGAAGTGGACGGAGAGATTCCGAACACCGCATTTTATAATTACGGGCTAAAATATGCGAAAGGGTATCAGACGGAAACGCTTTCGGATTCCGACGGCAATTATTTAAGCCTGGATCTGGACGCGGGCGTCCACACCCTGTCCTTTACAATTTCCGCAGATCCCATCCGGCATGTGCTGGAGGGCGTCGACAGAATCATGAGCGGCGTCAATAACTTAAATCTGGAGATCACCAAGGTTGCGGGCACGAACAAGGATAAGTACAGGGATCTGGATATTGAAAAATACATACCGGACGCAATCACCCGTCTGGATGAATATGCGAACACGCTGGATGAGCTGTGTGAGAGCGTGAAAGTTTACAATCCCGATGTGAAAAAGATCGGTGCATTCTCTTCCGCAAACGTGGCGGCAGAACAGCTTCGCAGCCTTGCGGCAGAGCCGGATGAACTGGCATACCGCGTATCTGAGCTGACGACCAGCACCAATTCCGTCAATCAGTTTTTGGCAAACCTGATCGACAGTCTGAATAAGAACCAGTTGGGAATCGACCGCATCTATCTGTATCAGGAGGATGCAAAGCTTCCGAAAAATGCGGGAATTATCGCTTCGGCGGGAGCGAGCATCAAGCGTTTTGCAACTTCGTTTGCATCTCAGGCCTACTCTACCAGCAATACCGACGAAGCGCATTTGCAGGTGTGGGTGAACCGCTCCAGACAGTATCTGGAGATCATGCAGAAGATGATCGATGAGGATTTCACCGCTAAGACGGGAATTGAAGTGGATCTGGCGCTGATGCCCGATCAGAACAAGCTGATTCTTGCAAATGCTTCCGGCGATGCGCCGGATATCGCGACGGGCATCAACTATGCGGTACCTTTTGAACTGGGCATCCGCGGAGCGATCAAGGATCTGACGGAGTTTGAAGATTTTGCGGAAATAGCGGGCCGTTTTGAAGAGGGGCTGCTGGTGCCCGCCACGATCGATGATGGTATTTATGCGCTGCCCGAGACGATGAATTTCTGGGTATTGTATGTGAGAACGGATATTTTTGACAAGCTGGGGCTGGAGATCCCGGATACTCTGCAGGATGTGAAGAACCTTCTCCCTTCCTTACAGATGAGGGGTATGAACTTTTACTATCCTACCGCAGGTATGCTGGCGATGCGTAACTTCCACGGCACCACGCCTTTGATCCTGCAGAACGGAGGTTCTCTGTATACACAGTATGCCGGAGATTCCAATTTGACCAGCGAAGAGTCCGTGGCAGGTTTCAGAGAATTGACAGAGTTGTTTACCATTTACAACCTGCCCAAGGACATTCCGAATTTTTACCAGCACTTCCGCAACGGCTCCATGCCTATCGGCATCGCGGACTATGCGGTTTACAACATGCTGCTGAATGCGGCGCCCGAAATCGCGAACAGCTGGGAAATTTACATGGTGCCCGGTACAGAGAATGAAGACGGGGAAGTGCTCCGGTATTCCTCCGGCGGTGCGGAGAGCACGGTCATGTTTACCTCCGATCCGGAGAGGGAAGCACAGGCCTGGGAATTCATGAAGTGGTGGTCCTCCGCGGAGGTTCAGGCAGAATTTGGCCAGACCCTGCAGATCACCTACGGAAGCACCTTCCTGTGGAATACGGCAAACAGAGAAGCGTTTTCTCTGCTTCCCTGGAAGACAACGGCAAAGGAAACAATTCTGGCACAGGCGGAATGGATCAACGAATCTCCCAGACTGCCCGGTTCCTACATGGTAGAGCGTGAAATTTCCAACGCATACAACTCTGTGGTGGTGGATGGCAAGAACCTGCGGCGTACACTGGACAATGCGGTGAAGCGGATCAACCGTGAGACGGAGCGCAAGCTGGAAGAGTTTGGATATAACGATGCGAATGGAAATGTGATCACTCCTTACGAGGTTCCCACGCTGGAAAGAGTGAGGGAAATTCTTGAAAAGACTGACGGGGAAGGAGGAGACGGCGAATGAGCGGGGCCACAGTGATGAAAGAACAAAACACTGCAGCACCTGTAAAGGCAGCTGCAGCAGGAAAGAAGAAAAATAAGATCGGCAAGCGTGAAAATGCGAACCCGGCAGCGAAATGGTTTTTGGCGCCGTATCTGATTTTGTTTGTCGTCTTCATCATCATTCCGATGGTGTTTGCGATCGTGCTTTCCTTTACAAACTTTAACACGATTGAATTCCCCAGCTTTGTGGGATTCATGAACTATATCAACCTGATCACGCAGGATGAAATTTTCATGCAGTATGTCCTGCCCAACACCGTGGTATACGTTTTGATTGTCGGTGTCGGCGGCTATATTCTGTCCTTCTTCCTGGCATGGATTTTGGCGCAGCTTTCCAAGGTGCCCAGAACGATCCTGGCGCTGATCTTTTATTCGCCCAGCATGACCAGCGGCGTTGCCATGGGTGTGCTGTGGAAGATCATCTTTACCGGTGACCAGACAGGTTACATGAACAGCATTCTTATGAAGCTGGGCGTGATCACAGAGCCCATCGTATGGCTGGTGGATACCCGTTATCTGCTTCCCATCGTCATCATCGTCGCATTGTGGTCTTCCATGGGCATCGGCTTTTTGTCCATGATGGCAGGTATCTTAAATGCGGATGAAGAGCTTTACGAAGCGGGCGCGATTGACGGAATCAAGAACCGTTTCCAGGAGATGATCTATATCACTATCCCCACCATGAAGCCCCAGATGCTGTTTGGTGCGGTTATGGCAGTGGTTAACACCTTCTCAAACGGGGCGATCGGCGTTGCGTTGACCGGTACGAATCCGACGCCGGGCTACAGTGCGCAGCTGATCGTAAACCACATTGAAGACTATGGCTTCATCCGTTATGAGATGGGCTATGCGGCGGCTGTTTCCGTTGTGCTTCTGCTGATCGTATGGCTGTTCTCAACCATGGCGAAGAAGCTGTTTGCTGAGAAAGACTAAAAGGGGGGATTGAGAAATGGCTGGATATAAAGGGAGTAATATCAATCCCAAAAAATTTGAAAAAGGTCAGATCAAGCTGATACTGGCAGTATCGCCTTTGGCAGTTCTCATGCTGCTGCCCATCATCTTCATCTTCTGCCATGCGTTCAAGCCCATGGATGAGCTGTTCGCTTTCCCGCCCCGGTTTTTTGTGCAAAGACCGACGCTGGATAACTTCAGAGGCCTGATGAAGGCTTCCCAGACATCGGGCATTCCGATGAGCCGTTATGTGTTCAACTCTCTGGTTGTAACCGCTACGGACGTGGTTTTGTCCATGATTTTATCCACATCCGCAGGCTTTGCCCTTTCCAAACTGAAATTTAAGGGAAAGGAAGCCCTGATGGAAATCAATAATATGGCGCTGATGTTCGTTCCCGTGGCGGTTATGATTCCCCGCTATCTGGTGATTAACGCGCTGGGTATGACAAACAACTACCTGGCGCACATCCTTCCGCTTCTGGCGATGCCGGTCAGCCTGTTTTTGGTAAAACAGTTCATTGACCAGATCCCGAACGCGCTGATCGATGCGGCGTACATGGACGGTGCTACGGATTTTGTGGTATACCGCAAGATCATCATTCCGATGATTAAGCCTGCGATCGCAACGAGTGCGATCCTGGCATTCCAGCAGGTATGGTCCAATGTGGAAAGCTCCAATCTGTATATGAATGAGGACGGTCTGAGAACGCTTGCCTTCTATATGAATACGCTGGCAAACGCGAACAATACCGTAGCCGGTCAGGGTATTGCAGCGGCGGCGACGCTGATCATGTTTATCCCGAACCTGGTGATGTTCATCTTCTGTCAGAAGAGCATTATGAACACGATGGCAAATTCCGGTATCAAATAAGGGGGGAAAGAGCATGAAAAAGTGGAAAAATTTAGTGCTGGCTGTTCTTTCCGTAATACTGTTGGCAGCGCCTGCCCTGCAGGCGAAGGCGGCTGTGCCCTACAAAACCTATACCATTGACGGTTACGGTTATGTGACGGAAACCCAGACCGCTTATACACCGAAAACAACATTCAGCAAAATCGGGGAACATTCCCTGGTAAAACCTTATGACCTGAAGATCACAGAGGACGGATATGTTTACATTGCAGATGCGGGCGCGGGGGTGATATATGTTTCCACCCTGACCGGAGAGTATGTAGACACCATCGGGGAAGGCGAACTGACGGAGCCTTACGGTGTGTTCGTGACGGAAAATAAGGATGTATATGTGGCGGACCATTCCGGCAAGGTGGTCGTTTTCGACAAAAACGGAAATGTATCCGCGGTTTACACAAAACCCGACCATCCGCTGTACGGCAGCGGTGACTTCAAGCCCATCAAGATCGTGGTGAATGAGGGCGGCGATATGTATATCGTCTGCGAGGGTAACTCCAACGGTCTGGTGCAGCTGACCCCCACAGAGGGAGGAACCTTCCTGGGGTACTTCGGAACCAACTACGCGTCTGTCACGGTGCTGCGCATGATCCAGGAAGCGGTGTTCACGGATGCGCAGCTTGCAAAGATGGTATCCAACCTGCCTTCCACGCCGGTCAACGTGGCGATCGATGAACAGGGACTGATCTATACGGTAACGCCCGGTGAAGGAGAGACCAGCTTAAAGAAACTGAACATCGCAGGTTCCAACCTGATTGAGCCTGACGCTTATGACGGCAAGGAAGCAGCAGTTACCGTGGGCAACCACGACAACGTATATGTGGCATCCTCGGACGGTTACATTTATGAATACAACTCCGAAGGCGACCTGCTCTTCGTATTCGGCGGACGTGACGACGGACGTTTCCGGATTGGCCTTTCCAAGAAGGTGGAAGCGATTGACGTGGACGCGCAGGACAATATCTACATATTGGATTCCGATGCGGGGCAGGTACAGGTGTTTGAAGCGACAGAGTTTACAACCCTGCTGCATAAGGCGCTGAACCTGTACGAGAACGGACGCTACACCGAGAGCAAAGAGCCTCTGGAGGAAGTCCTGGAAATGAACAGCTTATTTGACTATGCAAACGAAGCCATGAGCCGTTCCTATCTGCAGGAAGAAAATTATGAGCAGGCGCTGAAATATGCGAGAGTTTCCAAAGCCTTCTCCGTATACTCTGACGCTTTCTGGGAAGTGAGAAATACCTGGCTTAGAAACAACCTGATCGCAGCGGCGGGCGTGATTGTGCTGATCATCATAGTGATCCAGCTGCTGAAATATGCCCATAAGAAAAAGGGAATTTTCAATCCTGTGATCAAAGCCACAGAGAAGCCCAGAAACAGCGGCTACTGGCAGCGCCTCAAATACATGACCTACTACATGAAGCATCCGGTGGACGGAGCATACGGTCTGCGCTACGAGGGCAAGAGCTCCTGGCTGACAGCGGGCACGCTGCTGGTACTGACCACACTGATTTATATCATCAACAAATATTACTGCGGATTCCTGCTGCGCAACGTGCGGGAAGGCAGATACACGATCATGAACGATGTGTTGTCCATTGTGGGCGTGTTTGTCGTTCTGACAGCCTGCAACTATCTGATGTGCACCATCAATGACGGCGAAGGCAGCTTTAAGCGCCTGTTCTGCGGCTTTGCATTTGCATTGACCCCTTACATCCTGTTTGAGCCCCTCTGCATCATTGTCAGCAACGTGATCACTTATAATGAAGTATTCCTGATTCAGTTCGGTCAGATCTTCATCATGGCGTGGACGGTTATCCTGATCTTCATGACCATCAAGGAAGTTAACAACTATACGGTAAAAGAAACCTTCAAGATCATTTTTCTGACAGCGTTTACCGTTTTGATCCTGGCACTTCTGGCCTTCATCATTTATGTACTGTTCAGACAGATCGTGGAATTTGTCGCAGCAGTAGCAGGAGAGGTGGTGTATCGAATTGGCAAATAAAAAATTACAGACTTTTCTGAAAAAAATGATGGCTGCCTGCCTGACAGCTGCCATGCTGCTGACTCCGGTACAGGCTTTGGCGGATAACGGGAGCACGACGGAGAACGAAAGCGTTGCCGGGGCAGAAGGGGAGACTCTCCTGGCAGAAGGAGAAACGGAGAATGTTGCGGTTTCAGCAGCGGATAAGCAGGCAGCTTTAGAAGATGCCATTGTGAAGGAAAACGCTGCGGTGATCAAAAACCATGATCTGGTTGCGGAAAATGATGCGCTTGCGCTCTATCTGTATGAGCCCACCCTGTCCCTGATCATCCGGGATAAAAAGACGGGTGCGATCATGGAATCCACAGTGCAGGAGAGCGACGGGACACTGAATGCGACCTGGGAGAATTTCATCAAATCGGGCATCGGGTTCGACATTTTAAATGATGTGAATGAGGAGCGGACAGATTTGATTTCCGCAGGAGCCCAGATTGATGTGACAAAGAACAGCGATGGTTTCAGCGCTTTTGTGGATCTGACCAAATATCAGATTTCCTTTGTCCTGAACGTTACCCTGACAGATGACGGCATCGAAGTGGAAATTCCCGGAGATTCCATTGTGGAGAACCAGGAAAAGGTTACGATCGGAAATATTTATGTATATCCCTTTTTGGGGTATACCTATTCGGCTGAACGCGACGGCTATATGTTCGTGCCCGACGGCAACGGCGCGCTGATTTATCTGGAAGACAATGACGGCCGTTTTACCTCTCCGCTGACCTTAAAGGTCTGGGGCGATAACGCGGGCGTGGACGAAAGCTATGTGCTGTCCCTGTTCTGGGAAGAATATCAGACGGTCAACGATGCGGAGCCCGTGCTGGCGCCGGTGTTCGGCATGGTACATACCGATTCTCAGATGGCGGTGCTGGGCATCATTGAGGAAGGAGCGGAAGACGCAAGGATCGCCGCTTATCCCAACGGTGCGATCACCAATTACAACTGGATCACACCCAGATTTACCTTACGCCGCATTTACAAACAGCTGATGAGCAAGGAAGGAACCTCTGCCGTGCAGCTGCAGGAGGATAAGAGGGCACAGTGCAACATTCGTCTGCGCTATGTTTTCACCGGCGGAGAGGAAGCGGACTATGCGGGCATGGCTGTAAAATACAGAGAGTATCTGCTGGAAGGACAGCAGCTTGCGGCGAAGGAAGATGATTTCCGAATCCGGCTGGATTTCCTGGGAACGGACCGTGAAAACGGCATGGTATTCAAAAAGCCCGTTGTCATGACCACAACAGATAATGTCCGTGATATTTACGCTGACTTAAAGGCGGAAGGCGTGACCGATATTTTCTCCATATATAAAGGATGGCAGGACGGCGGTATCTGGAGTATGCCGATCTCCAAATATAAGGCTGATTCCAGGATCGGCTCAACCTCGGATCTGACAAAGCTGATCGAAGAGGCGAAGGCAGCAGGCATTGAACTGTACCTTTACCAGGATGCGCTCCGCGCCAATCCGGACACGGTCAACACCACGTTCAACGTCATCAAGAAGCTGGATGAGAGCGTATATAAGGAAAATACCTACAAGGAAATTTATGAAAGCTTTAATTTCCAGACGACTGCGCAGGCGGTGAAAAAGCTCAATGAGAGCCTTGCTTCCTATCAGAAGAAGGGAATTGATTCGCTGGCACTTGCGGGTATAACCGATCATCTTTACAGCTACAGCTATAACGGAAAGCAGTATAACAGAACGGAAACGCTGCAGGCATTTACCGGGGCGCTTGGCAATGCATCGCAGAACTTCAGGCTCGCGATGGAACAGCCGCTTTCCTGCTATTGGAATATGACGGAGAGCATCGTCGGCATGCCGGTCAATACTTCCAACTACATCTTCACGGATGAGGAAGTTCCTTTCCTTTCCATCGCATTGAAGGGCGTGCTTCCCATGTATGCGGATTACACAAACTTTGAAGCGAACAAGAGCGAATACTTCCTGGAACTGGTGGAAACAGGAATTTATCCTTCCTTCTATCTGACCTGGGAGGACCCGGTGGATCTGCTCTATACGAACTCTTCTGATTTGTATACCTCCCGCTATGGCGTATACAAAAATGAAATTATAGACTACTACAATCAGCTCAAGGCTGTCAGCGATGAAACAAAAGATGCGATGATTGTAGACCGTGTAAAAACCGCTGATAACGTTGCGGTTGTGACCTACTCAAACGGAGTGAAAGTCTATGTGAATTACAATGAACAATCCGTAACATGTGACGGCATAGCCCTGGAAGGCATGTCCTATAAGGTTGTAAGGTAGGTGAGGGCGGATGAAAGAAATCAAAAATAAGGAAAAGCAACAGACAGTGCCGAAAAAGAAGCGCCTGTCGTTAAAGCAGCGGGAAGGTATGATGGGTTATCTGTTCGTGCTGCCCTGGATCATCGGTGTTCTCATCTTCGTCCTGCGGCCTCTGGCGCAGTCTTTCAATTTTGCGCTGAGCCGTGTGAAAATGACGCCAAAGGGCAGAGAAATTACCTTTATCGGCATTCAGAATTTCACGCAGATTTTGCAGGAGGATGAAACGTTCCCGATGGAACTGGCATCCTACCTGATCAAGACGGTTATGGCAGTTCCGATCATCGTGGTATTCGCGCTGATTATCGCACTGCTTTTGAATGCAAAGATCAAGGGAAAGGGATTTTTCAGACTGATTTTCTTCCTTCCCGTGATTATCGCCAGCGGCCCGGTTATGGATCAGCTGGTATCTCAGGGCGCCGGTTCCATCCCTGCGATGAATACGGCTACCATCCAGAACCTGATCGGTTTTATGCCGGGCTTCATCGTGGATGCGATCATGAGCCTGTTTGAAAACATCGTTATGTACCTGTGGTATTCCGGCGTGCAGATTCTGATCTTTTTGGCGGCTGTCCAGAAAATAGACACCTCGCTGTATGAGGCGGCGAAGATGGACGGCGGCTCCACCTGGGAG
>Ga0129308_1003814_pt1 | contig 10299 bp, 6 predicted proteins | sample L827metagenome_FD_94440 | JGI IMG/M metagenome (GOLD analysis project Ga0129308, IMG submission 94440) | Ring-tailed lemur group fecal microbial communities from Wisconsin, USA - L827 metagenome | ecosystem: Host-associated > Mammals > Digestive system > Large intestine > Fecal | place: USA... | reverse complement strand
GTGATGATGAATTTAAAAAGTAATGAAACAAGATGGTATAATACATTTTTGTGTTATAATGTAGGAATGTATTATTCTCTTTATAAGAATAAGTTTGAAAATTTTATAAAAAAGAGTTTATTTAATTATATATTTGTTTTACTATTTTTTGTTTTTGCTTTTTTGTATGCTAAATCATTAAGAGATAATATATATTTTTATAATTTACATTCATGTTTATTTAGTATGATAATTGTTCTAATTTCTATGAAAATGAAAATAGATAGTAAAATACTAATGTTTTTAGGTAATCATGTATTTAGTATATATATGCTTCAACGTATCGTTATGATAATATTAATGGATATTGGTATTTGTAATATGTATTTATTTATTACTCTTTCCATAATCTTTAGTTTGTTAATTGCGTATATATTTGATTATATTTATTTACATATAAGAAAAAAAGTGTTTTCTTAAGTTTAAAATATATACGTATTCTTTTTATAATTTTATAAATTTACAAAAAGTGAGGTAGAACAATGAAAAAAGTATTAACATATGGAACATTTGATTTGTTTCATATTGGGCATTTAAATTTATTAAGAAGAGCAAAAGAGTTGGGAGACTATTTGATTGTTGCAGTTTCAAGTGATACTTTTAATGCTGTAAAAGGTAAAAAATGTGCTATTCCTGATAATGAAAGAATGGCAATTGTCGAAGCTATAAAATATGTAGATGAAGTGATTCCAGAAAATTCTTGGGATCAAAAAATTGAAGATGTCAAAAAGCATAATATTGATATTTTTGTAATGGGTGATGACTGGAAAGGAAAATTTGATTTTCTCAAAGAATATTGTGAAGTCGTTTATTTGCCAAGAACAGAAGGTATATCTACAACGGCTATTAAACAAGAATTAAAATTGAAATAAATAGATTAAAATATAATGTGAAATAAAACATTATATTTTTTGTTAATACATAGAGATATAAAAAATACTAGACTTTAAGATTAAGTATGGTAAAATTATATATAATTTTAAAATGTTTTTATATTGTATTAAGGAGAAAAAAATGATAGCAAAAAAAATTATAAAAATTAAAAATAAAGTTTCTAAGAATTCAGATTATATTAATTTTTTAAAAAAGCCTATTCATAATCATTTGATTTTATTAGAAGGAGGACAAGGTAAAAATATCAATGGGAACATTTTTGCTTTTATCAAAGAAATATCGAATAATGCAAAATGGAAGGACATGTCAATTATTCTTGTATTAACAGAGGAAACTATTGATAGTGCAAGAAGCAGATTGGAATTTTATAATTTTGAAAATATAAAGTGTATAATAAGAAACTCTACAAATTACAAGTATTATCTTGCAACCTGTAAATATTTAATTACTGATAATTCTTTTCCACCATATTTTATAAAACGAGATGAACAAATATATTTGAATACTTGGCATGGTACTCCTTTGAAAACATTAGGGATTTGTGATATCAAAAATTCTACTTCTTTAGCAAATGTTCAAAAAAATTATTTGATGTGTGATTATGCACTATTTCCTAATTATTATATGTATAATATTTTTATGGAAGATTACTCATTAAAAAATATATTGCAGAACAAGATGCTAATGTGTGACTATCCAAGAAATGTAGCTTTTTTTGATGAAAGATTAAAAGAAAACATTAAAATTAAATATAGTTTGGTCAATAAGAGAGTTTATGCTTATATGCCAACTTGGAGAGGTTCAAGCCGCAGTGCAAATATTGCTAAGCAAAAGGAAATTATTTTAAACTATTTAAATGATATAGATATTTTATTGAATGATAATGAGATATTATATGTGAATCTACATTTTTTGATTGGCAATGATATTGATTTAAGTTCATTTCAACATATTGCACTGTTTCCACAAGAATATGAAACATATGATTTTTTAAATGTTTGTGATGTTTTAATTACTGATTATTCTAGTGTTTTCTTTGATTTTGCTGTTACTAAAAAGAAAATTATTCTATTTACGTATGACCTAGAAGAATATATAACTGAAAGGGGAATGTATTTTTCTATAAATAAATTACCTTTTCCAATAGTAAATACAGTAGAAAGATTGATAAAGGAAATGCATGATACTAAATATGAAGAGTATGATGAATTTTATAATCAGTATTGTATGTTTGCAAGCAAAAGTACAACTAAAAATATTTTAGACTTACTAATAAATAATAATGAAGAAAAAGTTGTTATTAAAAATCCAATGTATAATGGAAAGGAAAATGTTTTTATTCATATAAACAGGATTATTTCAAAAAATCAAGCTTTATTATTAATTGATTATTTAAAAAATAAAAAAAATGAAAATAAAAATTATATATGTGTTTTTAAAGGGAAAATTACTGAAAACATTATTTATTTGGTTGATAATTTACCTGAAGATATTCAAGTGTTTGCTTACGTTTCAGGTTTATCATTAACCTTTGGAGAGTATATTGTTAATGCTTTGGCATTACGATCTAAGTTTATTAATATCTGTTTTAAAAAGGTAATAAATAATTCTTTGAGAAGAGAAAAAAATAGAATTTTTCCAAATATAAGAATTCATGAAATTAAAGAATTCATTGATTTATCTAATTTTATACCAAGAATATTTAATTTGATTCCTGTAAAAAAAACCATAGTAAATGTACCTGATATATATTTGGGTACTAAAATCTTAAGTAAAAAGTATAAAAGTAATATATTATTAATGAAAAATAATTTTGACAGAGTTGAAGAATGGAATTATAAAATATATAGTGATGAACAAAAAGATGTTTTTTATAATTTGTCAATTAATTTTATGAGGTTGTTTTCTAGAATAAGAGTTAATGATGAAAATATTATATATACATTATATTTTTGTCAAAAAAATGTCTTACCTGTTGAACTGGAAAACATGAATGTATATTTTGGTGAAAAAACTTTTAATGCAGTTTTGGATAGAAAAATAAGCAAAAAGGGGTATGGAATAAATAAGCTGAAAATAATTATTCCTCTTTCTGATGTAGCTTCACTTAATATTCAAAATAAATTGTTCTTAACTGCAATGTTAGATAAAGAGTTAGGATTTAAAAAGGGGGTAAAATATAATTCTGGTTTTGGATTAAAAAAATTATATGCTAGATCAAAAATAATTAATGTAAATAATAAAACTTGCGCATACTTTCGCAAATCAGCTAATAATTTTGTGTTTTTAACAGTGAGAGCAAAAAATGTTACAGATAATTTTTTTGAAAATTTGAAATTAAATATTGCGTACTGTATAAGCAAGGTAATACATAATAAAAATTTGATTTTATTATTTGAAAAAGATTCATCACGTTATGAAGAAAGCGCTTCGGTTGTATATGAAAAACTAATAGATATGAAAGTAAATAATTGCTATTATATATTAGATAAAAAATCAAAAGATTTAAAAAGTATATCTAAGAAATATCTAAAAAATATTATATACAAGTATTCTTTTAAACATTATTTATATTTCTTTATGTGTAAAACATTTGTTGGAACGGAAGCATTGGTACATGTTATTGAATTACGTGCTACTAATAAGCATGTATTAAGTAAGATAGCTGATAAGAATAACAACTATGTATTTTTACAACATGGTGTAATGTATATGATATCATTAGATTCAGAATCAAGAACTTTTTTTAAACCTAGAAGTATTAGACAACCTGGGAAATATAGAGTTGTTGTTTCTTCACAAATTGAAGCTAATCACTTTATTGAACTTGGTGGCTATGATGAGAGTCAAATTATTATCTCTGGATTGCCAAAATATGATAGAAACCAATGGTATCAATCAGCAAATAAAATTGTTGTTATGCCAACATGGAGACCATGGGAATACAATGAGGCAACTACTGATTTCTTAAAAACTAAATATTATCAAATGATTAATCGTATTTTTCAAGCAATTCCTGATAAATATAAAGATAATATAGTTATATTACCTCATCCATTATTTTTTGATGCAGCTAAAGATAAGAATTTTGAATTGAAGAAATATATGAATTTTGAAACAAAATATGATTTGATTTTAAGGGAAGCAAAAATTTTAATTACAGATTATTCATCTATAGCATATGACGCATTTTATCGTGGGTCAAATGTTATATTCTTTTGGGAGGAATTAGAAGAATGTTTAGAGCATTATGGGAAAAGTACAAAATTAATGCTAAATATCAATAATGTTTTTGGAGATGTGTGTTATAATGCTGAAGATTTATCTAATGTTGTTGAAAGAAATTATTTGGGTAAGCAAAGTAATATATATCAAAATAGATATAAAAATATTGTTACTTATGATGATGGGAATAATACGAATAGGTTAATTGAAAAACTAATAAGAGAAAATATAATCAAACTATAAAAGGGAAATAGATTGATTTTTATAGTTTTAAAGAATGCTATTTGTGAGGGAAAGGAAAATTAAAATGAAAAAATTTAAAATAGTTGTATCATATTTTATAATGGTATTTATTACTTATCTAGTTTGTATGATTCCATTAAAATCAGATACTAACAATGATATAAAAGATTTAGTGTTAAAATGTGTCATTATTTGCTTATTTATCTTCATTCTATTTCTTAAAGATAATAATAATATGATAAAATCTCAAAAAAGATGGATATTATTTTTTTCAATATTAGTTACTTTTCTTAATGTGCTAGGTCATTTATTGTTTTTGAAAGGTTCGTTAGAGTATCTTTTTGGAAATTGGAAACTATTATGCTATTTTTCTATAAAAGTTATTTGGTATAGTTTTTTGGTTTATGCATTTATTTCTAAATATTATTTGTTGATACATGATTTTATTATTGGATTTACTTTTAAACCACTTCATAAAAAACGATTATTTATATTGTTAATTATTTTGATGCTATTATGTTGGTTACCTTATTTTTTGTTATGTTGGCCAGGTACCCTTAGTGTTGATGCTAATTCTTCAATAGCGCAAAGTTTTAATGATCCTACTTTTAGTTCTAGGATTAATACGATTAAATTAATTAATCCTAATGTTATAATTAATAATCATCATCCTGTTTTTTATACTTTATATTTAGGAGTTTTTTCTCATCTAGGAAGATATTTAGATAATATGGAATTAGCTTTATCTTTTTATACGATTATACAAATGCTAATTATGAGTTGCATATTTTCTTATGGATTCAATTATATGGTAAAACAAAAAGTACCTGATTTTATTGTTTTATGTGGTATATTGTTTGTATGCTTGTGTCCAACTGTCCCTTTTTACATGGTTACCATAATAAAGGATGTATTTTATATTGGTTTTATGATTTTATCAGTTATTTATTTACACAGGTTATTAAATGAAGACTTTGAATTTAGACAAACTATTGAATTTATTTTTATTTTATTAGGATTGACGTTAAGTAGAAATAATGGTTTTTATATTGTTGTAATCAGTTTTTTATTAATGTTAATTTTTTTAATCAAAAAGAGAAAAATTATATCTAAGATTTTTTTACCTGTAATTTGTATTTATTTAAGTATTACAAATATAATTTATCCATATTTTGAAATTACTCCAGGTAGTCCTAGAGAAATGTATTCGGTAATATTTCAGCAATTAACAAGAACCATTTCAATTAAAGGGGACAATTGGCTAGATGAAGAAGAAAAAAATATTATAAAATATGTTTTGAGATTAGATGATATAAATGAATTAAAAGAACTATATAATCCTGAAAGAGCTGATGCCATAAAAAGCAAATATAATCCTGAGGTAACACAAGAGGATTTCTCTAAATTTTTAAAGGTGTGGATGCATGGATTAAGACAGTTTCCTATCATTTATGTAGATTCGTTCTTAATTAATACATATCCATATTACAGTATGTATTGTGGCGCTGAAGAAAATATAATTTACTATATAAATAGAGATTATGGAAGATATAATGATTATAACATTAAGCAAAATAAATTTTTTAAATCTTTAAGGGAAAAATATGGATATAATTATAGAAATTTTATGACAAACAATAATCTCTTATCTTACTTAAGTAATATGGGTTTTTCAGCATATTTAATATATTTTGGATTAATTCAAATTATAATGTATAAAAAATATAAATATTTGTTTATATATATATTTGAAGCTCTAAACTACTTGATTTGTTTTTTAGGTCCGGTTGCATATTATAGATATGGAACGCCTTATACATTTGCTGTTCCATTTTTACTAGGGATAACAGCGATAGAATGTTGGAAGGGAGATAATAATGGTAAAATTAATACAACAAATTTTTAAGTTTGGAATAGTTGGAGGATTAGCATTTTTAATTGATTATGGAATTTTAATTCTTTTAACTGATTATTTTAAAATAAACTATCTTCTATCATCAGCAATTTCTTTTTCAATATCAGTTATTTTTAATTATTTGATGAGTATTTTATGGGTTTTTGAAATAAATGAAAATAAAAATAAGACAACAGTTTTTTCGGTTTTTATTATACTAAGTGTTGTAGGGTTAGTTATAAATGAACTGTTTATGATGTTTTTCGTCGACAATTTATCAATTCATTATAAACTATCTAAAATTATTACTACTTTTTTAGTTATGGTTTATAATTTTATAACAAGAAAGTTGGTTTTGGAAAAGAAAAAATAAATTAAATGCATATCTGTTAAAGAATGCTATCAATTTATAAGAGTTGATATTATTTATTTAATTGAATAAAAAAATTTTTTAAAAATTATTTGATGTATACTGATTGATATATAAAATATGATATAATCAAAAAAAATGGGAGGGTTTTTATGGATAAAATTGCAGTTTTAATTCCATGTTATAATGAGGAAAAAACAATAAAAAAAGTTGTAGAAGATTTCAAAAAACAATTACCAGATGCTATTGTTTATGTTTATGATAATAATTCATCTGATAATACTGTTCAAGAAGCTATTGCTGCAGGAGCAGTTGTAAGACATGAATATCAGCAAGGGAAAGGGAACGTTATTAGACGTATGTTTAGAGAAATAGATGCACAATGTTATATAATGATAGATGGTGATGATACTTATCCTGCTGATAATGTTAAAAAAATGGTTAATTTGATATTAGAAAAGAATGTAGATATGGTTGTAGGGGATAGATTGTCTTCCACTTATTTTAATGAAAATAAAAGACCATTTCACAATTTTGGTAATTCACTTGTACGTAAATCAATTAACTTTTTATTTAAAAGTAATATAAAGGATATTATGACTGGTTATCGTGCTTTTAGTTATGAATTTGTTAAGACTTTTTCTGTTTTATCAAAAGGTTTTGAAATCGAAACAGAAATGACTATACATGCTATTGATAAGAATATGTATGTTGAAAATGTAGTAGTGGATTATCGTGACAGACCTGATGGAAGCGAAAGTAAACTAAATACATTTTCAGATGGCATAAAGGTTATTTTTATGATTATGAGATTGTATCGTACATATAAGCCTTTTGCTTTTTTTGGATTAATATCATTATTATTAATATTTATCTCATTTGTTTTATTTGTTCCTATATTTATTGGTTTTTTAAATACGGGACTTGTACCAAATTTTCCAACACTTATTGTTAGTGGGTTTATAGCTCTGACTGCAATTATATCATTTTTTTCAGGTTTGATATTACAGACTATGATTCAAAAAAATAAACAAGATTTTGAAAATCAATTAAAATATGTTTCAGACGAAAAGAAAAAAAATTTAAGATAATTATAGGATATAATTTGTTTCAGTTTGATTCCTAGTACATTATACAAAGTGCTAATAAGCCAGAAAAATATATATTTAAGAAGAGAGGAGGAGTTGTGAAGTGGCGTAAAGGCAAGAAAATTGAAGACATAGGTGAATCTTTTTATGATTATGAAAAATATAGATAAAAGGTTGTGAACTTATTTATATTACAAATTATTATTCTATATAAGAAGATTATAGAATAATGAGATAAACTATTAATTTTTGCCTGAATAAAGTCATTTCATAACAGTTTTTGTGATGAAAATATCAATTGTCGGTTCTGGTACATGGGGTATTGCATTAGCAAATATGCTTTGTTCTTCAGGACATGATGTTATAGTATGGTCTGCAATTGGCGAAGAAATAGACTATATTCAAAAATATAGAAAACATCCAAAATTAAAAGATGTTAAAATTATGAATGGTATACAATTGACTAAGAACATAGAAATAGCTATTCTAAATCAAGATATAATTGTTATAGCAGTTCCTTCAGTATTTGTTAGATCTACTGCACAAAAGATTGCTCATTATTTAAGAAGTAATCAAATTATTGTTGATGTAGCAAAAGGAATAGAATCTGATACATTATTAACAATGTCAGAAGTTATTTATGATGAAATAAATAAAAAAATGGAATTTGATTATGGAAATATTGTTGCCTTGTCAGGACCAACACATGCGGAGGAAGTTTCTATTGGATTACCTTCAACAATAGTATCAGCATCTACAAATGAAAAAGTTGCTAAAATAGTGCAAGATACATTTACATCTTCTTTTATGAGAGTTTATACTAATAATGATATAAAAGGTGTTGAGATTTGTGGAGCTCTTAAAAATATCATAGCTTTAGCTGCTGGTATTTCACATGGTTTAGGATATGGCGATAATGCGACAGCAGCATTAGTAACGAGGGGAATTCACGAAATATCACGATTAGGAATTGCTATGGGATCATCAATTCATACTTTCTATGGATTAGCTGGTTTGGGAGATTTGGTTGTGACTTGTACTAGTTTGCATAGCAGGAATAATCAATGTGGAATGTATATTGGTCAAGGCGCAAGTGTTGAAGAGGCTATTAAACAAGTTGGAATGGTTGTAGAAGGAATTAATGCATTAGATGCTGCAAATACTCTTAGTATAAAGTATAATGTTGAATTGCCTATTATCAGATCTGTATATGATGTTGTGAAGTTTAATTTAAGTCCTCAGTTATCTGTGAAAAGGTTATTTAATAGAGAAAATAAGTCTGAAGTACCATTTTCTATTCTAGAAATTATGCATGAAAATTTGGAAGAAAAGAATAAAAGGAGTAAAAAAATGAAGCGTGTTATTACATATGGAACATTTGATCTTTTACATTATGGGCATATAAATCTATTAAGAAGAGCAAAAGCCTTGGGAGATTACTTGATAGTTGCGCTTTCTACTGATGAATTTGTAGCTTTGCAAAAACATAAAGAATGTTATTTTAATTATGCCGAAAGAAAAATGTTATTAGAATCCATGAGATATGTAGATTTGGTTATTCCTGAAGAAAATTGGGAACAAAAGATTGAAGACTGTAAGCAATATCACATAGATACTTTTGTTATGGGAGACGATTGGAAAGGAAAATTTGATTATTTAAAAGATGAAGGTATTGAAGTGATTTATCTATCTAGGACTCCTGAAATTTCAACAACAAGAATAAAAAAAGATTTACATGATTAGGTAGATAGTCGGCTATGACTATCTTTTTTATTATAAGATAATTGTTGATATTTGATTTAAAAATATGTATGATAGATAGGTAAACTTGTATGTTATGAAAGGAAAAGATATGAAAAAGAAATTCATTAGATTTTTAAAATCACATATGATTACAAATAAGATATTGAAGTATTGTATCAATTATAGAAGAATAAGATGGTATAAATCAGGATGTAAAGGAAATATTATTGATGAACATATGATTTTATTTGAAGCTTTTATGGGAAGAAGTTTTGCTGATAGTCCAAGGGCACTTTATGAAGAACTTACAAAAGATGAAAGATTTAAAGATTATAAATTTATTTGGTGTTTTCGTAATCCTTCAGAAAAAAAGAATATTCCAGAATTAAAACATGCTATCTTAATCAAACAAAATTCTAAACAATATTATGAATATTATAGTAAAACAAAATACATTATCTCAAATTCTAGGATAGATATTTTAATTAAAAAAAGGAAGGGACAAGTATATATTCAAACATGGCATGGGACACCTTTGAAAAGACTTGGTTATGATATAAATGTAGGAAATAATGCAAAATATTCTAAAGAAGAATTGTGTCGTTTTTATAAATTAGATTGTGAAAGGTATGATTATTTATTGTCACCATCAGAGTTTTGTACAGAAAAATTTAAAAGTGCTTTTCGTTTAAATGTGAACGCTCCAAATGTTGAGATAGTTCAAGTAGGATATCCAAGAAATGATTTCTTATCCAATTATACTGATGATGATATTTTTCAAATCAAGAAAACCTTAGGTATAG
>Ga0129308_1003813_pt1 | contig 10300 bp, 7 predicted proteins | sample L827metagenome_FD_94440 | JGI IMG/M metagenome (GOLD analysis project Ga0129308, IMG submission 94440) | Ring-tailed lemur group fecal microbial communities from Wisconsin, USA - L827 metagenome | ecosystem: Host-associated > Mammals > Digestive system > Large intestine > Fecal | place: USA... | reverse complement strand
TCAATAAACCATAAAAATTCATTTTGTTTTCTCAATGCCTTATATACAGCATTATTATACTCTAAGGAGGCATCGATATCTGACATTTTGATTACTTCTTTTTTATCATTTCTCTCTACTAAAGTTAAATCATGGTCAGATAATGTCTTTGTCAACTCACGCTTTACATCATTTCCATTTTTAAAATCTACTTTATGTCCGTTGATTGTCGTATTCGCCTGGAAATGCCAATGAAAGAATAGTACACCTATTACATAGATGACTAATAATACAGCCACAATGCCGATGATAATCTTTTTCGGCTTGGATAATGTTTTTATCTTTTCACCTAATCCACGTGAATTCTCTTGTTTTTGTTGTTCTTGCTTTTCTTCTTTTGGTTCTTTTTCTACCGCTTGTTCTTCTTTCTTTTCCCTTTCCATCTTATTTCCTTTCTCATCCCATTTTATAACTATTGTTTTCTCTGACGATTAATATACGAAAACTGGAGTTCCCAATTCCACATTTTCCCAAATCGTCTTTGCGTTACTGTATGGCGTATTGATACAACCATGGGAACCACTTCCTTGATAAATTGTCCCACCGTATGTTCTACGCCAAGATGCATCGTGAATTCCTACATTATTGTTGAACGCAGCCCAGTAGTCAACTGGTGAAGCATATCCTTGTCCCTTTAATGTAGCATTTCTTTCTTTATAAAAAATATAATAAGCACCAGTTGGAGTTCCATGTCCCTTTGTTATATCTCCTGTTACTACATCTGTAGATACAATCTCCTGGCCATCTTTTACCATCCACATATGTTGCTGTGCAATATTAATTTCTACATATGTACTCCAGTAACCTGTAGATGAACTAGATGGAGGTTCATGAGAATAAACTGGTTTTCTTGTTATATTTTCTCCCTCTTTAATGTCTTTGACTATCTCTTTGACTTCTTTTTCCTCGTCTATCTCATAGCCAAAGGTTCCACCTCCAATTAACATTGATTCACCGCTATGATTAATAAAGCTAATTGGACGTCCCACTGTATTATACTCACTCGCCAATTTTCCAACGTATTCTGCAATTTTATCTTCATCCAACGATACTTTCATATCGCTGTCCACTAAAATCCATTCGTTAATCTCTGTACTATCCAAAACTTTGTTTTCTCCATCTAATTCATAAAAAACAGAGGAGGCGGCATATTTTTTGGCTTTTTTTAAGGCATCCCTTACCTTTTGATCTTCCGCATAATACTTAGGACTTTTATAGCAATTTTCTTTTTCCAAATCTAATATCGTCTCACTTTTATCGACATAGGATTTTATAATCTCACGAAATGTTTTTTTATTGAGCTGATTTCCTTTTTTTTCTCTCACAATATAAAACTTGTCATCTTTTAAAATAATTCTGGCATCCTTAGGAGGAATATCTTTATCTGGGTTCATCACATCAAGCTCTTCTATCTTTTCTTTTAGCAATTCCTCATCATAAACCATCTCAGGTTCTAAGTGAATCTCATGTTTTTTTAAAATTTCTCTCGGCCAAACCCACTGATTTTGGAGAACGACAGCTCTATATACAAGATTTTTATAATCCAGACTAACGCCAATATCCTTCGCCTCTATTATTTCTGTCTTTTCCTCTCTCTCAATAAGGGTCAAATTGTGACCAGTGATATCCTTCGTCAGCTTCTCCTTTACAGCAGTCGCTGATTTATTATCCGCTTTTTGTCCGTTAATAATTGTGTTCGGGAAAAAATGTCTACTAAAATACAATGCCCCTGCCATATATATGAATCCAGCAAAACATATAGAGATTATAAAAATAATAAGAATAATATGAAGTTTCGATTTTCTTTTCCATTTCAAAGTCATCATTTATCTCCTTTTCCATATCTATTCTTACTATCTTTCTTTCGCCGTTTGCTAAGTGAGTGTATTGTTTCCAATCACTCACTTGAAAAGTAAAACTATAGTTATATTCAAAATTAGCTTAATTTCTCTCTGAGAGCTAAGTTAATTCTTCCCATCTTATCTACTTCCAATACTTTAACAATGACAATATCTCCGATATTTACTACATCTTCTACTCTATTGACACGCTCTCTTGAAAGTTTAGAAATATGAATCAAACCATCTTTATTTGGAGCAATCTGGACAAAAGCTCCAAACTGCATAATTCTTACAACTTTACCCTCATAAAGGCTTCCTGCTTGTACTGGCTCAACGATAGAGCGAATAATAGATACCGCTTTTTGAATTCCAGCCGCATCTACACCACAAATTGCAACATTTCCCTCATCGGAAATATCAATCTTAACACCAGTCTCATCAATAATAGCGTTGATTGTCTTACCTTGTTTTCCGATAATCTCACTAATCTTTTCTGGATCAACCTTCATCTGCTGAATCTTAGGTGCATATTTTCCTACTTCTTTTCTTGGCTCAGAGATAACTGGATTCATTACATTATCTAAAATATACTCTCTTGCAATATGAGTTTTCTGGAACGCCTCCTCAATAATAGGTCTTGTCAATCCGTGAATCTTGATATCCATCTGGATTGCTGTGATACCATCTTTTGTTCCTGCAACCTTAAAGTCCATATCTCCAAAGAAGTCCTCAAGTCCCTGAATATCTGTAAGTACAAGATAATCGTCATCTGTATCTCCCGTTACTAATCCAGTAGAGATACCAGCAACTGGCTTCTTAATTGGAACACCTGCTGCCATGAGAGAGAGTGAGGATGCACAAATACTTGCCTGAGAAGTAGAACCATTGGACTCTAATGTCTCGGACACTGTACGGATTGCGTAAGGGAATTCCTCCTCACTTGGAAGTACTGGAACTAACGCTTTTTCTGCCAAAGCACCATGTCCAATCTCCCTACGTCCTGGTCCTCTGGAAGGCTTTGTCTCACCTACAGAATAAGATGGGAAATTATAGTGATGCATATATCTCTTAGATGTCTCAAGTACATCCAATCCATCTAATTTTTGAGCCTCAGATAATGGAGCTAATGTTGTGATAGTCATAATCTGAGTTTGTCCTCTCTTAAACATACCAGATCCGTGAACTCTCGGTAAAATATCAATCTCAGCGCTAAGTGGACGAATTTCTGTGATATCACGGCCATCCGGACGCTTATGGTCTTTTAAAATCATCTTACGAACCGTCTTTTTCTGATATTTATAAACTGCCTCATCAATATGAGAAAACCACTCTTCATTATCTGCGTATTTCTCCTCTAAAATATCCTTAATCTTTCGGATATTTTCTTCTCTAACCTGCTTTACATCTGTAAATACTGCCTCTTCCATCTGCTCTGGAGTGATAGTCGCTACCATATCCTCCCACATATCTTCCGGCGTATCAAAGTGCTCATATTCATGCTTTTCTTTTCCGCACTCTGCCACGATTGTATCAATAAACTCAATAATCTTTTGGTTTAATTCATGTGCTGCAAAGATTGCCTCTAACATCTTTTCTTCTTTTATTTCATTGGCACCAGCCTCAATCATAATAACCTTTTCTCTTGTAGATGCAACTGTAAGAGATAAATCAGAAACTGCTTTCTGATCATTTGTAGGGTTAAAGACAAGTTCTCCGTCAATCATTCCCACCATTGTCGCAGCCGTCGGTCCGTCAAATGGGATATCAGAGATTGCTGTTGCGATAGCAGAACCAAGCATAGCTGTAATCTCTGGTGCACAGTCTGGGTCAACAGACATGACTAAGTTATTAAGTGTCACATCATTTCTATAATCTTTAGGGAATAATGGACGCATTGGTCTGTCAATTACGCGGGAAGTTAAAATTGCATGCTCAGATGCTTTTCCCTCTCTCTTATTAAATCCTCCAGGAATCTTTCCTACAGAATATAATTTCTCCTCATATTCTACACTGAGTGGGAAGAAATCAATTCCCTCTCTTGGCTTTTCTGAAGCTGTAGCTGTAGATAATACAACTGTATCTCCATAGTGCATAAATGCCGCACCGTTTGCCTGAGCTGCCACCTTGCCAATCTCTACAAGCAAAGTACGCCCAGCTAATTCCATACTAAACTGTTTTACCATTTTAAATCTCCTTTTATTCAACTTTCATGTTCTGCAAGCTCCTAAAAATAGAAAAACTCGCCTATTAAAAGTCTTGTCCTCTATATAACTGCTAATCAACTCTGCGTAAGTACGAGACAAAACTTTCTGCATGAGCGCCGAAACAACTGAAAAATACACTAGTCTGTCAAATCTTCTCTTTTTGATATACCAATATAGCATCTAGTGTTCTTTTCAGAAGTCTCGGTTTACGCTCATAGCATTCTTAATGAAACAGTATAAACTGCTCATACGCCCAAAATAGGCATAAAATCAGGTATGCTCGAAAGTATACCTTCTGCATTATAACACGTTTCTTTTTATAATACCACACCTATTTTATAGATTTTTCCCCTCTTTTTTGTTTACAATTTAGTAATTTTCTTTTCTTCTCTCATTAAACATAGGTTTATGATAGATATCCAAAAAAATATTATATCTATACAATCAATAGATACGATACTATAACATAGCCACGAAGAACGAACAAGATATTTCTTGTTTATTCTTCATTACATTCGCTATAACTTGATTTATTAACTTAAATCAAGAATTTTCTGAATCTTATCTATCTCTCCTAAAATATCTTGCTGTTTTTTATCAAAGAAAAGCTCCTCTTGATATTTATAATATTCTTCACAATCGTTTTCTCGAATAAATTTCATAATAGACATATTAGATGTGAGGTTTGTCACAAAGACTGCCATCTCCTGACTTGCACCAAACGCCTGCTCCATAAACGAAAATGCGTAGGAGAGCGCATTCTCCCCACGCTCAATTTTTTGTATTCTTCCATCTTTGACAATCCCAAACTGTTCCTTAATAAGATTAAATCCAACCTGCATGTCCTTGATGCCCTCTTTTTCTAACATTCTAAGATAGCTCTGTGCAGTCTCTATACTTCTCTTTCCAGCTACCCTGTCTTCTTGGGCCATAAACTTCTTGTTTTTCTCCCATTTTTCCTTCTCAAATGCGATAAAATCCTCCAGTAAATTTAAAATTCCACCGTCCTGTCTCCAAGCAACTGTCGTCTGCTGCTTGATATCCTTTAGGAAAGCAAATAATTTTTCCACATATAGCTCTTCCTCCTCGGCCTCATGACAAATCTGTCCAAGCTTATCAACTAATAGACCAAGTAAACTTAATTTTTCATCAAATCTTGCCTCTTTTATTTTCTCAATTGTCTCTTCTCTAATTTTTCCATCGACAATATCATCCACTTTATACTGCTCTTTATATTTTGCATATAAATCTACATAATTGGCGAAGTCCTTGGCAATCTGCTTATGCTGTAAATACTGACAAATCACATTTTCATCTATCTTTAGATTCATCTCCTCATAGACTCTCATAAGCTTTGACAAATCTTCCCATCCTCTTGGCGTGGCGAATTCTTTTCCATCTACTGTCGTTCTAATCTCATAAAAATGCTCTTTCTTTATATCGAGATAAGATAAAATCGCTCCGTGAATCTGCTGTTCATAAGCATATTCCTTCCAGACATTATAATCTGGCTCCACATCAATCCATTTTAGACGGTCTAGTGTTACAATATCAAACTCCTTGACAGACTTATTATATTCTGGAGGATTTCCCGCTGCCACGATAATCCATCCTTCTGGAACCTCGTGCATACCAAAGGTTTTCTTTTGCAAAAACTGTAACATCGTGGGAGCTAACGTCTCAGAGACGCAGTTAATCTCATCGATAAATAAAATTCCCTCTCTCACACCTCTTTCCTCCATCTGACTATAAATGGAAGAAATAATTTCACTCATTGTATATTCTGTAACTGTATATTCCTTATCTGCGTATATTTTCTTCTCAATCACTGGAAGCCCAATCGCGCTCTGTCTCGTATGATGTGTGATTGTGTACGCAACAAGACCAATATTACATTCTCTTGCTACCTGCTCCATAATAGCAGTTTTTCCAATTCCCGGAGCTCCAATCAATAAAATTGGTCTCTGATGAATAACAGGTATTTTATATTCCCCGTTATCATCTTTTTTCAAATAGACTTGTACTGTATTTTTTATCTGCTCCTTTGCCTCTTTTATATTCATAAATCATTAGCTCGGACACTCATGACTTTAGTCATGAGAGGAGAGCCAACCTCCTTTCTATCATTCATCTTCTAATTTTGCCCTCACCTGAATGGCCCAGGCTGGAACCTTTTCCTTCTCATAATTATCATCCAAAAACACAAAAGCCGTCTGATATTTTGGACATTGTCTTGGATAAATACCGTATCCATCTGTAAAATAAATCATTCCTTTAAGCTTGGTCAACTTCTTTTGTTCCACCAACTCGTTTACATGGGAAAAAACTGGTCTAAAGTCAGTTCCTCCCATTCCTTTTATTTCTAAATGATCCATATATTCCTCTAGCTCCTGCTCATTATGAATAAAATCACTCTTTTGAATCTTATCATCACATTGTACAAGGCAGAGATTCATTTTTTTAAAAAAGCTCTCCTCATCCTTTAGTATCGAGTAAGTTTCTTGCAAAAATCGTTTCACAAGCTCCTTTGAGCAGGAGAGAGAGGTGTCTATTGCAATAACAAAATCATGAATTTTTTGTACCTCTTTTGTCTCAAGTGGCTCAATTAACGGCATATTTCCATATAAATCCAGTCCGAGTGTATAAAAAGCATAATCGAACGCATCCATATCAAGCTGCATTTCCTCTTGCATAACAACAAATTTTTTCAGGAAATCGCGATAAACAGTTTTCTCCTGATTTTCCACCTCAAGAGCTTCACATATTCCCTCAGAACCCTGACCACCTCCACTGGAAAATGTCTCCAAATCTGTCTGAATTTTCTGACTTCTATCTTGCCATTCTCTCTCATTTTGAATATACTGCGGATTATCTTTATTGTCATCCTCATTTCTCCAAAACATATGGTCATCCATCGTAAACATCTCTAATAATGTATCCAAATCTTTTTTAGTTCTCGATATTTCTAAAATATGATTATAAATTGCCTCCGCCGTGAGCACTGGTACTTTTTCTTTTAATTTTTCATAAATCTGCTTTCTCTGCTCTAGTCCCTCTTTTTTAATGCACTCATACGGAAGTTCATCGATAATAGACTCCACCGCTATATCACACGCGAGATGATAATCTCCTTTTTTCTTTTTTCCTATTTTGCGAAATGGATGCAAGAAAAGGCAATGAAGCACCATGTGAAGAAATGTTCGGTTTAGCAATGCTCGATTGTCTCGATATTGATTACAAACATAGGGCAAATAATAATAAACATATTTTCCGTCTGTACCCATCTTTTGTATCTCATCCATCGAACGCCCTTTAAGAGCATAGACTGCGATATCTAAATACCTCATCGATAGACATAGCTCCTGCCTTGTGGCATTCAAAACCTTTTCTCCTATCGTATTTAATTTCTGCTCTAATCCCTCTATCATAAATCAAAACTCTTTTCTTTTTTCTTATAATTTTTTCTCCGATATGCCATTAATAAGACAGTGAATTCATTTTGTCCCTCCTTTATTGTCATATCGATACATTCATCTATAATTCCCTTCTCTACTGCTCCAAAAGAGTGAAGCAGCCAAGAAAGCTCCTCTTTTTTGTATTTTCTTAAAAGCTCTAATAGTATTTGTCTCATATTTTCTTTTATATAGACTTCATATTTCTCTTTATTTTTTTCTGATAATTCAAGCGGATATCTAAGACGCCCAAGAGCCATATTTATGACATCTTCTATTTTTTCTTCTCGCACCATCGCATCAAACAATATATCATACTTATCAAATTCCATATACTGAAAAGAAACCCAGTCTCGAAATACACTGCCCATTCCGTGAATTACCTCGTGAAAGGCTCTAGAATTAATATCTACCTGAGAATCTAGCGCATATTCTGGAATTTGTAGCTTTGCGACAATATCATCTTCCCAAAGCTCGACGATCATTTTATTTTTACTGTCATATAAAATCTGATTGAGAGCTGTGTTTTTCTTCGTTTTTAAAAATAATTTAATTTCTCGAAGCTGATAACAATTTTTAAACGCTCCATCCTCAATATCCTTCACTGTGTCCCATAAAGTGACCTTCTCTAGCTTTCTACAGTTATAAAAGGCATGTCTGCTTATTTTTATAAGAGAAGCCGGTATCTCTATCTCACATAAAGCCCGGCATTCACTAAAAGCGTACTCTCCCATCTTACAAATTGTAGATGGAAGATATACTCTATTTAAATTTTTTTTCTCATAAAAGGCACGTTTTTCCAAAGCTATGACAGGAAGTCCCTCTATCTTTTTTGGAACTTCCACCTCCATATCTTCTCCCAAATAGGATAAAATAATCACTTCGCCTTCTTTTATCTCATATCTCCATTCATTTTTTTCTTTTATTATTTCCTCTATCACTTTTCTTCTTCCTCTAATAATTTCTCATACTGAATTCTTAACATCTGTAATCTAAACTCAAACTGCTGTTTATCTTTTTCTGCTATCGTCGATAAAATAAGACCTGCAAAAAAGGATTGAATCGCTGCTAAAACAACAAAACCACATACAATCAAGGTTGGGAAGTTTGGCACTGTTCCTGTTTGAACATAAGTAACCATAATTGGCACAAAAAAGACTGTGGCAAGCAAGACAAGAAGAACTGCAAATGCCGAGAAAAACTCCAATGGTTTACAGTTTTTATAGAGCTTTCCAATTGTCTTTAATACCTTAAATCCATCTGAGTAAGTATTTAGCTTAGACTCACTTCCCTCTGGGCGATCACGATACTCAATAATCTCATTCTCCACTAACATATTTTTATCAACTGCGTGGATACTCATCTCTGTCTCAATCTCAAATCCCTTTGATAAAACAGGAAATGTTTTTACAAACTGATAGCTAAATGCTCGATATCCCGTCATAATATCCTTAATATCACTCTTAAAGAGACGATTAATAGAATGTCTCACAATAGTATTTCCAAAATTATGAAACGGTCTCTTATTTTCTGTAAAATAAGTAGATGAGAGACGGTCTCCCACTACCATATCCACATTTCGCTCTAATACACGATTTACCATCGCTCTGGCAAACTCTGGCGGATATGTGTCATCCCCATCCAGCATAATATAACACTGTGCATCAATCTCTCGAAACATTCTTCGAATAACATTTCCTTTTCCCTGCTGATACTCATGGCGAACAATAGCTCCCGCTTCAGCTGCAATCCTTGCCGTATCATCGCTAGAATTATTATCGTACACATAAATAACTGCCTCTGGCAACTCTCTCTTACAATCCTCAACTACTTTCTTGATTGTCTTACTCTCATTATAGCAAGGAATCAATACTGCGATTTTATCCATTCTTATTTTTCTCCTTTGAATATAAATAATTTGCTAAATATATAATTCATTACAACTACAATAAAGTTAGCCAATATTTTCACTAAAACTGCATTATACCCCCATACCTCATTAAAAAGCCACATAATAAATACATCAGCTCCTAACGAAAGTAATCGGCATGATAAAAAAGCTGTGATTTCTCGAATCAACTCTCCAAAGGTCGTAGTAATGCTCTCAAATACAAATATCTTATTCGTGATATAGGCGACTGCAACTGCCGCAATCCACGCAAATACTGTACTGATAATACTGTTGATTCCCAATAATTCATAAGAAATGAAAAAGGCAACAATATTTACAACCGTCGTTACTCCGCCAAAAAATAGATATAGAAAAATCTGTTTCCATCTTTTCCATATTTTTTTTATTTGCTCCATTTTTTCTTCCTCTTTCCAGTAATAATAATTCCTCATTACCTAGTAAACTATCTAGTATCTTTTATCTAAAGTCATTTTTTAATATTTCTATTATTTCACTAGATTACTTTATCCTACTTCGCTCTAGATTGCAACAATATTTTTCTTAAGAAATTCTATCTAAAATAATTTTGTTATTGTATTTGAGAAAATATCTCTTATTTTATCAATAATTTTCCCACTTTTTTCCTATTGTGAATGTTAGATAAAACTAACCAAAATTTGATACAAAAAACTATGCAAATTTACTGTATTTTTTTAAAAAACGAGCATTTTTTGCTTGCTATAATTAAAAAAATGGTATATTATATGAATATGAGTTGGGGTAGTCACTACATCCAACGAATACTACCAAATATATTTATTATTAATTAATTTAAGGAGGATATAACTATGGCATATGTAATTTCTGATGATT
>Ga0129308_1003812_pt1 | contig 10304 bp, 7 predicted proteins | sample L827metagenome_FD_94440 | JGI IMG/M metagenome (GOLD analysis project Ga0129308, IMG submission 94440) | Ring-tailed lemur group fecal microbial communities from Wisconsin, USA - L827 metagenome | ecosystem: Host-associated > Mammals > Digestive system > Large intestine > Fecal | place: USA... | reverse complement strand
CTGAGATTCATCATAATCGACGAGGTCCACGCCTTCATGAACTCCGAAAGGGGACTGCAGCTACTGTGCTGCCTCCAGAGACTGGAGGTCCTGGCGGGATGCGACCCCAGGAGGATAGGACTGTCCGCGACGATAGCGGATGTTGACGCTGCCGCCGATTGGTTGACAGCCGACACGGGCAGGAGGACCAGCATCGTGTGCGACCCCAGGTCGGGGGATAGGGTAGTGGACATCAGATATCACCGTATCCCGGGACCCGAGAACGACGGCACCGATAGGAAGAGGGCCATCACCCGGTACTACAAGGACCTCTACAATCTGGTGAAGGATAGGAACTGCATCATATTCGTGAACAGCAGGTCCGATGCGGAGACCGCGGGAAGGTCCCTGAGGAAGGTGGGCGAGGTCTACGGAGACAGAGATTTCATCCACGTGCACCACGGGAGCATCTCCAAGGAGTACAGGAAGATCGCCGAAGAGGCCCTGAAGGACCCTTCGAAGAAATCAGCCGTGGTCGCCACCGTCACACTGGAACTGGGTATCGATGTGGGAGGATTGGACTCCGTCGTTCAGATCGAACCCCCGTACACCTGCTCCAGTCTCGTCCAGAGGATGGGTAGGTCCGGAAGACGCGGAGGGAGCCAGGTCATGACCGTCATGTGCCTCGAGGATCCCGAGAGATGGTGGACCGATGTCGAAGGGGTGAACATGGATTTGGTAAAAGCAGTGGCCATGGCCGAGCTCTCCGTGCAGGAGGGATGGACCGAATGTCCGAGAACACCCCAACTGCCCTATGGTCTGCTCTATCACCAGACCATGGAGTACATGAAATCCGGTGCAGGGACCAGATTCTCCATGCTCGTATCGGATGTGCTGTCCATGCACCCGTTCAGGAACATCACCAAGGACGATTACAAGACACTTCTCAGACACATGTTGTCGATAGAACATCTCGAGAGGATGTCCGACGGAACACTTCTGATAGGATCCAAGGGCGAGAGGGCGGTGTTCAACAGGGACTTCTGCTCCGTGTTCACCGTCAAGAAGGAGATCGAGGTCGTATGCAACGGGAAGACCATCGGATCAATCCAGGACATGCCCGAGATCGGTGAGCCGATACAGCTTGCGGGACACGTGTGGGAGGTCACCGGGATCAAGGCGAAGGAGATGACCGTCGAGGTGAAGGAATCCGACGGGACCGCATGCAACCCGTGGAGATCGGGAACACCGCCCATAGACACGGTGGTCGTGAGGAGGATGCTGGAGATCCTCAAATCCGACAGGCAGTACGATTTCCTCGACGATGCCGCGAAGGAGAGGCTGGAGGATTCCAGAGGGGTCGCGAAGTACCTTCGGACCACATCCCTGATCACCGAGACCGACGACGGTGCCATCAGGATACACCCCTGGCTGGGGACGGTGCAGTTCGACACCCTCAGGAGGATCATCAGAACAATAGACGGAGTGTCGTCGATGAGCTTCTTCTCCCCATATTACATCGATGTGAGGGGGAACATCACCGAGGACGAGCTCATCTCCGGGATAGAGGAGTTCCTGGAGAACGGAGACAGGTTCCTGCTGATAGAGCAGAACGACAAGCTCAGGTTCGGCAAGTTCGACGCCTATGTTCCGGATGAACTCCTGATGAAGGCCTTCGTCGAGGACAGGCTGGACTGCAACTTCGATCTGGATATCTGATATCGAAGAAGATCGTGGCTGAGAAGTGCCCACCATCATATCTCCATCCAACTTTCGGGGAATTATTGAGAGGTTCAATCAAAGGAACTTGTATCGACCCTACCAATACCCTACCAGCAGCCTACCAAATTGGTAGGGTAGCTCCCCACATTCTATCATCCTACCACCCTGGCATTTACCGGAATGGCACATCTTCCTCTGTACACGGAAGACGGTGATTTCAGAGATGTTCAAGAACGTGACCTCAGGTGCCTGGTCTTTGTCATTAATAGACATACCGAGTACGCTCCTGCGCGTATACATATAATTATAATTTTAAATACTTTATTAAATTCATTTTTTCAGCTTAAAAATTGTAATTTTCTTCACTATTTCAGCTGAAAAAATGAAGACTTGATTATTTTTAACTACATATCTAAATATTTCATATGAGATAACCCAATAATTGGGAGCACGCCCCGACATTCGGATAGAACAACAGTCTGAGAGTTGACATATTATATCCACTACATACCATCCCCAGAACGCGGATTCTACATGAAACGGCAATCGATGTCTTCAGAGACGGGTGGTTCCCGGAAGGATGCGGGTGCAAATGGGACACCGCCATCGACGACATTCCCGAACAGGGGATTGGATCCACGATAATCTGGAGGGTCAGACCGGAATGATGAATCCTGAGACCGAGAAGGTGGTCGACCGCCTCCTCCAATCGTATTCCACCTACTATGACATCGAGACCTGCAACGATCAGGACCTTGTTGCAAAGGCCTTCTTCCATTCCCGCGGGGAGAAGTACCTCCTGACCAAGAGCGTCAACCTCTGGTCCGTGGAGGATAACGAGTACGTCTTCGTCTACGCCGACGACCGTCTTAGTCGGGAGAAGCTGGAACGTGCAATAAGGACATCCAGCGACACGGGACTGGGCATGATCGAACCGGGTCCGGAACACCGCTCATCCATGATAACGACCATACTGATATACGATAAAATCGACGGAAACTGTGTGGAATCCATTAAGAAATTCAGAGAGCATAGGAACTTCGGCTTCATGCTGAGGGGCTGGATGGACCATCGCGTAGCAGCCCTGGAGACGTCGACATCGACCATCGTATCCAATCGTGCGGGCAGGGATGTCGCCAAGAATCTTGAAAATGTGGCCGAAACCCCATCCCGGTGAGACCTTTGAACGGTGCAGTGCTGCTGACAATATCCATCATCGTCCTGATCCTCGGATACCTATCCTACGGACGTTGGCTTGCCAGGAAATGGGGTGTGGATCCATCGAGGAAGACGCCCGCCAACACTGAGTGCGACGGGGTGGACTTCGTTCCGGCCAAACCATCCGTCCTGCTCGGACACCATTTCTCGTCGATAGCCGGGGCAGGTCCGATCACCGGACCGATCCAGGCGGCGGTATTCGGATGGATCCCCGTGACGTTATGGGTCCTGATCGGTGGATTGTTCTTCGGAGCGGTCCACGACTTCGGTTCCATGTTGGCATCGGTCAGGAACAAGGGAAGGTCCATAGGAGAACTGATATCCGAGAGCATGGGAACGAGGGCGAAGAGGATGTTCCTCATCTTCGCCTACCTGACGCTCATCCTCCTGATGTCCGCATTCGCATCCATCGTCGCCAACACCTTCGACGGCACCACCTCGGATCCGTCCCAGAACCTCACGAACGGGATGGCTGCGAGCATATCCATGCTGTTCATCGCCGCATCCGTCATTCTGGGGATACTGATGAACAGGTTCAACCTCTCATCCGTGTCCAGTGCGGTCATCGCCGTAATCATACTCCTGGTCTGCATAGTCATCGGGATGAACTGTCCCATCTACATATCCAGGGACATATGGTTCTTGATCCAGGCAGTATACATAGTGGTGGCAGCGGTCATTCCGGTATGGATCCTGCTCCAGCCCAGGGACTACCTGTGCTCGTTCCTCCTCTACGGTATCATCGGGGCCGCCGTCATCGGGGTCATCTTTGCCAACCCTTCGCTTTCACTCCCGGGATTCACTTCCTTCGAGACCAAACTTGGATACCTGTTCCCGGCACTGTTCATAACGGTGGCCTGCGGTGCCATATCTGGATTCCACAGCCTGGTGGCATCCGGTACCACGGCCAAACAGATAGACAACGAGCGCCACATTCTCTCCATCGGTTATGGAGGGATGCTGATAGAGTGCGTGATGGCCATCATCGCGCTGATATGCGTCGGCATTCTGTACTCCAACGGGAACATGCCCGACGGCACCCCCACCCAGATCTTCGCGAAAGGGATCTCGACGATGCTCTCGTCCATAGGTCTGCAAGACTATGAGACCACCACATACAGCCTCGTGATACTCGCGGTGTCAGCCTTCGCACTCACATCCCTGGACACGGCCACCCGTCTCGCACGTTTCATGCTCCAAGAGTTCTTCCTCGAGAAAGACCAGAAACCTTCGGATCTCCAAGGATACAAGCGCATCATAACCAACCCCATCGTGGCCACCGTGTTGACGGTGTTCCTTGGAATGGCCCTCGCATCGGTGGGATACGAGAAGGTCTGGGGACTTTTCGGTGCCGCGAACCAGCTTCTGGCCGTCCTCGCCCTTCTGGCAGTATGCGCCTGGCTGGGGAACATTGGAAAGAGCAACAGGATGCTCTACATCCCGATGATGTTCATGCTCGCAGCGACACTGACCTCGCTCCTGTTCACGATTGGAAGCCGCATGGGGGACCTGGCATCGGGATTCGACGGGGTGGCAGCCGCACAGCTGGTGATCTCCATAATCCTGTTCATCATGGCGGTGTTCCTGATGGTCGAGGGACTGAAGATCCTCAACGCCCAGAGACTGACGAAACGCGAAGAGAACACATAACCAAGAACCATCTACTGCGAATGAGGGCACCATATAATCCGATAGAAAAATTGTTGAAAATACTCTAATGTTCTAAGATTGTTACTTATACTTAGACTTAAACTTATACTCATACAAGAATATATGCTAGATCATATTAACAATAAATCTGGTAATCATTCCACAAAATCGTCATTTTTCCTCCACAAATCCCTCAATTATTTTCCCACGAAATCATCAGTTTTCCGATACTGGCTAGAGGTCATTTTTCGTCGGAAAAACCAGTACTGGAAAAACAAAGATGTTGGTGAAAAATCAACCAAAAAAAATAGGTAGAAAACCCCCGGAAGGGGGAAGGGGTTGGAGGATCAGTTCCCGTGGAACAGGCACTTGGTCTGATACTCGGGCTCGCAGGAGACGTACATCCCCAACTTCTTGTAGAGACCCTCGTCGACCTGCGATATCACCACTGACGAATGCACATCACATCCCCTCAAAGAGGGAAGCTTGGCGAATGCCTTCTCCGCAATGGGATCGGTGTTCGCCGCGATGGACAGCGCCACCAGCATCTCGTCGATGTGGAGACGGGGGTTCCTGTTGCCCAGGTAATCGACCTTCAGCCTCTGCATGGACCTGATGACCTCGGGGGAGATCAGCATCACGGAATCGTCGATCCTTGCGAGGATCTTCAGGGCGTTCAGGATCATAGCGGATGATGCCGTGAGAAGAGGTGAAGCCTTCCCCTCGACGATTATACCACAGGGCATCTCAGCGGCCACGACGGGACGCTCGGTCTCGGCCATCCTCTCCCTCACCACGGACACCACCTTCCTGTACTCGGGGGAGATTCCGGCGCGCTTCATCAGGAGCTCGGACTTGAAGACCATCTCATCGTCGGCCTTCCCCTCCCTCCTGTCCCTGAGGGTCGCGAAATACCTGCGAACGATCTCGTTGTTGGCTGCTCTGCGCACTGCTTCGTCATCCACGATGCAGTTCCCGGCCATGTTCACACCCATGTCGGTGGGGGACCTGTAGGGGGATTCCCCGGAGATACCCTCCAGGATGGCGTTGAGGACGGGGAAGATCTCAACATCCCTGTTGTAGTTGACAGTGGTCTTCCCGTAGGCCTCCAGGTGGAACGGGTCGATCATGTTGCTGTCGCTGAGGTCGGAAGTGGCCGCCTCGTATGCAATGTTCACGGGATGGCTCAGGGGGAGGTTCCAGATGGGGAACGTCTCGAACTTGGCGTATCCCGCGGGGGTGCCCCTCCTGTTCTCGTGATAGAGCTGTGACAGGCACACGGCCATCTTCCCGCTTCCGGGTCCGGGTGCGGTGACAACGACCAAGGGCTTCGTGGTCTCCACGAACTCGTTCCTCCCGTATCCCTCGTCGCTTGCGATCAGGGGTATGTTCGAGGGGTACCCGGCGATTGGGTAGTGCCTGTACACCTTCAGTCCCAAAGCCTCCGCCTTCCTCTGGAACCTATCTGCGACCTCCTGTCCCGTGTAATGGGTGATGACGAGACCGCAGACGTGGATGCCCCTGTCGGTGAAGGAATCGACCAGCCTGAAGACCTCGGAATCGTATCCGATCCCGATGTCCTTGCGGATCTTGTTCTTGACGATGTCCTCGGCATTGATGACCACGATGGCCTCCGCCTGGTTCCCGAACTCCATCAACATGGAGATCTTGCTGTCGGGTTTGAACCCGGGGAGCACACGGGATGCGTGGTAGTCGTCGAAGAGCTTTCCTCCGAACTCGAGGTAGAGCTTTCCTCCGAAGTGCTCAATGCGCTCCCTGATGTGCTCGGACTGCGTCCTAAGGTACATGTCGTTGTCGAATCCGCCGTTCATTGCGTGTGAATCCGCTGATTCGGTTTAATATGTTGGGTGTGTGAAGAAAACCAAGCCCTTGGATATCAACACCATCATCTGATAGCTCACGGACCCAGACAGCCTATCGGGATGACCATAACCCCGTCTGGTCTCACATGGAAAAATCCACTTCCTGTAATTACAGCTAAAAATGATGGACCGATTCCACTATTTAGAACGGTTTTCTTCTTTAATTTTAAAAGATTCTTAGCCCCATCATTCTCATCCATCCCTAGCTTAACTTCAATTGCACACCATCTACCATCCGGCAATTCTATGATGATGTCAACCTCTAGATCGGTGGTATCGTGGTAATGCATGACCTTGCCCCCAATTGGATCGGCATAAACTCTGATATCCCTCACACAAAGTGATTCAAATAATGATCCAAACGCCTGCATATCATTAAGTAATGCACCTGGACCGGCACCCAAGGCTGCCACAGCTATTGATGGATCAGAAAGACACCTTTTGGGAGCAGCCCTCACACGGGCCTTTGACATAAGTGACGGCCTCCATGATGGGACATCCTCAATGACGAATATCCTCCTCAGGGCGCCGATATAATCACTGACAGTAGGTCTGGTAGCAACAGAACCCACATCCCTCAATATTGTAGTTAATTCTGCTGGAACACACATATTGCGTGCGTATGACTTCAAGATGGCATCTGCCACGTATGGATTGCGCTTTACATCATCCACTTTAGAAATGTCTGAGTTGATGACCGATTCATAATAATCCCTTGGAGCCTTTAGAGCATACCTTTCCTCCAAATCAAGAGCTCCGGGCCACCCTCCCCTACATAAGAGATATGCAATATCGTCTATACTCAACAAGGATTGTGCATCGAAATCTGTTTTTCCATTGAAAAGACCCGAGAGGGACACCTCTCCTGTAGATTCCCCAGATTCATACAAACTCATCGTATGCATGGTCACACTTGCAATACGTCCGGTCCCCGTATGCTTATTCTCCTCATTCTCATCCACCTTCTTCGGAGTACAAGAACCGGTCAAGATATATCTTCCACAAGATCCATTCCTATCAATATCAAATCTTACAGCATCCCATATCTTCGGAATATCTTGCCATTCATCAATCAATCTAGGGTGATCCCCCTGTAATAGGGCAGATGGTTTCCTATTTCCCAATTCATTATAGTAATCTCTATAATCAGGATCCTGAAGAAAAATTGCACTCGAAGACATCCTCTCAGCAGTGGTGGTTTTACCACACCACTTTGGGCCCTTTATCAACAGTGCCCCTATGGACTGAAGACGATCGCGATAATACTCATCAACAACACGAGGGCGATATTCACTACTCACGAATGGTGTATAGTATTTCAATATAATAATATTGCTTTACATATTTCAATAAATTTATTTTACAAAATTCAATAAACTAGTTTTACAAATTTCAATAAATTTATTTTACAGATTTCAAACTTTAATTCAGATAATATCAATAAAAATCAAATGACCAACCGAATTATGAACAAAGATGCTCGGAGGATGCGTAAACCGTGATGCATCCCTTCGAACTACACACGCATCCGTTCATATCATATCGCATACTGTGGCGGGATATGAAGATAAAAGTAGATGTCAGCCGCGAGGAGGCGGAGGACATCAGGTGCTATGCGGAGGCCCACGGGGTCTCGATGGCCGATGCGGTGAAGGCCACTGCGCTCCAGGCGGTCTACGACTGGGTGGATTCCGAGGCATGCATCCAGGCCCTCGAGTCCTTCCGCGAGGAGACTCCCAGGTTCGGCCACAGGTCATACAGGAAGATGCTCGGCTGAATGAGCATCATACCTTCGGGACTCCCGATTGTCGATTTATATTAAGTGGTACTACGTCACCCTAAGGTGCGGACCATGGGTGTGTACGAGGCGATACATGACAGGAAGGGACAAATGGCCCTCCTGATGATGATTTTCCTGGCCACATTCCTCGATTCTTTGGATGTTAGGATAGTCTCCGTGTCCCTCGTGGACATCTCCACGGCCATGGGCATCAACGAGGTCGACTGCTCCTGGATAGTCAATTCGTACACCATCGCCATGGTCGGACTCTTCATCCTGTTCGTGAAGATGGCCGACGGGGGAAGGTTGAGGGAGCAGATCCTCACGGGTATGACATTGTTCGTGGTGTCATCCGTTCTCACAGCGATCGTCCATTCCCTTCCGTTGATGATCATATTCAGGTTCATCCAAGGGGTCGGTGCGGCGATGATGGGATCGTCCATTCCGGTGATGATTGTCAGGATGCTCCCTAAGAACCGCCGTGCTACCGGATTCGCCATGCTCTCCGTATCAGCCGGTATCGCCATACTGATGGGACCTTTCCTGAGCACCATCGCCACATCCGCCGTGGGATGGGAGCTGATAATGTTCTTCTGCATCCCGTTCGCGGTCGCGGGGATGTTCCTCTGCAGTAAGATAATACCGAGGATCCCCGGAGAAGATAGGGAGGGCATACCCGACAGGAGGACGACGGTATTCACCTGCGCGTTCATGATCTCCACACTTTTCCTGGCGGAGACGGTGATAGCGGGAAACTTCGGCATCATCGTCATCATGGCGATGGCCGCGATATCATTGACCCTGATGTTTCTGACATGGTGGAGCTACAAACATACCGACAGACCGCTCATGGACTTCTCGATGTTCGGGAACAGGAACTACTCCTTCTCCTGCCTTGTGTACATGATCTCCGCCGCGGTCCAGATGGGAACGGAATACCTCCTCTCCTTCTACCTCACCCTGTCCTGGGGATTGGATGATGTCACGTATCTGTCGATGCTCTCGATCTCCACTGTTGTGATGATAGTGTCCTCCGCGGTGGCCGGACCATGGTGCGACAGGCACGGGTGCAGGACATTGTCGGTGATCTCGATGGTCCTGATGATCGTGTTCGCATCCCTGTACGCGATCGCGGATCCATCCATGGGCATCGGGATCATCGTGGCCATAATGGTGGTCGCGGGAGTGTCATCGGGAATCGGATGCACCGCCATGACCACGGCCATCGTGAACAACAGCAACGATGGTAACGAAGGAGAGGCCGGTGCGACGCAGACCGTGATGTACTATCTCGGTTCCATCATAGGTGTGATCCTGTATGTGATCGGATACACCTTCGGAGAGGGTTCCGGAGAGGCGGCGGAGGCGTTCCTCAGCGGATTCCAGACCGCATCGATGATCGGTATCGTCATATCCTTGATCGGAACGGTTCTGACTGCAGTTGTGCCGAACATCAAGCCGAAGGATGAACCCGAGAAGTCCTGAGAAATGGAGGGAAGATGTCCCGGATGGAAGTTCCGGGACTGTTTCATACTCACTCCGCAACGGGAGCGGGAGTCTTTGCGAAGGCCTTGATCACCAGGAGGGTGATGACCAATGCCAATGCGGAGAGAGGTATTCCGATGACGAGGGGGTCCACGAATCCGATGGTTCCCTCGGACAGGTACTTCACACCGAAGATCGCGTTGCAGACACCCATCATGCTGGATGTGGTGCGCTCGATGAAGAACGCCCAGAACGACCATGAGATGGCACCCACGGCGATGCTCACATGTGCCGCCCTCTTGTCGGGGTTCTTGGAGAACAGTCCGTAGGCGAAAGAAGGCAGGACCGCGGCGGCGGTGAGTCCCATGAAGATGGTGGTGGCCCTGGCGATGATGTTGGAGGGCATCAGATACGCAACGAGGACGACCAGGATCATCATGACCAGGGTGCTGATACGGCTGGCCCTGAGGGACTTGATGGTCGCACGGTCCATGTTCTTGAGCTTCTCTCCCCTACGCTCCTTGATCTGACCCCAGAGGTCGTATCCGGCTGAGGAACCCATGGTGTGCAGGAGTGCCGCCATGGTG
>Ga0129308_1003810_pt1 | contig 10310 bp, 3 predicted proteins | sample L827metagenome_FD_94440 | JGI IMG/M metagenome (GOLD analysis project Ga0129308, IMG submission 94440) | Ring-tailed lemur group fecal microbial communities from Wisconsin, USA - L827 metagenome | ecosystem: Host-associated > Mammals > Digestive system > Large intestine > Fecal | place: USA... | reverse complement strand
TGATATCGGATTTGTATTTCAGTTTTATAATCTGATTCCGAATTTGACAGCTTTGGAGAACGTGGAGATCGCATCTCAGATTTCCAGAGATCCGCTGGAAAGCAGGCAGGTTATGGAGTGGGTCGGTCTCTCAGAGCGCATGGACAATTTTCCGGCACAGCTTTCCGGCGGGGAACAGCAGCGTGTGGCGATTGCCCGGGCTTTGGCGAAAAACCCTAAGCTGCTGCTTTGTGATGAACCGACGGGAGCACTGGACTATGAAACAGGAAAGGCGATTTTGAAACTGCTGCAGGACACCTGTCGAAATACCGGGATGACGGTTGTGATCATTACTCATAATTCTGCCTTGACAGCGATGGCAGACCGGGTCGTGCGCATTAAAAACGGAACGATCGATGACGTTACGGTCAACGGCAATCCGACTCCGATCGAAGCAATTGAGTGGTAAAAAACGAGGAAAGATAAAGCGTTTATGACAGATAAAACCTATTATAAAAATGTGCTGCGCACCATACGAGGCAGCTTCGGACGATACCTGGCGATCCTGATGATCGTAGCGCTGGGGGTCGGCTTTTTTGCTGGTGTGAAAAATACGCGTGCCTCCATGCTGCAGACCTGCAATACCTACTTGCAGGAGCTGAAGATGTACGATTACAGGCTGATTTCCACCTGGGGATTCACCGAGGAGGATGTTGAGACGATTGCCGGAGAACCGGAAATTGCGGCGGCAGAAGGCGCTGTTACAGCAGATTTTTTTTCCAAGGATGCAAAGGGAAATACGGTGGTGCTGCGAGCGCACTCTATCACAGAGCAGGTGAATCAGATTGAGCTGGTAAGCGGACGGCTGCCGGAGAAAGACGATGAATGCGTGGCAGATGAACACTTTTTTGATGAAGATGATATCGGCAGGTCTTTGCAGGTAACGGATGAAAACGATGCGGATACCAGGGAATCGCTGTGCAAAAGCAGTTATACGATCACGGGAATCGTCCGATCACCGTATTATTTGATGAAGACGGAACGCGGGGTCACATCGCTGGGAGACGGCAAGGTGGATGCGTTTGTATACATGATGCGGGATGGGTTTTCATCGGAATATTTTACGGAGCTTCTGATCAGGTGCCGGGATCAGGGCTTCATTTACAGTGAGACGTATGATAAGAATATAGAAGCGGCAGAACAGAGCATCACAGAAGCGGCGGAGACGAGAGGAAAGCTGCGTTACGATGAGATCATTGAGAAGGCGCAGAAAAAGATCGATGATGGTCAGCAGGAACTCGATGACGGAAAGGCTGAACTGGCTGATGGAAAGCTGCAATTGGAGGAAGGCAGACAGAAGCTGGCTTCCCAAAAAGCAGATGTCGAGAAACAGCTGAAGCAGGCGCAGAAAAAGCTGGAGGAAAGTGACAAACAGTTTAAAAATGGAAAAAAGCAGCTCAAAGACAAAAAAAGTGAGCTGCAGAGACAAAAGAAAGAGGCAGAGTCCGGTCTGACTCGAATTCAATCGAGTTTGGAACAGCTGGAGCAGATTCCGGAAGAGAACAGAACGCCGGAAATGGCGGCGCAAATTGCCGCGTTACAGGAACAAAAGCAGGGGCTGAAGGCATCAATCGAACAGATTGATGGCGGGCTTCAGCAGATTGCAGCGGAAGAAGCAAAGCTTACGAATTCCGAACAGAAGCTCAAATCCGGAAAGAAGGAATATCAGGCGAATCAAAAAAAGGCTGATAGAGAGCTGGCGGCGGCGGAGCAGAAGCTGCGGGACAGTGAACAGGAGCTTGCTGCAGGGGAGCAGAAGCTGCAGGATGCAGAAAAAGAACTGGAGCAGGCACGAAACGATCTGGAAGAGATCGAAGGACCGGAGCTTTACGTTCAGACCAGAGCGGACAACACGGGATATACTTCGTTTGAGAGCAATTCCGAAATTGTAGACGGAATCGCCAAGGTGTTCCCGCTGTTCTTCTTTCTGATCGCTGCTTTGGTGTGTTCGACGACGATGTCCCGTATGATCGAAGAGGAACGGACACAGATCGGCACCTTGCGGGCACTTGGGTATACCAACGGGAAAATTATGTGGAAGTATATGCTGTATTCCGGGTCGGCAGCGATCATCGGGTGTCTGGTAGGCTTCTTTGCTGGTTCTAAATTTCTGCCGATGGCGATCTGGATTGCCTACGGCATGATGTTCGGCTTTGCACCGCTGGAGTTTTACTTCAACTGGTCATTGGCGATTATTTCCGTATTGGTGGCGCTGCTCTGTTCCGCGGGGACGACATATCTGGCGTGCCGCGGTCAGCTGCGAAGCATGCCGGCGGAAATCCTGCGTCCGAAAGCGCCAAAAGCCGGAAAACGTATCATTCTGGAACGGTTTGGTTTTCTGTGGAGCCGTCTGAAATTTTTGCATAAGGTTTCGGCAAGGAATATCCTGCGTTATAAAAAACGAATGCTGATGATGCTGGTTGGAATCGGCGGCTGTGCAGCATTGGTGCTGACGGGGTTTGGAATTCTGGATTCCATTGCCGGTGTTGCGGGACATCAGTATGCACAGGTTGAGACATATGATATGACAGTGGTTTTCTCAGAGGAACAAACGGAAGAGAAGCGGTCGGAATTTGAGCAGACGTACAGAGATGATATTGACAACATGGTCTTGCTGCAGCAGACCGCAGTGACGGCAGGAAGCGGAAGGACTTCCAAAACCTGCAATTTAATGATTACAGAGGATGAGAATATCGGGCAGGCGATCCAATTCCGTTCGCCGCAGTCCGGCATTGATGATGAGGCGCGCATCCCGTATCCGGCACAGGGGGAAGCGGTGATGAATAATAAGATGGCGGAATTGCTGCATGTAGAGGCCGGGGATACCGTGACGATTACCTATGATGATACAAAGACGGCAGAATTGAAGGTTTCCGGGATTTATCGAAATTACGTTTCGAATTATATTTATGTGACGGCAGAAACGTTTGAAAAGGCTTTTGGCGAGGCGTATGCTCCAGCGACAGCGTTTGTTACCTGCCGGGAGGGTATGGATCCGCATGTGCTTGCAGAACAGATGAACGCATGGGATGATGTTGCGGGAATTTCCCTCAATCAGGATGTAGAAGCGCATGTTGATGATATGATGGTCAGCCTGAACTATATCATCGTGCTGGTTATCGGCTGTGCCGGTGCGCTGGCTTTCATTGTGCTGTTCAATCTGAGCAATATCAACATTACAGAACGAGAGCGGGAAATTGCGACCATCAAAGTGCTGGGATTCTATCCACGGGAAACGGGCGCTTATGTATTCCGGGAAAATCTGGTATTGGTGATCTGCGGGATCCTTGTAGGTCTGCCTGCTGGAGTCGCACTGCATCGATTTGTCATGGCGCAGATCGTGGTGGATGCGGTAACCTTCAATGAGGTAATCGAAGGCAAAAGCTATGCGTTTACGATTCTGCTGGTGCTGTTGTTTTCATGGATTGTGGATCTGATCATGCGGCGCAAGCTGAGAAGGATCAATATGGCGGAAGCCCTGAAATCGATTGAATAAGCGCGCGCTGATCCGGCGATGCAGAGCTGTAGATAAGTGACAGGACGGACTGGTCAGAACGGATTGAAACCGAAAGGCCCGGAAAGGAGTTAGGGGAGTTTTATGGCGATGTTAGAATACCGGCAGGAGATTACAATTGAAGCGGCGGATGTCGATGCACAAGGCAGAATTAAGGCCAGCAGTCTGTTATTCTATTTTCAGGAGATTGCGGCAGCGCATGCGGCTTCTCTGGATTTAGGATATGAAGCACTGATTCAGAATAACCTGATCTGGGTCATGAGCAAGTTGAAGTATCGGGTCTATCGTGAGCCGGATGTGGGGACGACCTGCCGTCTGATGACCTATCCGCGCCTCAAGAGGGGGATTACGTATCAGCGTGATTACTATATTTACGATCAGGAGGATCGTTTGCTGGTGGCGGGTTCCAGTCAGTGGATTATCATCAATTTTGAAACACGGAAGATCGAACGAAGCTCACTTGATTTTGAAGGAGAATATTATCAGGAGGATGCGTTTCCGGAGGGTTTTGAAAAAATTCGTGCCAAAAATCCTCTCGAAGCAGGGTATCATAGGGTGACGGAATCTGATCTTGATGAAAATAATCATACGAACAACTGCCGCTATGCGGATATGATCGGCGAAGTGCTGGGAACGACTGCCTATACGGAATTTCTGATCAACTTTGCCAAGGAAAGCAGGTTGGGGGATGAACTGACATTGTGTCGGGAGGATACAGAACATGGTACGGTTGTCATAGCAAAACATGCGGATGGGCAAACGGTTTTTCAGGCACTGGTAGGATAGGCGTAATGAGAAAAGTTCAAATAAAATATGAAATGATTGCAGAAAAAAACCCTTCGGAAAATCCGAAGGGTTTTTGTTTTATGTCAGTGTCCAGTATGTTTCGATTTATACTAAGCCCTGTTCCATCATTGCAGTTGCAACCTTTAAGAATCCAGCGATGTTAGCACCCTTAACCAGGTCATATGTGCCATAGTATTCCTGAGAAGCTTCAGCACAAGCCTTGTGGATGTTGATCATGATTCCGTGCAGCTGATCCAGAACCTGTTCAGCAGTGAATACTGTCTTACCAGCGTTCTGTCCCATTTCGATGCAAGATACAGCTACGCCACCAGCGTTAGCAGCCTTGGAAGGTCCAACGATGATTCCGCCGTCCTGCATGATCTTGATTGCTTCGTTTGTGGAGGACATGTTAGATCCTTCGCATACGAACTTAACGCCTCTGTCAACGAAGGACTGAGCGTCTTCTTCTCTGATTTCGTTCTGAGTTGCGCAAGGGATGTACAGATCAGCATCTTCAACCCAAGGCTTCTTGCCAGCAACGAACTTAGCGTTAGGGAACTTTTCAGCGTAAGGAGCGCATACGTTCTTACCGGAAGCTCTCAGTTCAAGCATCATGTCCCACTTTTCCTGAGTTCCAACACCATCTGGATCGTAGATGTATCCGTCTGGACCGGAGATTGTTACGCAAGTACCACCCAGCTGAGTGATCTTCATTGCAGCACCCCATGCTACGTTACCGAAACCGGAGATAGCAACTTTCTTGCCCTTGATGTCTTCGCCGTTAGCCTTCAGCATTTCTTCAGCATACCATACGATACCGTATCCAGTAGCTTCGGATCTTCCCAGAGCGCCGCCCCAAGTCAGACCTTTACCAGTCAGAACGCCTTCAAATCTGTTTACGATTCTCTTGTACTGTCCATACAGGTAACCGATTTCTCTTCCGCCTACACCGAGGTCTCCAGCAGGAACGTCTGTGGAAGGTCCAATGTGTCTGTACAGTTCAGTCATGAATGCCTGGCAGAATCTCATTACTTCTGCATCGGATTTGCCGTTAGGATCGAAGTCAGAACCACCCTTACCACCGCCGATAGGCAGGCCAGTTAAGCTGTTCTTGAAGATCTGTTCGAAGCCCAGGAACTTGATGATTCCAGGATATACGTTTGGAGCGAATCTCAGACCACCTTTGTAAGGTCCGATTGCGCTGTTGAACTCATATCTGTAACCTTTGTTAACCTGTACTTTACCAGCATCGTCAACCCATACTACTCTGAATGTAACGCCTCTTTCAGGCTCAGTCAGTCTTTCCAGCAGAGCGGAAGCTTCGTATTCAGGGTGCTTTTCTACAACTGGAGCTAAAGAAGACAGAACTTCTTCAACTGTCTGGTGAAATTCGATTTCGCCAGGGTTCTTCTGCTTACACAGTTCGATACATCTTTCAACATAATTTGACATTTCTTTTTTCTCCTCTTTTCAAATAAATTTCGCAAAGTTGGTAATGCCTCGTTATGTTAAATATATCACTTTGGGATTTTATAGTCAATGGATTTTCAAATCCGATAGAAATTTCCAATTTTCAGATAAATGTCTCAAAAATGAACGTCTGCGGGTTCTGGAACGCTTTGAACAGAAGGAATTATTTATGGAAAAAAACAGCGAAAATATAGGAGCCATGGTATAATAATTTATAGCGTTCCTGGAAGCATGTCTTTCGATTTTATTTTTCGGGAGCGTCATGGAACGAATTTTATGGATGATGGTTATGTCATCGACATTTTTCATCATCGACATCAATAAATAATAGAACGAGTGTGAGGTGAGGCGAGTGATCAGACAATACATCACAGAACTTGAACAACAGTTGAACCGGCAGAAGATGCTGCGGTTTCTGGGCTACAGCAAGACGGGGCTGGCAAAGTTTCTGGCAGAATTCCAATGGAAAAAGAAAATGAAATATTTGGCGGAGCAGGCGGATTTTTCTGCCGATGGGCTCCTGAAGCTGCTGCGGCCGATGATGGAATGTTTTGCAGAAGAGCCGCAGGAAGGCTGGCTGTCCCGCATCTTTGATGAAATCCGGGCGGAACTTTATCCTGAGAATTTTCAGTCCTGTGAAACAGAAGCCGAGCAGCGGGCGAGGATTTTCTTTTTGATCCATTATCGGGAGCTGCTGAAGCTGGAACAGCACATCACCGGATTCATTCCTGTGGATCATCTGAATCTGCTGCCTGAGGAAAAAACGGAAGCCTGTGTTACAGCGGAGGAATACGAGCGATTCCGTACCTTCTGGAATGATCATTATTTATTTGAATTTATGCGGCTCGGCAGAGAAGTCACACCTTTTAATACAGTCGGGCACATCGGCGGCGTGCATCATGTAGCAACTTTCGTAGGGATGCAGCTGTGCGATACGGAGATCCCGATTGATTTGGCGCTGGTATCCGGTGCGGCGGCCGGCCATGATCTTGGGAAATACGGATGCAGTCCGCAGGAAAGCAAGCGGATTCCGTATCTGCATTATTATTATACAGATGAGCTGCTGAGTCGGGAAAAACTGCCGATGATTGCACATATCGCCAGCAATCATTCCACCTGGGATCTGGAACTGGAAAATCTTTCAATTGAATCGTTGCTGCTGATTTATGCGGATTTTCGTGTAAAAAGTTCACGGGAGGAGGGCGTGGAGATCGTTCATTTCTACACGTTAGAAGAAGCCTTTGATGTCATTCTCAACAAACTGGATAATGTAGATGTTGCGAAAAAGCACCGTTATGAACGCGTTTATGCGAAGCTGCTGGATTTCGAAAACTATCTCAAGGATCTGGGCGTCGAGACCGATATTGCCATGTCGCCGTCAGATACGGTCGGACAGCATCGTCGGGACACTGCCCTGATGGCAGGGGATGAGGTGGTCGAGCATCTGAAATACAGCGCCATCGAACACAACATCAGCATCATGAGTATTTTTAATAATGAAGCTGCTTTCAGCAGTATGCTGGAAGCGGCGCGGAGCGAACGTCAGTGGAAGAGTCAGCGTGCCTACCTCAATATTCTTTCGGAATACTTTACTTATATGACGCAGGCCGAGAAACTGATGACGGTGCATTTTCTGTATGAGCTGCTTTCCCATCGTGAGGGTGATATCAGAAGGCAGGCCGGGGCGCTGCTGGGGACGATCATCGCCAATTATGATGATGTCTATCGCAAGGAGCTTCCGGCATCGGTGGATCCGTCGCAGCAGGAGGAAGCGCTGCTTTTATGGGATGAGTATCTGAATAAAATCGTATTTCCGGATTACCGTGTAACGGATCAGCACAGAAGCTGGATTGGATATACTTTGAAAATTGTTTTGCAGGGATTGCTGAAAAACTGCAGAGAAGAGGCGGCCGATGATCTGATACAGATTTATTTTAACCTGTTTCGGGAAAAAAATCTTCCGGACAGCGCTGTTTTTGTAATGCTTGATTCGGTGATTACCGTTCCGGCGTCGATGTTTCGGGAAGCGGAAATGTGCCTGGTTCTGGAGTTTGCAGCAGAAGTATCGACGAGGGATTCCATCGAGATTAAAATCGGAACGCTTCGCGTGGCGGAGTTTATTTCGCAGGGCTATTACAGTGATGTGGCAGAATCTTTTATCCGGCAGATTTTGCGGAACCTTGCGGATGTCAATAAAAACAGCAGTCTCCTGTTTCTGATTTCCAAGGTCATGCATAATATCGGAGATGTGGAGATGTCAGAGATCTGCTACAAGAAGGTGCTGCAGAATACGGACGGAGAAATCTTTGAAGAGGAGGCTCTGTCGGATCTGTTCCGGGATAATTTGAAAATCGATACGCCGTGGGTTGTAAAAATTGTCAACATTGAATTCCTGCTGGAGCACATGTCACGGACGGGATTATACAATCAGATTTTTTATCTGGCAACGCATCTTTCCAATCTGGTAAAGGTCAGTGAACGTGTTACGGTACGTCATGCGGCGGGCAAGGGGCTGATCCGGATCGCGGATCGGCTGCCGATGGAGCAGATCAATGAAATTGTCATTGAGCTGACAAAGGGACTGGAAATCGGAGAATATCAGTTTTCCAAATACATTCCGACCTATCTGGGAGAGCTTGCTCTGTATCTGTATCCGCGGGAACTGGATGAATTTATTTCCAATCTCAGTGAACTGATTGAGAATACAAATGACAGGATCGGATCGGTGGCGCTTGACACCATGGGAGAGGTTATCAGCCGCTACAGCTCCTATCGATATCAAAGTCAGGAATGTGAAGCGCATTACCGGAAGCGTCTGCAGAAGATGCTGGGAATGCTGCTGAAGGGACTTGCCAATTATCATGAGGTTGTGAGCCAGGAGGCCTTCATGGTGATCGGACAGATGATTTTCGGGAATGAAACGCTTTCTCAGAAAGAAAAGTTTTATGTGTTCCGTCAGATCGATAAAAAGCTGCTGACGCTGATTCCGGATATTCAGGACTACGATATGAATTTCTTCAACAATGCTGCCGCCTTGAATCATATTTACCGATTTATTTCCGGATATATTTTCGAGTACGGAGCTATGAAACTGCCGGTGAATCGACAGGTGGCCTTTTTCCCGGGAACCTTCGATCCATTTTCACTGAGTCATAAGGGAATCGTGCAGGCAATTCGGGATGAGGGCTTTGAAGTCTATCTGGCGCTGGATGAATTCTCCTGGTCCAAGAAAACCCAGCCGCGGATGATACGCAGAAAGATCATTACGATGTCCGTAGCAGATGAACCGAATGTTTTTCTGTTTCCGGATGATCTGCCGGTCAACATTGCAAACGCATCTGACCTGCGGCAGCTGAAGGCTCTGCTGCCGGACAAGGAGCTCTATATGGTGGTCGGCAGTGACGTCATCACCAATGCATCTTCCTATCGAGCAGAACCGACGAAAGATTCGATCCACTCTTTGAATCATATTGTTTTCCGGCGTGAGACGCTGGAAACAGGGAAGGCGGATGAGCAGCGTCTGGAAGAAATCTGTGCGAATATGACGGGGAAGATCCGGCATTTGACGCTGCCTGTTTATCTGGAAGATATCAGTTCTACGCGGATTCGGGAAAACATCGACCGCGGCAGAGATATTTCCAATTTGATCGATCCGGTCGCACAGAATTACATTTACGATAATAGTCTGTATCTGCGGGAGCCGCAGTATAAAAATGTTCTGGAAACCAGAAATATTACCTTCGATACGCTGCGATACCGCAGCAGCAGTGTGCTGAAGGACATACAGGAGCATATGCAGGCACAGGGACTGGATCTTGCTGCGATCCAGTCGTACATCGATCGGGCATCGGTACGGGTTGCCGTGATCAAAGATGCGCAGCAGAGAGTATGTGCATTGGCAGCGGTCAATGAGCTGGAAACCGGAAAACTGTATGAGGAATTTCGAGATGCGGAGATCGCCGCTTATCTGCGTGCAAAGGCGACGGGAAGGATTATCGTGATTCGCGGAATCTATTGCAATAACAAAGCGGATATGAGAAATCTGGTACAGCTCATGATGACGGAGGTTCTGGCAGAAGCTGCAGCAGGTGATATTACGTATGCGATCTATCACCCGCTGGAGGAAAAACCGAGCCATGATATCATTGATGTTCTGATGCGTCAGGGGTTTACAGAGATTTCCCTGCAGGGGATGCCGCAGGGGATCTATGAAGTGAATATGAAGGAGCCGATTGCGGTCATTGAGAACATGGATACGGTAATCAAAGATCCGTTCAATATGAGTTCACGTGTATTGGATGTGCTGGAAGAAACGCATGCAGAGCTGCAGCGGGCATTGACGAAACTCAATCCCGGCAACCTGGTGCTTTCTTTTAATGCCGGTGTCATGAATCAGAAGATCGTTGATATGGTGACGCAGGCAAATCAGGTACCGAATTATCCGCTGGTACCGAGACAGCTCGGAAAATGCATGTGCGTGCCATTCGGCAAGATCATGCGC
>Ga0129308_1003809_pt1 | contig 10312 bp, 7 predicted proteins | sample L827metagenome_FD_94440 | JGI IMG/M metagenome (GOLD analysis project Ga0129308, IMG submission 94440) | Ring-tailed lemur group fecal microbial communities from Wisconsin, USA - L827 metagenome | ecosystem: Host-associated > Mammals > Digestive system > Large intestine > Fecal | place: USA... | reverse complement strand
GAAGGCCTGGCTGGTCTTGTGCTGCAGTTCGGGAAGCGAGATGCCGCGTGCCTGCGCCAGGGCATGTGCCAGCGCGTCGCAGATGCCCGGCGCGTCGAAGAACCCATGCAGGTAGCTTCCCAGCACATTGCTGCACTGGCCGCCGTCGGTCACGTCTCCATCCTGCTGGTGCAGGCACACCGAAGCGGGGCAGCTGCCCGTGGTGGTACCCATGTGGATTTCGTATCCTTCCAGATCAAGCTGCGAAAGCGGTGCGAACACGCCTTCCAGGTCCAGGCATTTGCCCGTGATGCGGGTGCGGCGCTTTTCGGTGGTGAAGGTGGTTTCCATGGGGAGCAGCCCCAGGCCTTCGGCGTCGCCGCCTTCTTCCACGCCGTAAGGATCGTGCAGCTGCTCGCCTAGCATCTGGTAGCCGCCGCAGATGCCGATGACGGGTGTTTTCTGCGCGGCAAGCGCCTTGATGCAGCGCGCCATGCCGCTTTCCTTCAGCCAGGCAAGGTCGTCGAGTGTGTTCTTGGTTCCGGGCAGCACCACCAAATCGGGCCTGCCCAACTCCACGGCCTTGTCTACGTAGCGCAGCGCCATCATGGGGTGGCGTTCGATGGCGTTGAAGTCGGTGAAGTTGGAAAGGTGGGGGATGCGGATTACGGCAACGTCAAGCACTCCTTCGCTGGAATGCTGGTTCAGGCGGGTGGCCAGGCTGTCTTCGTCATCCAGATCCAGCTTGGTGTAGGGCACCACGCCCACCACGGGGACGCCGCACATTTCCTCGAGAGGGGCCAAGCCGGGGCGCAGAATCTCAACGTCGCCGCGGAACTTGTTGATGACCAGGCCCTTCACCATGGCACGCTCGTCTTCGTCGAGCAGCTCCATGGTGCCGTACAGCTGCGCGAACACGCCGCCCGGATCGATGTCGCCTACCAGCAGCACGGGTGCCTGCGCCATCTTGGCCATGCCCATGTTGGCCAGGTCGTCGGTTTTCAGGTTGATTTCTGCGGGGCTGCCTGCGCCTTCGATGACCACGATGTCGAAATCCTGGGAAAGCGAGTCGAAGGCATCCTGCACGGAGGACTTCAGGTTGGCCTTGTAGGCGTAATAGTCGGCCGCCTTCATGGTATCCAGCACTTCGCCCAGCACGATCACCTGGCTGCCCATGTCACTCGTGGGCTTTAACAGGATGGGGTTCATGCGCACATCGGGGTCGATGCCCGCAGCTTCGGCCTGCATTACCTGAGCGCGTCCCATTTCCAGGCCGTCTTGGGTAACGGCGCTGTTCAGGGCCATGTTCTGACCCTTGAAGGGCGCTACCTTGTAGCCGTCGCGCGCGAAGATGCGGCACAATCCGGCGACGATAAGGCTCTTGCCCGCATTGGACATGGTGCCTTGTACCATGATTGCCTTGGCCATGCTTGCTGCCTCCTAAGCGATCTCTTTCGGGTGCGGGGGTTTGCCCCGCGGGGTTTCTGGGTGCTCGAAGCGCGGGCACCCAGGGCGGTGCGGCCTAGCCTATCAGGGCGCAAAGCCCCAGGCGCACGGCTGCAAACAGGCAGAACGCTACCAGACTGGTTGCGGTCATCAGCCTGCCCGCACGTGCGATGTCTGCCAGCTCGATGGGCCGCGTGGCGTCGCCGATGGTGGGCTTCTGGTGCACTACTCCGCCGTAGACGGCATTGCCGGCAAGCTGAACGCCCAGCGCACCCGCGGTCGCGGCTTCGGTGTGCGCGGAATTGGGGCTTGCGTGCTTGCTGTGGTCGCGCCTCCAGATGCGCCAGGCGCCCTTGGCGTCCAAGTGCAGCAGGGCGGCGGATGCCACCATGCACAGCGCCGAGATGCGCGCGGGGATGAAGGCCAGCACGTCGTCGAGTTTTGCGGAAGCACGGCCGAAGTCCAGGTACTTCTCGTTCTTGTAGCCCACCATGCTATCGAGCGTGCTTACTGCCTTGTAGGCCAAAGCCAGGGGCCCGCCGCCGATCGCCAGCCAGAACAGCGGTGCGATCACGCCGTCGTTCGCGTTTTCGGCAACGGTTTCCACGGCGGCCTTGGTCACGCCAGTCTCGTCTAGGGCATCGACGTCGCGTCCCACGATGCGTGCGACCATTTCCCGTCCTGCCTGCAGGCCCTTTTCGGCCAGCGCTTTGGCTACGAGCATGCTCTGGCGGGAGAGCTCGCGGCAGGCAAGGACCTGGTAGCACATGAGGCACTGCAGTGCGAAGGCCAGGACCGGGCTGATGAAGACCGCGCAGATAAGCACCGCCCAGGCTGCCACGAAAGTGGCGACGGGTAGGGCGAAGGCCAGCACGCGACCGGCATTGCGCAGGCGGGCGGGGTCGTTTCCGCAGCGCTTGCGGGCGCGCTTTTCCGTCCAGCTGATAGTGCGTCCCATGCCCACCACGGGGTGGGGCAGCCACAAAGGGTCGCCCAGCAAGGCGTCTGCGGCAATGCCCACGGCGATGGCGGAAACCACCCAGGGACCATGCAGGAGCGGGCAGGATATCGCGTCGACCAGCACTTCGATCATGCGCAACCTCCTTCGTCTGCAGGGCTTGCGGCGGGGGAGGTGCAGGCTGGGGTGCATGCCGCATTAACGGGTGCGCCCATGCGACGGGCATGATAGCGCTCCATCGCACCCACGAAGCCCTCCAGTACGGCGGGGTTGCTGGGGAAGTACACGTGCGGGTAGCCTGCCAGCAGGGTGGGCGTGGTCTTGGTGCAGGGCCAGGTGGTGTCGCGCAGCGGCTTCTTGGCCGTGCAGTCGGCTCCGTTTTCGGTGGAATGCCAGTAGTGGAATTCGTGGGCGCGCCACTGCGTGCCGGCGGGTCCGTATAGGCTGTCTTCCCGAGAGGTGACGGTGACGTAGCCGAACTGGCGCAGTTTGCCCAGGTTCCGGCATTCTCCCGGCAAGGCCCCGGCCATGCTGCGCCAGGTGCCTTCGGGGTCGCAGATGCGCTGCTGCAGGAACATGAAACCGCCGCATTCGGCAACGGTGGGAAGACCCGCAGCCACTGCCTCGCGCACCTGGATGCGCAGCGCGGTGTTCGTTTCCAGTGCTGCGGCGTGCAGTTCGGGATAGCCGCCGCCCAGGTACAAACCGTCGATGCCTTCGGGCAGGGTTTCGCCCTGTACGGGGGCGAAGGGCGCAAGTTCCACGCCTGCATCTTCCAGGGCGCGCAGGTTTTCGGCGTAGTAGAAGCAGAAGGCCGTGTCGCGTGCGATTGCCAGCCGCAAGGGCGAGCCGGCCAGGCGCGGGGTGCGGTATGCCGGGGCATCCAGCGCTGGCGCCCCCTGCGCCAGGGCGATCAATGCATCCAGGTCCACAGTCTGCTCGATCTGCTGCGCCAGGTCGCAGATGCGGCCTTCCAAATCGTCGATTTCCGCAGCAGTAACCAGGCCCAGGTGGCGGCTTTCGATGGCGAAGCGCTCGTTTGCGGGAATGCAGCCCAGCACGGGGATGCCGCATTCCTGCTGGATTGCGGGTGACACCATGTCACAGAGCGACTTGCTGCACCTGCTCAGGATCACGCCCTGCACGTTGGCATCGGGGCGGAAGCGGGCGATGCCCTGCACCTGCGCCGCCAGCGATAACGAGGCGCCCTTGGCGTCCAGCACCAGTGCCACAGGCGCCTGCAGGGTCTTTGCCAAGTGGTAGCTGCTCGCCTGCGAGCTGGTAGTGGACATGCCGTCGTAAAAGCCCATCACGCCTTCCACTATGGCGATGTCGCAGTCTTGCGATCCGCGCACGAACAGGCTTTTCGTCGTTTCCCCGTCGGTGAAGAACAGGTCCAGGTTGCCGCGTTTGGCCCCGGATACCTGCTCGTGGAACAAGGGGTCGATGTAGTCGGGACCGCATTTGAATGCGGCACAGCGAAGCCCGCGCAGCTGCAGGGCCTTCAGCAGGCCGCAGGTGAAGGTTGTCTTGCCGCCTCCGCTGCGGGGTGCGGCGATGACGATGCGGGGGATGCTATTCACGGGTGCCTTCTTCCGCAGGCGATCCGGCACCCCGGGCGCACATCACGTAGATGGGGTTTTCGGCCTTCATCAGGTTATAAGCGCCTAGGGTATGCGCGCGGGATGCGTTGATGCACACGGCTTCGAAGCCCTCGAATGCAGACGAGGAAAGCACCTGGAGCGCCTGGGCCACCGTTTCCAGGGTGACGCAGGTCACGCACACGCGCACGCGCGGGTTGGCAGAAAGCAGGGTGGCGACTATCTGGTCCAGGTTGGAACCCGAGCCGCCGATGAAGGCGGCATCGGGTGCGGGCAAGCCGTCCATGCAATCGGGGGCGGTGCCTTCGACCACCTGGATGGTGTCGATGCCGAAATCGCGTGCATTCTGGGCGATCAGGCTGCAGCCTTCGGGGTTGCGCTCGATGGCGACCACGCGTCCTGCGGGGCCGGTAAGCAGCGCCAGTTCCACCGTGACCGATCCCGTGCCCGCGCCGATGTCGTAGACGGTTTCACCGGGGGCGACACGCAGCTTGGAAAGCGCGACGCTGCGCACTTCCTGCTTGGTCATGGGAACCTTGCCGCGGGTGAAAAGCTCGTCCGGGATACCATGCGTGGCCCAGGGCCAGCGCTGGGCGGTGCAGTCGCCTGCATCCGAGCAGCCGGCGGGCGGGGTTGCGGCGGCTGCGGGCATGTTACCGCCATCGGGGCGGCCTGCAGACCGGTCGCAGGGGGTTTCTTCGGCTTCGCCTTCCTGTGCGCGGAGGCAGAGCATCACGCTCAGGGGGTGGAAGTCGCGTTCGGCCAGCGCTTCGGCGGTGCCTTCAGTGATCTTCTCTTCGGGGTAGGAAAGCTGCTCGCCCACGAACACATGGGTGGCGCCCAGCCCGGCCTCGGTCAGGATGCGGCAGATCTCCCGCACGGGGGTGGCGCCGCCCGTGACCAGGAACAGTTGGGGGTTTTCGCGCACCTGGGCTGCCACGTCGCAGTCGACGCCATGGGCCGAAACGGTCTTCCAGCCCTGCCAGGGCATGCCCAGCGCGGCGGCGAAGTAGGATGCCGACCCCACCGCGGGGATGGATCGGACCGCGCATCCCAGCGCCTGGGGCGCACGCTCCTGTAGCAGCTTTGCGCCGCTGAACATGCCCGTGTCGCCCGAAAGCGCCACGGCGGCGTTTTCCCAGGTGGAGTGCGCCAGCAGGTCGATGATGTCCGCGGCGCGGGTGAGCATGTGGCGGTTATCGCTTGCGCCTTCGGGAATCTGCTCCAGCAGGCGTTCGGCGCCGATAAGCACATCCGCCGCGAGCAGGGCCTTGCGGGCTGCGGGGGATATGTAGTCGGGATTGCCGGGGCCCATTCCTACCAGCCAGAGGGTCCTCATGCCTTGGCCTCGTAGCCGCGGGGGGTGACCATGCGGCCGTCGATCAGGCGGGTCTGCGCGTTGCCCACGAATACGGTGGTGAACATGTCGACGTCACGCGTCTGCAGTTCTTCCAGGGTGCAGAAGCCGTGCTGCTGGCCTTCGCGGCCGATCATGCGCACCCAGCCGCAGACCGTTGCAGGGTCCTTGTGCTCGAGCATGATCTTCGCGGCGTTATGCAGGTGGTCCTTGCGCTTCTTGCTCTGCGGGTTGTAGATGACCACGCAGAAGTCGGCCTGGGCGGCGGCGCGCAGGCGGCGCTCGATCAGATCCCAGGGGGTCAGCAGGTCGCTCAGGGAAATGACGGCGAAGTCATGGCTGATGGGCGCTCCGAGTACTGCCGATCCGCTCTGGGCAGCGCTCACTCCCGGCAACACCACGATGTCGACGTCGGGGAATTCGGGGGAGAGCTCCAGGATGGGGCTGGCCATGCCGTACACGCCGGCATCGCCGCTGCAGACGATCGCGGTCGTCTTGCCGTCCTGCGCCAGCTGCAAGGCTGCACGGCAGCGTTCGATTTCCTTCATCATGCCGGTGGAAAGCACTTCCTTGCCGGCGCAGATTCCTTCGATGAGCTTCACGTATTCGGTGTAGCCCACCACTGCCTGGCATTCTTCCAGGGCATCCTTCGCCTGGATGGTCAGGCAGTCGTTGCCGCCGGGACCGATGCCGATCACATAGAGCCTTTGCATGTGCGCTCTCCTTACCATGCTAGTCGGGGTTGGACGTATGCCAATGCCACGGTGACGCCGTTCTGGGCAAACTTGCCCAGAACCAAACGGGCGTCTTGCGGGCATGATGATTGCGTTGCCTCTGCAAGCTGGCGGGCGCCCAGCAAGGCGCTGCGCTCGCAGACGTTGTCGACTCCGGTGGTCTTCTTCACGAAGTCGGATGCGGAAAAGTCGCCGGGCACCACGGCCAATTCATCTGCCGTATGGGTGCGAAGCCCAAGCCCCATGCGCTCGCAGAATTCCAGCAAACCGGCTTCTTCCGCCTTCAGGTCGATGCTGTGCACGGCGGCAAGGGCCAACGGGTCCATACCCGCCTGGCGCATCGCCATGCCGAAGGCCTCCTGGATGGCTGAAAAGCAGGTATTGCGCCTGCAGCCGATGCCCGCCACCAGAAGACGGGGCACCAGGTGGAGCCGCGCAAGCGCGCCGTCTTCCGCATCCAGCCTGGGCGAGATGGCCACGTCGGCTTGCCGCAGGTCGCTTTCCAGCTGTACCAGCTTGGGCGCGGTGCCTTCGATGGGGCTGTCGCTTGCCACTTTCACGGCCTCCCCGCGCAGAATCTTGCCCGAGACCAGCTTGATGCGGTCGATCTCGCGCACCAGCAGGCCCTGGGATCTGGCCCAGCTGTCCACAGCCCACAGGCCGTTGATGTCGGTGGCGGTGGTTACGACGGGGGTGGCCCCAATGCTCTGGGCAAGGGCTAGCGCCAGTTCGTTCGCGCCGCCCAAATGCCCGGAAAGCAGCGGGATGGACCACTGCCCGCGTTCGTCTACCACCACCACGGCGGGGTCTGCGGCCTTCGAGACCACATGGGCTGCGATGGCGCGCACGGCGATGCCCGTGGCGCCCACGAACACCAGGGCGTCGGCGGTGGGGAAGTGCTGCGCGGTCCAGTCCGCCAGCTTGACCTTGCCTGCCCCGAAGCCGCGGGTGATGCCGCCGCGCCAGCCCTGCGGAAGCGAAGCTGCGATGGCGCAGGCGGTCTGGAAGCCCGCTTCGGTGAAGCAGATGATGGCCGCTGTCTTACGGCAGGGGGCTTCGGCGGAAGCGGTCGCGCCGGACGGGCTTGCGGTACCGGCGTCCAGAGCGGCCGGGGCCGTTTCGGGGTCGGTTGCCGGGGTGGAGATGTGGCGTGTGCTATTCATCTTTCCCGCCTTCCTGCGCGTGGGCTCCTTCTTGCCAGGCTTCGATCAGCGCGTTCGCGCCGTCGGATCGGAAGAGCTCGCCATGCACGTTGCTGAAGGTGATGAACTGGCACTGCGCACCGCCCGCGCAGCGACGGCGCAGGCGCTCGTGGATGGCCGCGCCCACGCTTGCCACCACGGCTTCGGCAAGCCCTGCCTCCCCCAGGATATCCAGTGCCGCATCAGTGGTTGCCGCCGCCATGATGGCGCGGCAGGTTTCGGGGCCGGCGCCGGCAATGGCCGCGTGCGCGCACATGATCTCGCAGCGGCAATCCGCCACGCGCGAGTGGGTGTCCATGATGCCGCCCGCCACCTTCACCAGCTTGCCGATATGCCCCACGACCAGGATGCTTTCGAATCCGTAGCGCAGGCAGAAGTCCAAGGTCTGGCCGATGAAGTTGGCGCAGGAGACCTGGGGCATGCGATCCAGCTGGGGCAGGGTCTGGGCGAAGTCATGCCCGTAGTTGCCGGGCACGATCAGGATGGTCTTGTTGCCCAGGGCCGCCAGCTGGCGCACCTCCAGCTCGATGCTGTCCAGCAGGGCCGAAAGGCTCTTCGGCTCCACGATACCCGACGTTCCCAGCACGGAGATACCGCCTTCGATGCCCAGGTGCGGGTTGAAGGTCTTAGCGGCGACCGCCTGGCCTTCGGGGATGCTTACAAGCACGTCGAGCCCGCCTGTGTAGCGCAGTTGCGCTGCGACCGCTTCGGCCTCTGTGCGGATCATCGCGCGCGGGCCGTTGTTGATGGCGGCGGCACCCACGGGCTGCTGCAGGCCGGGTTTGGTGACGCGTCCTACGCCCGTGCCGCCTTCGATGCGTACACCCGTCTCCCGCGAAGCCGAGACGGTGGCCATGACCAGGATGCCGTCGGTGGCATCGCAATCGTCGCCCGCGTCTTTGCGCACCGCCGCGGTGGCCGTGCCGTCTTCGAGCGTGCACGATTCCACGTCGGCTTCCACGGGGATGCCGCTGGGCGTGACGATGCGCGCGCTCGCCTGGGCGGCGTCGCCCGAAAGCAGGGCACGCGTTGCCGCTTGGGTTGCAAGCGCCGCGCAGCTGCCCGTGGTGAAGCCGCAGCGCAGACGTTCGGTGCCGGAATAGATGTAGTGCTCGAAGGCCATGCGCGCTACCTGGTGCTGTGCGAGCTGGCGTTGACGCGCTTGCCCTGGGCGTCCAGTTCGTCGGTGGAGGTGCCCAGGCTGCCGTCGCCTTCGCGGAACAGGGTGGTGAAGCCGGGGTGGTACAGCAGGCTGCGCTCGTATTCGGTGCCCAGCACATTGCCTACCACTACCATGGCGGTTGCGCTGATGCCGTTTTCGTCACCGGTCTGGGCCAGGGTCTCGATGGTGCAGCGGCAGACCTTTTCCTCGGGCCAGGTTGCCTTGTACACCAGTGCCGCAGGGGTTTCGGGGGCATAGCCGCCGGCGATGAGCTCTGCGGCCAGGCGCTCGAGCATGCCGGCGCTCAGGAAGATGCACATGCTGGCCTGATGGGCGGCCAGGCTGCGCATGTCCTCGCCTGCGGGCATGGGAGTGCGGCCTTCCAGGCGCGTGATGATGACGGTCTGGCTCACGTTGGGCAGGGTCAGCTCGGCCTTCAGCGCCGCGGCCGCACCGCAGAAGCTGGAGACGCCGGGAACCACCTGGTATTCGATGCTGCGGGCGATAAGCTGGTCCATCTGCTCGCGGATGGCGCCGTAGATGGCGGGGTCGCCCGTGTGCAGGCGCACCAGCTGCGCACCTTCGGAATCGGCCTTTACCATAATCGCGATAACTTCTTCGAGCGTCATCTTGGCGCTGTCAAAGATTTGGCAACTGGGTTTGCAGACTTCCAGCAGTTGGGGATTGACCAGGCTTCCCGCCCAGATTACGTAGTCAGCTTCGCGAAGGAGCTTGTCACCGCGCAGGGTGATCAGGTCGGCGGCGCCGCTTCCCGCGCCCACAAATGAGATCATCGACCAACCTTTCCCTAATAGTTATCATGTTCAGTAATAATGGGATGGAATTCGCCGTGCATTATAACGCAAGCCATGCAAGGCCCGGCGCCTCTTGACCGTTCGAGGGGTTGATTCTTGTTACCACTTCCGTGGGCGGTGCTACAATTCGCACCGAAAAGCCCCAGAATAGGGGCGGCGGGAAGCTGCTTTGCCCGGCTTTGCCCTGCGCAATCGCGGGTGCATGCCGGCTTCCACCCCAACGGCATGCGTCATGCGTATGCTTCGGGCATTCCCGCCTAGCAGGCGAATTGCGGTCTGCCGTCTGCCCGGGTACGCGGATGGCGTGCCCGATTTATCTTCAACCGAAAGGGGCGCAATGGACTTCGATGCTATCAACGCGCAGATCGACCCGCTCGATCAGGCTGCCATGAAGAGGGCGGTCGACCACTGGAATGTGACCTTCAAGCCCATCGGCGGCTTGGGCGTTTTGGAGGACATCATCGTCCAGATCGCGGGTATCACGGGCGACGAGCGCGTGTGCCTGGACAAGCGCATCGGCATCCCCATGTGCGCCGACAACGGCGTGGTTGAAGAAGGCGTCACCCAGACCGACCAGGCCATGACCGCGATCGTTACCGCCAATATGGGCAAGGGCCTTTCTTCCGTGTGCGTGATGGGCCGCATCGCCAATATGGACGTGCGTCCGGTGGATGTGGGCATCGCGGGCGATGAACCCCTGGAAGGCGTGCTGGACCGCAAGGTCATGCGTGGCACCAACAACATGGCCAAAGGCCCCGCGTGCACGCGCGAGCAGGTGGAGCAGGCCATCCAGGTGGGCATCGACATGGTGGCGCAGGTCAAGGCCGAAGGCTACAAGATCGTGGTCTCGGGCGAGATGGGCATCGGCAACACCACTACCTGCAGCGCGGTGGCATCCGTGCTTCTGGGCATGGACCCCGAAACGGTGACCGGGCGCGGCGCGGGCCTTTCCAGCGCCGGGTTGGAGCGCAAGGTGGCTGCCATCAAGCGCGCCATCGAGCTGAACCGTCCCGACTGCGACGATGCGGTCGACGTGATCGCCAAGGTGGGCGGTTTGG
>Ga0129308_1003808_pt1 | contig 10313 bp, 8 predicted proteins | sample L827metagenome_FD_94440 | JGI IMG/M metagenome (GOLD analysis project Ga0129308, IMG submission 94440) | Ring-tailed lemur group fecal microbial communities from Wisconsin, USA - L827 metagenome | ecosystem: Host-associated > Mammals > Digestive system > Large intestine > Fecal | place: USA... | reverse complement strand
CTACCGAAATATCTGCGTAATGCACTCCATCCAGAGGCTGTAGTGGCATAAATCGCTATTTTGTTAGCTGAAGTATTGAATTTTCAAGGTGCGAAGCCCATTTTAGGTATGGGAAGTCTTAGTAATTAAAGTATATACTTTACTCGATTATAGCATTTTTAGAGTAAACTCTAATTCGCAGAACTGAAAACGAATGAAAAAAGAATGGGGGTCAACAAATATGGCAAAATCGTCTTCTGCAACTCTTATGACGGAAGGCCCCATTTGGAAGCGCATCATTTTGTTTGCGATTCCTCTTTTTTGGGGTAATCTGTTCCAACAGCTTTATAACACGGCGGACACCTTGATCGTGGGGAATTTTCTTGGTAGTAACGCCCTGGCTGCTGTCAGTTCATCCGGTCCTCTGATCTTTTTAATGGTTGGATTCTTTAACGGTCTTTCCATCGGTGCCGGAGTCGTGATCGGTAAATATTTCGGTGCAAGAGATTTCCGCAATCTAAAAAGGGCGCTGCACACCACCGTTGGATTCGGGTTATGCTGTGGAATCCTGCTGACTGTCATCGGTCAGATTGCCGCACCGCAGATTCTGGTACTTATGGGAACTCCTGCGGAAGTTCTCCCTAATTCTCTGGTGTATTTCCGCATCTATTTCTGCGGTGCACTTGGATTTGTCATGTACAACTGCTTTATGGGTATCCTGCAGGCTTTGGGAGACAGCCGCCATCCTCTGATCTACCTGATCATCTCTTCGGTTACTAACGTAGTTCTGGATCTGGTACTGATCGCCGGTTTTGGTTTCGGTGTAGGAGCAGCCGCTCTTGCCACTGCTATTTCCCAATTTTTAAGTGCGACTTTGTGCCTGCGCCAGCTTCTGAAAAACCCGGAAGAAATCCGGCTTTATCCCCGGGAGATCCGGCTTACGCCCGCCATGCTAAAGCAAATCGTCTCCAACGGTCTGCCGGCGGGTCTGCAGAATTCAATCATTGCGATTGCAAATGTATTTGTTCAGTCCAACATCAACAAATTCGGTCCACTGGCCGTTGCTGGCTGCGGTTCTTATTCTAAAGTAGAAGGCTTTGGTTTCCTTCCCGTAACTTGTTTTTCACTGGCACTGACAACATATATCAGTCAAAACCTGGGAGCAAAAGAATATGAGCGTGCCAAGAAGGGCTCCATCTTTGGAATCCTCTGCTCGATCACAATGGCAGAAATCATCGGTATCTGTGTTTACCTATTTGCACCTTACCTGATCACAGCCTTCGGAGGAAGTGCCGAAGCAGTTGCCTTTGGAGTCGCGGAAGCCCGGACCATTTCCCTCTTCTACTGTCTGCTCGCCTACTCGCATTGTATGGCAGGCATCATGAGGGGAGCCGGACGATCCACTGTTCCCATGTTCGTTATGTTGGCATGTTGGTGCGTGATCCGTGTGAGTTACATATCCATTGCCATCCATTTCATTCCGGTCATCAATGTGGTATTCTGGGCATATCCGATCACCTGGACCTTGAGTACTACCGTATTTACAATTTATTATCTGAAATCTGACTGGATACACGGGCTGGAAAAGCAAAAAGTAAACAAGACGAACTGATGCCTTTTGTATGATAAAGGCTGTGCTAAAGTAAATGTCGCCGGAATCTCCTTCATTCCCGCGACATTTACTTTAGATTTTATTCTTACAAATATCTGTTTTATCCTATAATCCGGACACTACTAACTCTTTCACATAGATGGAAGGAGCAATGATCATGCCGCTCTCTCCGCCGTTCATCAGATAGTCCTCTCCCAGGCCCTCGATCATTTGAATCATGTCATAGAAGTTGCCGGCCACTGTAATCTGGTTCACGCTTCCGGCCTTCTTACCGTCTACGATCCGATACCCTTTCGAAATCAGTGAGAATTTACCACTCACCGGATCTGCTCCGGCAAACATTCCGTCACAGTTTGTGATATAAAGGCCATCACCCATATCACGCATCAGTTCCTCAAGCGTCTTTGTCTCGCCTTCCAGCTTCAGATTTGTCACAAAAACACCCGGTTTGCTGCGGCAGCTTTCCTTAAATCCGTTACCGGTGGATTCGCAGCCATCCTTCTTTGCTTCCTCCTGATTATAGAGGAACATTTTAAGAATTCCGTCCTTCACGATCTCTTTACGGCTGGTCGGTGTACCTTCATCATCAAAGCTTCTCTGATTTGCTCCGCCCGGCATCTGCGGATCTTCCACAAGGCTCACGATGGAGGATGCGATCTTCTCGCCTTTCTTTCCAGCAAGTTTACTGAGATCCTTATGGATTGTGTCAGCTGCAAAAGATTTGATAAACATTCCCAGCATTTCACAAATTACGCTGTTTTTGAGGATAACCGGATAGGTTCCGGTTTTTATCGGCTGTGCTGCGAGCATTCCCACAGCTTCACCGGCTGCCTCTGTTGCCGCGGAGGCGATATCCAGCTCCTCCGCTGAAAGCGCCAGCACTTCTCCTCCTGCCGTCTGCACGACCCCATCCTTCTTTGCCTCGACGCGGAGATCAAAAAACGCATATTTGATCTCATCCTCCATATGGCCGCCCTGGTCATTCCGGATTGAAATCCGACGGATAGTCTCACCACACTCAAAATGATTGAATTTCTCTACCCCCGGATGTTTTTCAAGCGCTTCTTTCTCAGCCTGGATCAAACGCTCTGCAAGGGTGTTCACATCCGTAAGCTGGTTTTTCTTCTCGCATTCGGCTTTGGTAAGAGCGCTTACTCTCCCTTCCGAATCAGAAAGTAAAGCTACTTCTTTCAGGTCTGCGATCTCACCCTCAAACAAATCTTTTGAGAAGTCTTCCACATAAATATATCCGCTTTTTCCCTGATATTCACCCTGCACGTAGCATCCTGTAACTTCACTCTCAAAATTACTTTCCGGAGCGCCCTGGTATACATTCACAGATACCTTGCGCACCTCCTCGGTGTAAAACTGCAGATTACTGATCTCATGACTGTGGGCCGCTTCCGTAAATTCCTGAATAAACGTATTGATCATGACTTAATCCCTCCCACTGTCATATTGCTGATACGGATAGTCGGCTGTCCGGCCCCGATGTAGAGCGCACCGCTCGCCGCAAAGCAGAAGCCCTGGCGCAGGTCATAGTCGTCTCCCACCATATCTACATTCTTAAGTACCGTACCTCCGTTTCCGATCAGAGTTGCTCCTCTCACCGGTGTGGTAATCTTGCCATTTTCAATCAGATAGCACTCACCGGTACTAAAATTGAAATCTCCCGTAGCCGGTTCCACAGAACCTCCGTTGATCGCTTTTACGAATAATCCCCGCTCCGTTGCCCGGATGATCTCCTCCGCTTTGCTCTTGCCCGGAGCAATATAGGTATTCGTCATACGCGCAACCGGAGCGAATTTATAATTCTGTCTTCTGGATGAACCCGTCGGAGCAAGTCCTGCACGCATTCCGTTCAGGCGGTCTACCATGTAGGTCTTTAAGATTCCGTTCTCGATCAGAACATTTTTCTGTGTCGGCGTTCCTTCATCATCCACATGCAGAGATCCCCATTCATTTGCAAGGGAACCGTCATCAACCAGCGTTACGATATCCGAAGCGATCTTCTGTCCCAGCTTACCGCAGAACTCAGACGCATTCTTCGCGATCACCGTAGCCTCCAGACTGTGTCCGCAGGCTTCATGGAACACCAGGCCTCCGAATCCATTGTCTACAACCACACTCATCTGCCCGCCGGGACATGGTTCAGAATGAAGAACCACCTTCGCCTGCCGTGCTGCCTCCCGGGCACACGCCTCCACATCGATCAGGTCATAATACTCATGGCCTCTCATTGCACCTGGGCCGTAATAGCCATTCTGGATATCATCGCCGCTTTGCGCATATGCTCCGATATAAAGCCGGGTCTTCACACGGGTATCCTGCACGAACAGGCCCTCCGTGTTTGCAATCTGTACCTCCTGCTCCATATCCGTAAGCTTTACCCGCATCTGTACGATCTCATCATCGTACTCCATACCTGCCCGGATCGCCCTCCTGAGCGGTTCCATCTTCTTATCCGAAGGCAGTCCTGTCGCCAGAATCACATCCGGCCCCATGGTATAGATTTTCTTCTCCCCCAGAGCACTGCGGGACATCTGTCCCTTCTTCATCGCTTTGGTCAGATCTTTTACCAGACCGGACAGAGCTGCCTCTGTCCGCTGGTTTGTATATCCATAGTAACAGTTTCCATTCTTGAACATTCGGATTCCGACTCCGCTCTCTCTTCCCATCTGACACTGCTCTACCGTCTTCTGGGTGGCAAGGGTCTCCTGCAGGGTCTTACTCTCGTCGTACACCTCAGCGAAATCCGCTCCTCTGAGCGCTGCCTCATCCAAAATGTTCTCAATCATACCCTGTGACAACATCGTTCATTTCTCCTAACTATTTATTAATCTCCTTGCAGTGATGGCACGCCACATAATGATCCGGTGCAATCTCTGTAAGTGCCGGTGCCTCCTTGGCACAAATCTCCGTCGCATATGGACATCTGGTGCGGAATTTACATCCGCTCGGTGCATTGATCGGGCTTGGTACCTCGCCCTGGATCTCAATCCTGTTTTTGGAGCTCTCCGCATCCGGGTCTGCCAGCGGAATTGCTGACATCAAGATCTTGGTATACGGATGCTGTGGATTAGAGAAAATCTCATGGCTGGCCGTCATCTCCACCAGGCTTCCCAGATACATAACACCTACGCGGTCAGAAATATGTCTTACCATGGACAGATCGTGAGAGATAAACAGATAAGTCAGTCCTCTCTCTTTCTGCAATTTGATCAGCAGGTTTACTACCTGTGCCTGAATCGACACATCCAGCGCTGAGATCGGCTCATCGCAGACGATGAAGTCCGGATCGATAGCCAGCGCCCGGGCGATTCCGATACGCTGTCTCTGTCCGCCTGAAAGCTCATGGGCAAACCGGTTTGCGAAATCCGGGTTCATACCAACGCTTCTGAGCAGCTCAGCCACCTTTGCATCCTTCTCTTTCGCACTATAATTGCAATGGACATCCATTCCCTCTGCGATAATCTCCCCGATCGTCATACGGGGGTCCAGAGAAGAATACGGGTCCTGGAAAATAATCTGAGCACGTTTCTTAAAATCCAGCAGTTCTTTCCCTTTTAACTGGCTTACATCTTTTCCGTCGAATGTTACCTGGCCGGATGTAGCGTCATACAATCTTAAGATCGTACGTCCGCAGGTCGTCTTTCCACAGCCTGACTCTCCTACCAGTCCCAGTGTCTCACCTTTATTGATGTAGAGGCTGACATTATCAACAGCTTTCAGCGTTCCTTTCTTTCCAACAGAGAAATATTTACATAAATTCTTTGCCTCAACTAATCTTTCGCTCATTGCCCTCTACACCTCCTTCTCGTAATATGATTTTACCTTCGGCGCATCCGGATGCTGCAGCCAGCAGGACACCTTGTGTGTTCCGTCAACCAGTGTCTCTTCCGGCATCGCCTCTTTGCAGATACCCATACAGTATTCACATCTTGCCGCAAACGGACAGTGATTCATCTCGAGGATCAGATCCGGGGGGGTACCCTGGAGAGCATACAGATCCTGTTTATTCTTTGTATCCAGCTTTGGTACAGAAGACAGAAGCGCCCATGTATAAGGATGCTTTGCGTTATAGAAAATCTCACGCGCCGTTCCGCGCTCGATTACCTGTCCCGCATACATAACCTGGATTCTGTCAGCAAAGTTCGCCACAACTCCCAGGTCGTGGGTTACGAGGATGATCGCTGTATTCAGTTCTTTTTTCAGCTCGCTAAGAAGATCCATGATCTGCGCCTGAATGGTAACATCAAGAGCTGTCGTCGGCTCGTCCGCGATCAGAAGCGCCGGATTACATGACAGCGCGATCGCGATCATGACTCTCTGGCGCATACCACCGGAAAGCTGATGCGGATACGCATCCACACGTTTTTCCGCATCCGGGATCTTAACCAGCTTCAGCATATTGATGGCTTCTTCTCTCGCCGCTTTTTTATCCAGATTTCTGTGAAGGATCAGACTTTCCATAATCTGTTTACCGATCGTCATGGTCGGATTCAGCGAGGTCATCGGATCCTGGAAGATCATGCTGACTTCATTTCCACGGTACGCCTGCAGCTCCTTCTTTGTCATCTTCATCACATCTTTATCCCGATACTGGATGTGAGATTCTTCTTTAATCTCTGCAAACGGCGGCATCAAAAGACGCATGATCGCCTTTGCGGTAACGGTCTTTCCACATCCGGACTCGCCAACGAAAGCCAGAGTCTCGCCTTCATGCAGCTCAAAACTGACACCGCGGACAGCCTTAACCTCGCCCGCATATGTATGGAAAGAAACCTGTAAATTATTGACATCTAATATTTTTTCCATAATCCTCGCACCTCTACTTTCTCAATTTCGGATCCAGCGCATCCCGAAGGCCATCACCAAGAAGCGTAAAGCAAAGCATGGTCAGGGCGATCATAAATGCCGGAAAAAACAACTGATACGGATAGAATGTAAACTGTGCCTGTGCTGCGGATGCCATAGCACCCCAGCTCGTATTCGGCGGCTGGATACCAAGTCCGATGTAGCTCAGGAACGCCTCTGAGAAGATGTAGCCCGGAATATCGAAAGTGATCGAAACGATTACGGTACTCAGAGTATTCGGGATCATGTGGCGCACGATGATCTTCCATGGTTTTACGCCCAGAGCCTGCGCCGCAAGAATAAACTCTTCATTCTTAAGAGACAGCATCTGTGCACGGACCATACGCGCCATTCCGCACCACCCCGTGATCGTCATCGCCAATATCAGGGTAAACATACCTTTACTGTCAAACACCAGTGACAGTACGATAACGACGATCAGGTACGGTACACTGATCATAATCTCAACGATACGCATCATGATCGTATCCACAATGCCGCCAAAGTATGCTGCCACACCGCCGTAGATACAGCCCAGTACAGCAGAAATAAAAGCGCCGAGAACACCGATCGTCAGGGACACACGGCCGCTGACCCAGACACGCGCGAAAATGTCTCGTCCCAGCTTATCCGTGCCAAACCAGTGTTTTGCACTTGGCCCCTGGTTGATTACGGTTTTATCTACTTCTTCAAAAGCATAGCCGCTAAGCTTTGGTCCGATGATGACCATAACTACAATGACTAAAAGCAGAAACAAAGCCAGTGTAGCAATTTTATTTTGACGGAGTCTTCTCCACGCGTCCTGGAAATAACCGACACGCGGTCTCGAAGTCGCCTCGACTCCGTTATCTTCAATTCCAATAATCTGTAATTTTTCTTTTGGGATACTTTGCATCATAACACCTCCTACTTATCTGACGCCACTCTGATACGCGGGTCAATAACCATGTATACGAAATCCACAACAAACTGCATCACGATAAACAATACTGCGTAGAATACTGTGGTACCCATAACCATCGTATAATCATGGTTGTTAATAGATGTTATATAATAATATCCGATACCCGGAATGGAGAACATTCTCTCGGTAACGAACGCTCCCGTAAATACACCTACCACGCTGCTGGAGAAAATGGTCACTGCAGGAAGCAGGGAATTTCTAAGTACATGGCGGAAGATTACCTTCTTCTCACTAAGTCCCTTTGCCCTCGCAGTCAGTACATAATCCTGGTTCAGCGTATCCAGCATACTGGATTTAATATATCGGGCATAAGTAGCAATCGAGCTGAAGCTCATTACGATAACCGGCAGAATCATATGTTCCGGTTTCCCCCATCCGGAAGCCGGTGTCACTCCCAACTTAACAGCAAATATATACTGCATTAAGGATGCGAGAACAAAGACTGGTATCGTCGCACCCAGAATCGCAATAAACATAACAATATAATCCGGCCACCTGTTCTTCTTGAGTGCCGCGACGATACCGAGGCACACACCGATCAGGGTACCGATGATCAGGGCCGTCCCTCCTACTGACCCTGAGATTGGTGAGGTTCTCGCGATCTCACCGCTGACAGAACGTCCCGGATACAGGATGCTCTCTCCAAGATCCAGTTGTACCAGTCCTTTCATGTACATCAGATACTGGGTAAATAACGGCTGATCCAGACCGTATTTTGCATAGAAATTCGCTTTTGTCTGTTCCGGCAGCGTCCTCGCCATACTGGCAAGCGGGTCACCCGGAATACTTCTCATTAAAAAGAAAGTGATAGTCGCAACCGCAAACAATGTAACTATCATGTAGCCAATACGCTTTAACACATATTTTAACACGGACATTTCCCTCCTTTAGTGATGGCAAAAACGGGCTATTACAGTATCTTTACGCCATAATAACCCGTTTTGTCTCATCATTTATCCTGTCATCTTCCGATACGGATTCTTCTTATCTTCCCTCTACGTATACGTTTTTCCAGCCCGGATGGATGAAGTAAAGATTATCGTTGCCGTACTCTGCATATTTGTCATGTAAGTATGATTTGGTGAACTGATGTATAACACTTGTTGCATATGGACAAGTTACATAGTTCTCCAGCAGAATTCTCTCAGCGTCAACATAATCCTGCATACGTTTCTCCGGATCCATCTCTGTCATACCTGCTTTGCAAAGTGCATCGTACTCTTCATTCTTCCAGTTAGAAGAAATCTGGTTAAAGTCTGACAGATGGATACTTAACATATCATACGGATCGTTGTAGTAAGCGCCCCATGCCATGAAACCAATCTGATAGTTTCCGTTCTGCAGGTTATCAGAGAAGATATCCCACTCGCTGAAATCGATCTTCAGGTTAATTCCCAGAGACTCTTTATATACCTGCTGCAGATATTCACCAAAAGTATGGAACCAGTCATCGGTTCCTGCCAGAGAATAGGTAACATCCAGTTTGGACGGGTCATCGCCAAGTCCAAGTTCCTTCATACCTTCGATCAGGACATCCTTCGCAGTCTTTCCTGATGCCTCAAGCTCTTCTTTTAACTCTTTGGTTGTATCGCCTGCTGTCTCACGCATGCTCTTTCCATCAACAGAAAGTGCCGGTGCGATCCAGCCGTAAAGAGGCTGTCTCAGTCCGCTGAATCCCACTTCATTCATCTCCTCGATATCCACACCCAATGTAAAGGCTTTACGGATATTCAGGTTAGACATGATCGGATCTGTGGTGTTGTAGAACTGGAAGCTGATCGTTCCACCGGAAATGTTGGTAAGAACATTGCTGTCATCTGCTTCGTATTTCTGAAGCTGTTCCTGTGAGCTGATGTTGATGATATCAATCTGGCCACTGTCATATGCATTTGCAAGAGAAGTGGTATCCTTCAGGATCTGATAATCAACATATTCCAGAGCTACATTCTCTTTATCCCAGTACTGGTCGTTCTTCTCGATTCTCAGAGAACTGTTGTGGTTCCACTCGGTCAGTACGAACGGTCCGTTGTAAACCATGTTTGCTGCCTCAGCACCATACTGATCACCGTATTTCTCAACGATGTCTTTTCTCTGCGGATAGAAGATGCTGGCATCTGTACTCTCCAGGAAACTTGCCATCGGACTGGTAAGTGTGATCTCAAGAGTGTGCTCATCCAGAGCCTTAACACCAAGTTCTTCTACTGCCATCTCCCCTTTACTGATCGCATCATAGTTCAAGATCGGGGATACGAAATAAGAGTTCGGGCATCCTGTTGCAGGATCTGCACTTCTCTGCAGAGAGTATACATACTGATCTGCCGTAACCGGCTCTCCGTCATTCCACTTTCTGTCTTCTCCCAGATGGAATGTCCATACGGTACCTTCCTCGTTACTCTCCCAGGACTCAGCATCACCCGGCATAGCCTTGTACTCTCCATCTCTCTGCTCGATACGGATCAGGCCTTCCATAACGTTCATCATGATCTCGCTTGAGTACGTGTCGGAACGAAGGCTGACATCCATTGTGGTAGGCTCAGCAGAAAGGAATGAATTCACATACTGTTCGCTGTCCGATCCTCCCTCGGATTTCTTGCCGCCGGAGCCGCCGCAGGCTGTCAGAGATAATGTCATGACACCCGCCAGTAAAAGAGCAAGCCATCTCTTTTTCATAAAACAAAACCTCCTTCTTCTGTGCATCCCTATGCACATTTTCTATTGTTTTATTGTTCCCATCTATTATAGCATTTACTTTAAAACCTGTCCATAAAAACTAATTACAAACTAAGACTTCCCATACCTAAAATGGGCTTCGCACCTTGAAAATTCAATACTTCAGCTAACAAAATAGCGATTTATGCCACTACAGCCTCTGGATGGAGTGCATTACGCAGATATTTCGGT
>Ga0129308_1003807_pt1 | contig 10315 bp, 9 predicted proteins | sample L827metagenome_FD_94440 | JGI IMG/M metagenome (GOLD analysis project Ga0129308, IMG submission 94440) | Ring-tailed lemur group fecal microbial communities from Wisconsin, USA - L827 metagenome | ecosystem: Host-associated > Mammals > Digestive system > Large intestine > Fecal | place: USA... | reverse complement strand
GTGCTCATCCAAACGGAAAGATTGGAGAGGCTCACAATCCAGAGACGCATTTAATTCCACTTATTCTTCAAGTTCCAAATGGTCAAAGAGAGGCAATTAGCATTTTCGGTGATGACTATGATACAATCGATGGAACATGTGTAAGAGATTATATTCATGTATTAGATTTAGCTCAGGCTCATATTTTAGCTGTAAAATATTTGATGGCTGGAAATGACAGCAATATCTTTAATTTAGGAAACGGTGTTGGACATACAGTAAAACAGGTTATCGACACAGCGAGAAAAGTGACACAAGATCCAATTAAGGTTGAGATGGCACCTAGAAGAGCAGGAGACCCAGCCACTTTGATTGCATCTAGTGCAAAAGCAAAAGAGGTTCTTGGATGGAAGCCAGAGCATGATGATTTAGAGGAGATTATTGCGACAGCTTGGAATTGGCATAAAAATCATCCACATGGATTTGCTGAATAATTAAAAATATAAAAAATCGTAAAATAGATAAGGGAATCCCTGTTGAGGGTGATGGCGGGGATTCCATTTTTAAATAGGCAGATATCACGTTTTAGCAGTTATATTTTGAACTGGCTATATGGATTGAAACAGTTATAATCGGAGGAAAAAGGTATGAATGAAGCAGTTAGCAAATTAGTGAAATATGGCTTGGATTGTGGCTTATTGACAGAGGATGATAAAGTATATGCGACAAATCTTATTTTAGAGATTTTAAAGATGGATGATTTTGAGGAAGTCGAAGTGACAGGTGAGATTGATCTTGAGGCAGTTTTAAAAGAGATGCTTGACTATGCAGCCGAGCAGGGTATTTTAGAGGAAAATACAGTTGTACATAGAGATTTGCTTGACACAAAAATTATGAACTGCTTGATGCCAAGACCATCTGAGATTAGGAAAACATTTAAGGAACTTTACGAAAAAGATCCTGAGGAAGCTACAGAGTACTACTATAAGCTCAGTAAAGATTCTGATTATATTCGTACTTACCGTATAAAGAAAGATATGAAATGGGTTGCCAGCACAGAATACGGTGATTTAGACATTACAATTAACTTGTCAAAGCCAGAAAAAGATCCAAAGGCAATCGCAGCTGCACTTAACGCTAAGCAGTCTGCTTATCCAAAATGTCAGCTTTGTAAAGAAAATGAGGGATATGCTGGACGATTAAATCATCCAGCTAGAGAAAATCATAGAATTATTCCTCTTACGATGAATCATGAAGATTTCTTCTTCCAGTATTCTCCATACGTATATTATAATGAGCATTGTATCGTATTTAATGCTGCTCATACACCTATGAAGATTGATAGAGCAGCTTTCCGTAAATTATTTGATTTTGTTACATTATTCCCACATTATTTTTTGGGGTCAAATGCTGACCTTCCAATTGTAGGTGGTTCTATTTTGACACATGATCATTTCCAGGGTGGACATTATACATTTGCTATGGCGAAGGCTCCAATTGAGACAGAGGTTACTATTCCTGGATTCGAGGAAGTAGAGGCTGGTATTGTAAAATGGCCAATGTCTGTTATCCGTATTCGTCATAAAGAGACAGATATTCTTGTAGATGCAGCAGATAAGGTGCTTAAAGCTTGGAGAGAGTATACAGATGAGTCTGCCTATATTTTTGCTAAGACAGATGGAGTACCACATAATACAATCACTCCAATTGCCAGAAAAGTTGGAGATATGTTTGAGATGGATTTGGTTCTTCGCAATAATATTACAACAGATGAATGCCCAGATGGACTCTATCATCCTCACAAAGAGCATCATCATATCAAGAAAGAAAATATCGGTTTAATCGAGGTTATGGGACTTGCTGTTTTGCCAGCTCGTCTAAAAAATGAGTTGAAGGACTTAAAGGAAGCTATGCTTGCTGGTAAGGATTTAAGAGCAGATGAGGTGTTAGCTAAGCATGCAGATTGGGTTGATGAGTTTTCTGCTAAATACGAGGTAATTGATGCAGAGAATATCGATAAAATTGTTCAAGATGAAGTTGGACTTGTGTATGCATCTATTTTAGAGCAGGCTGGCGTGTATAAGAGAGATGAGGAAGGCAAAGCTGCATTCCTTAAGTTCATTGCATCTATCTAATTAGTAGTTGATAAATTTCTACTTTGAAAGTCCTATTAAGGAGATATGTGGCGGACAGGGAAGCGTGCCTGCATGTATAGATGCATGGAGAATTTAGACTGTCGGAAAGATGGAAGCAAAATTGCTTCTAAATTAATATAGAGATATAAGGGAAGGAAATTGAGGTTATTTGTGGGTTTTACTTTGATTTCCTTCCTAATTTTTTATCTTTTTATTGCGGGAGCGAATTTAAACTCTTTACATGAAATAAAAAAACGTGTATACTAAGCAATATGGCAGATTTTGACTGAAAATAAAAGGAAAAAATGAGGTGGATTTGCCATATAGATAGTGAAATTTGAGAAGCGTAGTAGGGTTGAAGGGAGTGTTTTCATGGCACGTTTGACAAACTACAATACAAGACAGAGAGAATTAATTTTAGAATATCTAAGAATTAATAAGGATGGACATGTGACGGCAAACCAGATTGTACAGTATTTAAAAGAGAATGATACTCCAGTTGGTAAGTCAACCGTATATCGATATTTAGATTTGCTTTTAGAAAAGGATATGATCCGAAAGTATACATTAGAAAATGGAAAACGCGCTTGTTATCAATATATTGATGATGTGGAGAGATGCAAGCATCATTTTCATTTAAAATGTGTGAAATGTGGGGAGTTGTTTCATGTTACTTGTGAGGTATTAGATAACGTGAAAAATCATATTTTGACAGATCATGGTTTTTTGATTGACAGTAGCAGAACAGTATATTATGGTATTTGCAGGGAGTGTCAAGAAAAATTGCAGATAAAGGAGAAAAAGACAGATGGAAAAAACATTAATTAGTGGAGTAAAAAGTAGTACTGATATTGCTAGAGTTTCAGTGATTGGAGTAAAAAATGAGCCAGGGATTGCATATCAGCTTTTTGATATCATCGCAAAAAAAGGTATCAATATTGATTTAATTGTACAGTCCGTAGGAAGAGAAAACACAAAAGATATCTCTTTTGTATTATCTCAAAAATTGGCAGATGCAGCAGTGGAAGCCATTAAAGCGGATTTTGAGCCAGATTATGAGAGAATTGAGATTGATAATGACGTGGCAAAAGTTTCTATCGTGGGTGCTGGTATGATGAGTGATATTGGAACAGCAGCGAAGATGTTTGGTGCAATCTATGATGTGGGAGTGAATATTGAGACAATCTTTACATCAGAGATTAAGATTACTGTATTAGTAAAAGAAAAATACGCAGCTAAGGTTGTGGAGTCCATCCGCGAAAAATTGGTAGATTAATTATCCAAAATGGATTGACCAGTCGTTTGATTGTGATAGATAGCGAGAATCTTCTAGTTTTAGATATGAAGTGTTAAATGCAATTTCTACCTAATAAGTAAGCGACAGAATATAAAAGATAGAAAAAGTAGACTATAGTTGATAGTTGGTAAATGGAGAGAAAAATCTTTCTGATGAACATAGAAAAACAATGGAGGAAGAAAAATGTTTGATTTTAATGAGGTACAAAATTTTGATCCAGAAGTTGCAAAAGCGATGGAGGACGAGCTAGGAAGACAGAGAAATAATTTAGAGCTCATCGCTTCCGAGAATTTAGTTTCTAAGGCTGTTATGGCGGCAATGGGAAGCCATTTAACAAACAAATATGCGGAGGGATATCCTGGAAAAAGATATTACGGTGGATGTGAGTATGTCGATGTTGTGGAAGATTTAGCGAGAGATAGAGCAAAAGAACTTTTTGGATGTGAGTATGTAAATGTACAGCCACATTCTGGCGCACAGGCTAATATGGCAGTATTCTTTGCAGTGATGGAACCTGGCGATACATTTATGGGGATGAATCTTGACCACGGCGGACATTTAACACATGGAAGCCCTGTAAATATGTCTGGAAAAAATTATAAATGTGTACCTTACGGAGTAAATGATGACGGATTCATCGATTATGACAAAGTAAGAGAAATTGCCCTAGAGTGCAAGCCTAAATTAATCGTAGCTGGTGCCAGTGCTTACGCAAGAGCAATCGACTTTAAGAAATTTAGAGAGATCGCTGACGAGGTAGGAGCAGTTTTGATGGTAGATATGGCTCATATCGCAGGTCTTGTAGCAGCAGGTTTACATGAAAGTCCAATTCCTTACGCTCATGTGACAACGACTACAACACATAAGACACTTCGTGGACCAAGAGGTGGTATGATTTTATCTAGCGAGGAAGTAAATAAAAAATATAACTTTAATAAAGCAATCTTCCCAGGAATTCAGGGTGGTCCTTTGATGCACGTAATCGCAGCTAAAGCGGTATGCTTTAAGGAGGCGTTATCTGACGAGTTTAAGGCTTATCAGACACAGGTTGTAAAGAACGCAAGCGCACTTGCGAGCGCACTTATGGATCGTGGATTTGATATCGTGTCTGGCGGTACAGATAACCACTTAATGCTTGTGGACCTTAAGAAGTTTGATAAGACAGGAAAAGAAGTTGAGAAATTATTAGACAGCGTTCATATTACATGTAATAAGAATACAGTACCTAACGATCCTAAGTCTCCATTTGTTACAAGTGGTATCCGTCTTGGAACACCTGCTGTCACAACGAGAGGACTTAAAGAGGATGATATGGTGCAGATCGCTGAGGCAATTAAGTTAGCTGTACTTGACGGCGAGCTTGAGGCTGCTGAGGCAATTGTAAAGGCTTTGACAGAAAAGTATCCTCTCTATGAGTAGGACGGAATAATATTTTATTAAATAGGGTAAATGATTCATTTAATCATGAAGTGTAAAAGCTAAATAAAATAAATAATAAAAAGAGGATGTTACAAAATGTAAAGTTCTGACAAGATACATTGCCAAATTATTTCAGCGGTATTAAATATCTTGTATGAGAAATTTATTTCGCGACATCCTCTTTCTCGTATCTTAAGATAAAAAGTAATATTTAAAAATAGTTATACTGTTTTTAGCAGTGAAGAAATAGATATATTATTTCAACAATAAAACTATACGGGGTTACCCGTGGGAGTAAATTAGAAATAAAATTTTGGGTATTCTCATCAGATTTGCCTGAGTGAGTAAGTTAGTTTATTGCGTATTATAGTGGCAAGTCCTTTTGAGTGAAAATTACACAGCCAGCTGCGTATAGTACTACTGCGATTCCGGCAAGTACTCCAAGTTGTACACCGAAATCTCCCAATACAAGGATTTCTTGTGTGTCAAATAATGTGGTAAGTGTAATATACTTCAAGTTTTCCAAATTATCGCTCATTTCCACGATAATGCTAATAATGAAAAATGTAAATGGAAGTCCTCCACCGATTGCCATTGCATTTTTACTGCGGTTAAAAAGACAACTTGCGAAAAATCCGATTGCACTGAACGCTAAAATTAATAGACAACATCCAACGTTAAGCCATATATATGTTTCCATATCAAAATCAACACTATAGTCTTCGTTTAAGGCGGAAACTGCCATGGACTCATTAATCATATTTGTAAGTGCATCTTGACTCTGCCCAGTTGCTTTTACGGCTGCCGCCATAGCGTCTTTATCTTTCATCCATAGCATATTGTCTGCTAATGTCATTGTATCAATACCTAATTCTTTCGCTGCCGCTTCCATGGCAGTTTTGAATGCTAAATCCATATCAGCATCTTCTGTATTTTTCTGCTGAGCCTTTTGATTTTTGGTTTCTTCTTGTTTTTTGACAGTATCTTTTATAAATGCTTTATATTCTGTTGCAGTCATATCCATATACGGTGCGCCTTCCTTTAGGGCGTCATCGCAGGTCAGCATCAGAGATGGATCTGCTTCCAACTCCTGCCATGTAATTTCGATATCATCTTTATCCATGTCATCATCATCTTTATAGATATCTTCTCGTTCATCTGTCAGTTCTTTTGCTGCCGCTTTATAACTTTTTCTCAGCATTGCTTTATCTAGATAAATTTTATAACTATCCACATCCATCTCTCTTGCATCTGCTCCTGCTTTTAATGCATTTGCATCTTCTTTAATTGCATAGAGATGGTCTCTCACATAACTTTGTTTGCGATTTAAAGCAATGGATGCATCTTTTACATCATCTGTAATCATAGTATCACTTACACAGTGCTGAAATAATTCAGCTGATCCAATTCCTACTATTGCTTGAATCGCAAACATTAAAATAACGGAACTAATCATATAGATCATTTTAGTAACGACTACACTGCTGCGTTTGACTGGTGTGGAGAGTGTGTATGCCATAGAACCACTGTCCACCTCATCTACCACGAGATTTGTGGATGTGATAATGACATATACCATTCCAAGTAAAACAGCAATCATCTTATAGTAAGTTTCCAAGCTGCCTAAAAAGCTAGTAAAATTTTTGGCAGCATCCGAAAATGCTGTGCCTTGTACTGCATCTGCAATTGCTCCAAATGCTCCTGGATCAAAACTCCATGTACAGATCGCAAGAATTAGACACATAACAAAGGTAAACATGGCCCAGATTTTTCCGTGACTTTTGATGCATTGTTTAAATATAGGTTTACTGAACATTATTTTTCATCCTCCTTAAATACATTATGGAAATATTCTTCTAAAGAATGTTTTATCTCTTTAAAGAAAAGCACATTGCAGCTTTTTAAATCTTGCATTAACTTTCCGATTTGTGAATCATTTATATTTATAGTAACCTGTAATTGTTCTGGTTTTATATTGATAGTTTCATAGTTGAGTGTCGCAAAATTTTGATAGCTTTCTTCATCTTTAAATTCAATTTTATATGTTTTATTTTGATTATGTCGAATATCATTCATGGAAGTAATTGCAACTAATTTTCCATTTTTAATTAATGCCACTCTGTCGCAAGTTACTTCGATTTCTTCAAAGATATGACTGGACATAAAAATCGTATGTCCTAGAGCTTTCTGTTCCTTAATCAGTTCTATAAAATTATCTCTCATTAGAGGGTCTAGTCCAGTAGTAGGTTCATCTAAAATCAAAATATCTGGACTTTTCATAAAAGCCGCAGCAATTGCAGTTTTTTGTTTCATTCCCTTGCTCATTCGTTTCAAATTTGCGGATGTATCAAGCTGGAGTTTATCGCAGACATACTTGCAATATTCCATATCGTTATATCCGAGAATTTCCATTTGGTTTTTTAAAAAGATTTCACCAGTTTCTGCGTCAGGAAAAGCAATTTCACCTGGTATATATCCTACGAGTCTTTTTATTTTTGCTGCTTCTTTCCAACAATCCATTCCTCGAATGGTTGCTTTTCCAGATTCTGGATTTAAGAATCCCATGAGATGTCGTATGGTTGTCGTTTTTCCAGCACCGTTGATACCTACAAATCCAAAAGTTTCTCCTTCCTCCACAGAAAGAGTCAAATCAAAAATACCACGTCCCTGACCATAATCTTTTGTTAAACCGTTAATATCGATGCATGCCATTAAGTATTCCTTCCTTTCCTTCTTCCACAGATTTTTTCTTGTCATAAAAATTCATAAAATAATCTTCTAATGTAAACTTTATTTCTGAGATAAAATTTAATTTATAATGACTCATTTCGTCAAAAAATTGATGAATATTTTCGTCCTTGATCATAACTTTTACTTGATTTTGTTTTGGTCTTTTGGAATTTAACTCTAGTTTAGTATTTTTTAAAAATTTTAAGTATTCAGCTTCACTGTCAAATTCTACTTTAAAAACTTTATCTTCATTATGGCGCAGATTATCAGCTACAATCGTCGATACTAAGGTTCCATCCTTTATAATTGAAATTCTATCACAGGTAGCATCTACCTCACTGAAGATATGACTCGAAAGAAGAATTGTTTTTCCTCGTTGCTTCTCCTCTAAGATAAATTCGATAAATCTTTCCTGCATAATAGGGTCTAATCCACTCGTTGGCTCATCTAGAACCAATATTTCTGGATCATGCATAAATGCCGTTACAATCGCTAGTTTCCTCTTCATTCCGAGACTCATTCGTTTTAAATCACCGTTTGGGTTTAAATCAAATTTATTTAACAAATATTCTGTCATATGTGCATCTGATAGTTGTCGTAAACTTGCCATATGCTCAATAAATTGATTTCCCGTCATATTTGTTGGAAAAGCAATTTCACCTGGCAGATAGCCAAGCTGTTTTTGTATTTGGGCTGAATATTTCCAGCTTTCTTTTCCTTGTACAGTGATTACTCCTTCCTGAGGCTTAGAAAACCCCATAATATGTCGGATTGTAGTAGTCTTTCCAGCTCCATTTGGTCCTAAAAATCCAAATACTTCTCCCTTTTGTACGCTAAAAGATACATCAAAGACTCCCCGTTCAAATCCATAATCTTTTGTCAGATGCTCTACTTCAATCATTTGCATGAATTATCCTCTCCTTTGATTTATTTCCAATAAAATCATTTGGTTGATTTATTGGATGTGCCCTATTATAGAATAATAAAATTTTTGTTTCAACCATCAATTCATTCAATATGTTGGATTTTCAATTTAATATATAATGATTATAAATGAATATTTAACTAATATTTTTGTATTGAATCCAACATCATGTTGTGATATAATTAAAAAAACAAGGGAGATGAAAGTATGGCTAAGTATGTTAATGCAACACAAAAAACGAAAACAAAACTTCGGGAAACTTTCTGGGAAATTTATCAGGAAAAACCTATTGAAAAAATAAGTGTTCGGGAAATCATAGAAAAGGCAAATTTTAATCGGAGCACTTTTTATGAATATTATTCTGATATCTATGCCGTATTAAATGAAATAGAAGAGGAATTATTTGACGGACTTTTCGGAAATAAAACGCAGCTGATTTTAGATTATAATCTTTCTCTGGATGAATTAATTTATGAAGTTGCACAGAATTATAAAAAACACCAAAAATATCTGAAAGTTCTTCTCGGCAAAAATGGGGATCCACAATTTTTGGATAAGACAAAAGAGCATATAAAATCACTGCTCCTACCTTTAATTGATTCAAGCGATATGATTCCGTTTCAAAATCCAGACTATTTTCTGGAATATATTACAAATGGCTTAATTGGCATGCTGATATACTGGCAGCAAAAAGACCGTAAACGGTCCATTGAAGAGTTTTTTAAAATATGTAAAGAAATTATTATTCCAGAGCAATTTTTAGAAATTGGCAATAGGAGATAGGCGAGTATATATTACGATACTAAGACAATAATATCTCATGGAATAATTTCAGAACTTAAAAAATTGATATGTCTTAGAAAGAAATAAAAAATTTTGAAAAGGAATTTTATACGGCTGCGAAAAAGAGCCAGGCTATTAGGATGATGCATAAAAAATAACACGCGATATTTCGGGAAAAAGATATCGCGTGTTGTTCTTTGTATAGTAATTTTTTAAAATCCTAATTCCTCTCCAACTAAAATAACTTTAATACGACCAGGTACTCTGGAAAAACGGGTAATCACTGTCTGAGCGCAGATACAGTCTGGACTTAGACAATCGCCGCAGATGCCTGTTATAGCGCAAGGGGTTTTACATCCAAGGCGAATTGTATTAGGAGGACAGGCTTCTCTCTTAATTCTTGCAATTGCGTCGTCCACATTATTTGCTATCTTGTTCATGCTTGCAACGATAATTACATTTTCAGGACCGTGGCAGAGAAGGGAGACGCGGTTTCCGTTTCCGTCGATATTGATAAGTTCTCCGTCCATCGTGATGGCGTTAGAACTCATAAGGAAATAGTCGGCAAGATAGGCATCTTTGAAAAACTCTTTTATTGTTCCGTCTTTTTTTGCCTTGTCTCTGTCGAGTACGATATAGTCTTGATTGTCTTTTATAAAATCATTAAATCCAATCTCAGCTAGAGACATAGAACCGCCCCATGTGACAGAGGAGCCTTTTTTTAGGTATGATTTTACTTTTTCTAAAGCTTCTTCCTTAGTCTGTACATAGCTTGCCTCAAAGCGGCGTTTTTCCATCTTCTCTATTAGTTTCTCAGCTAATAATTTTTTTGCCTGTTGTTTTGGTGTCATGTTATCATTCCTTTCGTTTTATCTTAAATTTGATAAATTTTTTCACTTTCAGTATAGCAAAAAAGTAAAAATCTCTCAAGAAAAATATAATTTACTATGAATGGCAAAATAAGATTTTTGATCATATTTAGCCTATACCTGCCTGCTCTCTTGGCGTCTCCTACACTGTTTCATAAAGTATACTTTTTGAAATAGG
>Ga0129308_1003806_pt1 | contig 10315 bp, 7 predicted proteins | sample L827metagenome_FD_94440 | JGI IMG/M metagenome (GOLD analysis project Ga0129308, IMG submission 94440) | Ring-tailed lemur group fecal microbial communities from Wisconsin, USA - L827 metagenome | ecosystem: Host-associated > Mammals > Digestive system > Large intestine > Fecal | place: USA... | reverse complement strand
GGCAAACTCCACGTGGTTAATCAAGGAATATATCCCGTAAATAAGAGAAGCGGCGCCCAGAAGAGAGATTGCCAGAGCAACCCATTTGTAACTCGGGCTGCTCTTGTCGTAGGCTCTTTTCCTTCTGGCCGACTGACTTAACGCTATGCCAAGCTCCGGCCTGATTTCCAGATACTCTCTTGCCTCCTGAAGCCGGCCGGCCTCTCCCTGTGCTTCTTTTGACAGTTCAGGAAGAAATCTCTCCGCGCGCTCCTGCTCCCTCTTTTTAAGCCTCTCTTCCGCCGCCTGGCTTACCAGCCGGATCTCCGGTTGGGACTTGCCGATGCAGGCCAGCATGCGGTCTACATTCTCTTCGTATTTAAAATTACACTGCTTTTCCTTCCCATCATCATACTCCACTACAAGATAAGGAATCGTGGCAAACATCCCTTTGCCGCTGAAACCTCCCCTGCTCATCGCCACCCGCTTAAAAACGCGGGTAACGGACGTAAAAGGAATATAATATCGCCTGTCTATGTAAAAGCTGTTCAGGTACAGCGCCTTTTCTCCCACGCCGCAGGGTCCGAAATTCCGGCTCTTCTTCCTGTCTGTCTGAAGCTCCTGCTCCGTCAGGCCGTCACGGCCGAGTTTTACTGGCTTAAAAATCATAATTTATCTCCGGTTCTGTTTTTGTGGTTCACCCGTAAATATGGTTTCCGTAAGTTTCGGCCGTACTTATGCGGTCTGCTGTTTTTTAGTTGCACGCATAAAGATTCCAAGGAATACTACCGCCAGAATAATTCCTGCCGGATACGCCACCGTCGTGCCCAGATTCAGGCATTCGCCTGCATAGAAGAAATACGTCATGGATACGGCGCTCATAAAGGTTGCAGGCACAGCGGTAAGCCAGTAGTTCTTTTTCTCTTTGTAAAGGTACATGCTGGCGGTCCACAAAACGATCATAGCCAGTGTCTGGTTCGTCCAGCTGAAATATCTCCAGACAATCGTGTAATCCAGATGTCCGATAATCGCACCGGCAGCCAGAAGCGGAATACAAAGCTTCAGCCTGCTGGCATATGCCTTCTGATCAATCTTGAACCAGTCGGCCACAACAAGACGGGCGCTTCTGAAAGCCGTGTCACCGGAAGTGATCGGGCATGCAATAACTCCAAGCATGGCAAGTGCGATACCGATTCCGCCCATCGTCTTCTTGCACACATCATAAATGGCAGCGGACTGACCGTTGGCAAGAGCCTCCTGAAGTCCTGTGTTAAGACCGCCTGTAACGGCATACAGGGAGCATCCGGCAGCCGCCCAGATGAGAGCAATCACGCCTTCACACACCATGGCTCCGTAAAATACGAAATGCCCCTGCTTCTCTGATTTCATACAGCGCGCCATCAGAGGAGACTGTGTCGCATGGAAGCCGGAAATAGCTCCGCAGGCAACCGTAATAAACATAACGCTCCAAATCGGAGTTCCCTTCGGATGCATATTATGGAAATTCGACCAGATCTCCGGTATGACAAACTCCGCTTTTGTAAAAATGCCGATGGCAACGCCAACTGCCATAATAATAAGGCAGATGCCGAATACCGGATAAATTTTACCGATAATCTTATCAATTGAAATAAAGGTTGCAATAAAATAATAGGCCAGAATAACCCACAGCCAAAACTCCTTGTTTGTCACAAGGCCTGCGGCACCGTTGTTCTGGAACAGGGTGACAATCAGCCCCGCCGGACCGACTGCAAATACGGTGCCGACCATAACCAGAAGAACAATACTGAATACCCTCATCACATTCTTCATCAGTCCTCCGAGATAGATACCGCAGACCTCGGAAATCGATGCGCCGTCATTACGTTCCGACAGCATTCCTGAAAAATAATCATGGACACCGCCGGCAAAGATTGTACCGAATGTAATCCACAGAAAGACAACCGGGCCCCATAATGCTCCCTGAAGCGCTCCGAATATCGGGCCTAATCCCGCGATATTTAAGAGCTGCACCAGGAACAGCTTCCACTGAGGCATGACGACGTAATCGACCCCGTCATTAATCCTCACTGCAGGTGTTTCCCTGTCATCCGTCCCAAACGTATTGTCTACCATTTTACCATAGACAAAATAGCCGCCAATCAGCAGCGCAAGGCAAATAAAAAAACTTAACATACTACATTCCCTCCTGTTTTCAGTGTGATACACTGTTTTTTTATTCACTCATATTATAGTACATTCAGACAATAAAGCAAAGAGAAAATTGTATTTTTTTGGATACTTTCCACTATTCTTCCATTTATTTAGGATACTGCATACAATATACTTCTATTGTTAATTCTTTATGTTAATTTTGTAACAAATGTAAAGTTTTCTTAACACTTACGACATTTTTCTTCTTCTTCTGTTCCTTCTAAAGAAAAAAACAGCTCATTTTCCGGTGAGATTCCACCGGGAAAATGAGCTTGTTTTTGACCATGTTTCTGCTTACTGAACAGTAAATTTTTCTGCGATTGTACCCGTATAATATGCTTCCAAAAGTTTTTCCAGATCCTTTATCTTCTCTTTCAGCTCACGGCCGATGTCCGTATCACCCACACATTTTCGTTCCGGCACCCATTTCACCATCTTGCTGTCGGAATGGATGTCGCTCTCATTTTCAATGGCCGCCTCCGTTGACTCAAAGGGATCATGGGCGGCAAGAATCAGGCCGTATGAATTGTAAATCAGTGTGTAACCGGCTATACCCGTCTCTTTCTGATAAGCCTTTGAGAACCCTCCGTCAATCACCAGAAGTTTTCCGCCGCACTTAATCGGGCTTTCCCCATCCTTGGATTTGACCGGCACATGGCCGTTGATGATATGAGCCCCCTCTTTTGCAAGGCCGAACTCCACCAGAATCCGATCCATCACCTCTTCATTCTCCAGAAAATGATAATAGGGATTTTTCGTCTCCTTATGCGTCTCCTTCTCCGTCAGAAAATACCGTTCGAACGTAGCCATCTTGTCCTTGCCAAAAAGCGGGGAATTCTCATGGAGCCAGATATACCACATCAAATCACGGCCCCGTTCCCTCTCTTCCCGGTCCATTGCCACAAAACCTTTTCTGACGTAATTATCCAGAATATCATAAAGGGCTTTTCCCTTATACTTCTTTCCGTAAATTTCGACCTCTTTGAACGTGCCGTCTTCGTTCAGAGGCACGCAGCCATGGTAGAGCAGATTATTATTATATACCTTATACAGACTGCCTTTTGCCAAAAGGAATTTCATATGCTGCTGCAATTTATCACAGTTCGTGAAAGCCCTCTCAAGCCGTTCCATGATATCTGCTTCCTGGTCGGTAAAGGTATATGGATCCTTCGGATCAACCGTCGGAAAGTTCGTATCCAGAAGGGGATACTTGATTCCCTCCAATTCTATTGTCCCTTTTTCATAGTCAATGCGATGGAGCAGATTCCGCCGATCCAGGCAGAACTCCGGATGACGTTTGATAATCTGGCCCTCTGCCTTAAACTGGATGATCGATATGGCTTTATGCATCTTTAAATTGATTTCCATCTCCGATGCGTCATAGGTGTTGCCGCCTTTTAGCTGGAAACAGGTGCACGGGTCATCTGCATACGTATTTAATGCAAATGTGGCAAGCGGCAGCATATTGATACCGTATCCGTCCTCAAGGAGATCCAGGTTTCCATATCTGGCACAGATTCTTATTACATTGGCGATGCACCCGGCCTGACCGGCCGCCGCCCCCATCCAAAGCACATCGTGATTGCCCCACTGGATATCGACGGAATGGTAAGTCATCAGCTTATCCATTATAATGTGAGGACCCGGGCCACGGTCATAGATATCCCCCACAATATGCAGATGATCCACGATCAGGCGCTGAATCAATTCGCTCAGGGCAATAATAAACTGTTTTGCCCGGCCTACCCTGATTATTGTCTGGACAATGGCGTCATAATATGATTCTTTGTCCGTTAAATCTGCTTTTTCGGTAAGAAGCTCTTCCATGACATAGGCAAATTCTTTCGGCAGGGCTTTGCGCACCTTGGAGCGCGTATACTTGCTCGCTGCTCTTCTGCTGACTTCAATCAGGCGGTACAGCGTTATTTTGTACCAGTCATCCGGATTCGTCTCCGTCTGTAAAATCCGGCTCATTTTTTCCCGGGGATAATAGATCAGCGTTGCCAGGGACTGTTTATCCTGACGGCTTAAGGTATTACCGAAGACATCGTCAATTTTTCTCTTCACAGCCCCCGAGCCATTCTTCAGCACATGGGAAAACGCCTCATACTCTCCATGGATATCGGTCAAAAAATGTTCCGTTCCTTTCGGCAGGTTGACAATCGCCTCCAGGTTGATGACCTCCGTCGAAGCCGCCGCAATTGTAGGATACAATTCCGCCAGCCGCTCCAGATATCTTACCTCCAAATTTTTCATAATATCCTCCTTATCCATTAATTATTTATTCCTAAAACATAGCTAATGGATTGCCGCCTTATTATATAACTATACAGGCGGAGTTGATGCTCTCTGATTTTATCATAGCATAATTTGACGGAATGATCATGCCTTTTAAAAATACATGGGGGTAATTGAGAATGGAGGACGCGTCCGGAACGGACCATGTCCGGTGGTGTGATGATCGGGCCGGCAGTACCGGCAGCGTCCTCACCTGCATAATTAATTTTTCCCTGCTATCTCTCCCTGCCTTTTGTAGATGGAATTGGCGTCCACACAGCCGCGCACACTGGAAAGGGGATAGATATTGGAATTTCGCCCAATTACAGTGCCCGGATTCAGGACAGAGCCGCAGCCTACCTCCACATTGTCGCCAATCAGGGCTCCGACTTTCTTGCGTCCGCTCTCAATCTCTCCGTCCGCAGCATGGATACTGACAAGCAGTTTATCCGATTTCACATTTGAGGTGATGGAACCGGCTCCCATATGAGCTTTATAGCCCAAAATCGAATCCCCGACATAATTGTAGTGCGGCACTTGCACCTTATCAAAAAGAATCACATTCTTAAGCTCTGTGGAATTGCCTACCACAGCTCCTTCTCCAATCAAAGCGCTGCCGCGGATAAAGGCACAGTGGCGCACCTCGGCTTCCCTGCCTACAATAACAGGCCCGTTCAGAAACGCGGACGAAGCGACCTTTGCGGTCTTATGGACCCACACATTGCCGTCTCTTTTTTCGTATTCTTCCGTATCCAGGCTGTTGCCCAGAGCAATTATAAAATCGCTGATTCCCTGAAGCGCGTCCCAGGGATACTCAAATCCTGAAAGATAATCTGCTGCAAGTGTATGTGTCAAATCATAAAGCTCCGTAATCCTCATCTGTTCCCGGTTCATAATGTTGCTCCTCTCTTTCTGTCTTCCGTCATTTTTGTGACGGCTCTGTCTTTGCTTCATTTTTTCCTGCGGACTTCCCCTCCGCCTTTTTCCCCGCTCCGGAAGGTTTATAATTGACGGCTACCTGCTCAAACAGCGGGCGGAGCCCTGACTGGTTCGCCATATGAACCGCATTATAAGTCCGGCCGGCCACAAACCGCTCCAGCTTTTCCATATATTCATCGGAAGTGATGCTGCCTTCTGCAACATAGGTAAGCCCCTTCTCCCAGCTGGCGGTCAGCTCCGGATTTAACAGCTGCTTAATGGAAGCGTTAACCACCTCGTAAATCAATTCTCCCAGACAAGTTGGCGTAATTATCTGTGTCTTGTTATTCAGTGACAAGTACTTGATGTTAAATAGCTTCTTTAAAATCTCGGCTCTGGTTGCGCTGGTGCCGATCCCGCTTCCCTTGATCTGTGCGCGGAGCTCTTCATCTTCAATCAGCTGTCCGGCATTCTCCATCGCCAGAATCATGGAACCGGAGGTGTATCGTTTTGGAGGCGACGTTTCACCCTCTTTTATATTCAGGGCATCCAGGGAAACGACCGCACCCTTTTTCAGTTTATCCAGCATTTCAATAAATTCCGGACTGGATGAATCCAGAATCACATCCCCGGCCGCTCCCGACTTCTCGGCAGGAAGTACATTGCCGTCCGAGCCGGCATCCGGAGCGCCTGTATTCTTTTTCCGGCCCTGACCCGGCACCTCGGCCACCTTCAGATAGCCCTGCTCCCTGAGTACCTTGAATCCGGCAAAAAAATGCTCGTTCTGTGTGACAATGTCCACCGTATACTTCTGGTAAATTGCCGGAGGATAAAAAATACTTAAGAATCTTCTGACAATCACCTGGTATATCTTTGAATTCAGCTCCGACAGGCTCCTGAGAGCGCCCAGTCCCTGTCCGGTGGGTACAATAGCATAGTGATCGGTTATCTGCTTATCATTGACGTATCTCGTCTTTGCAATAGTCTTGTAAGAGCCTGAGGCCAGCACCTCTCTGGCATATTCGGCCGCCGGGCCGAAATTTTGCAGGCCGCCGATATTCTTATGAATTTCCTTTGCCACCGCCGTGGAAAGTACCCTGGCATCCGTTCTCGGATAGGTAACAAGTTTTTTTTCATAAAGCTCCTGAACAGCCTTAAGCGTCTGGTCCGGGCTTATCTTAAACATCTTGGAGCAGTCGTTCTGAAGCTCTGCAAGGTTGTATAAAAGAGGCGGATTTTTCGTCTCCTTCTTCTTCTCAATCGAGGCGATAGTGCCGTTTCGCGGCTCGGCAGAGGAGAGAAAGGCTATCAGCTCCTCCGCATCCTTTCTCTCTTTGAAACCGTTTTCTTTATAAAGGCAGGGATGGTTAAAATATCTGGATCCCTCCACGGCCTTCCACTCACCGTCTATAGTAATCCCCTCCGGTCCGAAGGTTCCTATCACGCGGTAGAATGGGGTTTTTACAAATTCTCTGATTTCTCTTTCCCGGCGCACCGCCATCCCCATAACGCATGTCATAACGCGGCCGACGGAGACCACCGTCCTGTCCGTCCGCATAAAATTTGAAATCGAGGGGCCGTATTTTAACGTGAGCGCCCTGGAAAAATTAATTCCCATCAGATAATCTTCCTTGGCCCTCAGATAAGCCGAGGAAGCCAGATTATCATACTCCTCCAGGTCCTTGGCCTCCCGTATCCCGCGGAGAATCTCCTCCTCGGTCTGGGAGTCAATCCAGACCCTTTTCTGTGCTTTATCTTTAATCCCGGCCATCTGCGCCACCAGGCGGTAAATGTACTCACCCTCCCGCCCGGAGTCGGTACAGACATAGATTGTATCCACATCTTTCCGGTTCAGAAGCCCGCTAACGATTTTAAACTGCTTTTCAACGCTCTCAATTACCTGATATTTAAATTCTTTCGGAAGAAAAGGAAGTGTCTGGAGACTCCACCTCTTATATTTTATGTCGTATGCCTCCGGATAACTCATGGTAACGAGATGTCCCACACACCAGGTTACGACTGCATTCTCCGATTCAATATAGCCGTCCGCCGCCCTGCCCGCAATCTTAAGGGCTGCGGCAAATTCTCTGGCCACACTCGGTTTTTCTGCTATGTATAATGATTTTGCCATTCAGTTCCCCACATTCTGTTTTAATATAGTAATAATATCAGACTTCAGCCGTTTCTTCGCTCTTCCCTTTTTTGGCCTTTTTCTTCTGAGACGGCGTGCGCTCGGCTAAAATGGCTGCGGCAAACATCAGGGCGCATCCCAGCAGCATCCTGGCCGTAACCGACTCCTGCAGGAAGATGACGGAGAAGATAAGGCCGAATACAGATTCAAACGACAGCAGTATCGATGAGGTGCTTGCGCTGAGATACGTCTGCCCCACCGTCTGAAGGAGAAAACAGAGCATACTTGATATGACGCCAAGGTACAGGACGGATACGACGGTTCCCCGGTCTGTAAAGACACTCAGATCACATGGACCTTCAAAAACTGCCGCCACCAGCCAGGCGAATACGGCACAGGAGGCCATCTGCACAACCGTCAGCTTGATAGGACTGTAACACATCGTATAGCGGTCGATAAACACCATATGAAGGGCAAAACAAAAGCCGCAGATGAATGTCAGGAAATCTCCGAAATTAACGGTCAGATCTCCTTTCAGGGAAAGGAGCGCCAGCCCTACTACTGCAATACAGGCCGCCGTTATATTATTTCCCGACGGTTTTACCTTGTTAAAAAACCAGTGCAGAAACGGCACGATGATCACGTACAGCGTTGTGATAAATGCATTTTTACTGGCCGTCGTAAACTTCAGCCCATAAGTCTGGAAATAATAGCTGATAAACAGGAAAATCCCCAACAGGGCGCCGCATTTGATATCGGCCCATGTCATTGATTTGACCTGCTTCCGGAATATAAGAATAAGGCCTGCCGTGGCGATCGTAAACCTGTATGCCAAAAGATACGTGGGTTTTATCACATCCATGGAATTCTTCATCACCACAAATGCGCTTCCCCATACAATTGTCACCAGTAAAAGCCCGGCCGACGCAAGCAGCTTTACTGTTTTATCATTCATTTTTCCCTCTGTCGCTTCCATTTCGATTTCACCCTCCCGGCTCTTCAAGACCTCATATCCCCTGGCCTGCCACCGCTCCGCGCTTCCAAATCCGGGATTTTGCGATAAACAGCGAAATCGCCTCACGGAACGCATCATGGCTGAACTGTTACCAAAAATACAGGGCTGCAGCTTTTGCCGAAGGCTTTTTTCTGCATCCCTGTATCCATTTTCCGTAACAGTTAAGACAGCGTGAACCGTTACGGCATTCGGCTAATTAAAATCGCTGCGCGATGAGCCGGCTGCCTGCTGCCACTGCCTTTTTGCACGGTCAGCGCAGCAAATGCGCAGACCAGTCTGAACTGTTACCATCTTCTCACATTTAATTATTCTATCATAAATTTGTAAATAGTGGTAGTATTATATTCTTTTCCTTCCTTTAAAACCGGGGAAGGAAAATCAGGAGTATTGATGGCATTCGGGTAATACTGTGTCTCAAAACAGTATCCGTGGCGCGGACCGTACATCACGCCCTCTTTGCCCGGTATCTCCGGCTCCAGATAATTGGCCGTATAAAACTGGATTCCCGGCAGGTCCGTATAGACCTCCATCACACGGCCGCTGGCTTCGTCCCAGGCCTTTGCCGAAAGAGCCAGTTTTCCAGGCTCATGGTTCAGAACCCAGTTATGGTCATAGCCATGGCCGTATTTAAGCTGCTCATAATCCTCATCAATATCGCGGCCAATCGGCTTTCCGGACGTAAAGTCCATCGGCGTATCTTTAACCGGGCTGATTCTGCCGTATGGGATGGACACCTCATCTGTCGGTGTAAAGCAGTCCGCATCAATCCACACAAGCTGATTCACCGCGCTGCCGCTATTATGTCCGGCCAGATTAAAATAGCTGTGATTCGTCATATTTGCGACGGTGTCCCTGTCACAAATCATATGGTACCTGATTTTCAGTTCGTTCTCATCAGTCAGGGTATAGACGACGGAAATCCTTGCATTGCCGGGATACCCCTGATCTCCGTCGGGACTTATAAGAGAAAATGTAATGGAACTCTCCCCTTCCCCTTCGGATAACTCAGTGTCCCATATTCTGTCACGATAGAAGTCAGGACCGCTGTGCAGATTATTCGGGCCGTTGTTGGCAGCCAGTTTATATGTAACGCCATTCAGCGTAAATTCCGCCCTGCCTATCCTGTTTGCATTTCTTCCAACAATCTCGCCCAGATGGCCGCCGTTGACCAGACATGCTTCGATCGTGTCATATCCCAGCACCACGTCGTCCAGCCGGCCGTTGGCATCCGGAACAAGCATGGACGACCAAATTCCGCCCAGATCCAGAAAAGACGCCGTTACTCCGTTCCGATTCGTCAGGGTATACTGAAAGACCTCTCTTCCGTCTTCCAATTCACCAAACTTTACCTTTTTATACATAAAATATATTCCTCCTTAACCGGATGAAAACTGTTGTTACTATTCACAGTGTTACCGTTCAGTCCCCGGCCTTATTTAGCCTGAATATATCCCTGGGCCGTCAGAAGCTCTGCACACAGAACGGCTCCGCCTGCCGCGCCTCTCAGCGTGTTATGGGACAGTCCAACGAATTTCCAGTCGTAAACCGTATCTTCTCTCAGCCGGCCTACGGAAACTCCCATTCCCTTCTCATAATTCACATCCAATTTTACCTGGGGACGGTTATCTTCTTGCAGATACTGGATAAACTGCTTCGGCGCACTCGGTAGCCCCAGCTCCTGAGGAAGCCCTTTGAAATTCACAAGCTTCTCAATAAGCTCTTCTTTCGTCGGGTTCTTTTTGAATTTTACAAAAACGGCGGCCGTATGTCCGTCCAATACCGGCACACGGATACACTGGCAT
>Ga0129308_1003805_pt1 | contig 10317 bp, 4 predicted proteins | sample L827metagenome_FD_94440 | JGI IMG/M metagenome (GOLD analysis project Ga0129308, IMG submission 94440) | Ring-tailed lemur group fecal microbial communities from Wisconsin, USA - L827 metagenome | ecosystem: Host-associated > Mammals > Digestive system > Large intestine > Fecal | place: USA... | reverse complement strand
TGCGATATCATAGGGAATCTTATCGTGCCAGAAGAAGCTCTCCAGATCCACATTGCTGGTGTTGGCCACGGTGATGTCGTAGCGCATCTGGCTGCCGGCAAGCACGGAGGCGTTGCCCCGCTTGGTGATGGACACCCCCAGGTTGGAGGGCTTGTCATAGGCGGAAAGCTTGATGATCTGTCCCGCAAACTCCAGCGTCACATCATGGACGGTGGGATCAAGCTGCCAGTAGGCCGGGGCCGTGACCTCTACGATTTTGTACCGGCCCAAAGGCAGGGGCTTGGATGCCGCAACGCCTCTGGCGTCGGTGGTGATATAATCCACCACCTTGCCGCTACGCTCCTGGACGATCTCATAGACAGCGCCCTGGAGCGGCGTGCCTGCGGCGGTGCCGGTGATGTCGTTGGGCTCCGCCGCATACTTGTAAATCTGGATCTGGCCGGTAATGGGCGTGTTCTCCCACTCGATCTCAACAGTCTTGCCCGGCTGGACATAGACGGTCTTATATTCCTTGTCCAATGTGTAGCCTGGGGCCGCCTCCAGTTCCCGGAGATAGAAACGGCCCTTACCCTCGGCGATGGCCTCGTCGATGTAGATATAGCCTTCGTTGTCTGTGCTGTACTCGCCGATGGGGTTCTTGTTGGAATCATAGAGCAAGAACTTTACATCATAAATGCCCTCGCCGGTCACGCTGTCGATCTTGTGGATGATAATACCGCTGAACTTTTTGTTGGTCACCCGAAGCACGGTCGGCTTTCCGTCCTCCATCTCAAAATAGTGCGGGGTGCTGTCCAGGCGGTAGCCATCCCTGGCCTCGATCTCCAGCGCATAGTAGCTGCCTGCGTCCAGAGGGATGGAGAAGGTGCCGTCGCTGCCGGTGGTGTAGGTACCTACCAGCCCGTCATCCATGCGACGGATCTCAAAGGTGCAGTCTGCAAGCCGCTTTCCGCTGTCTTCATCGGTTTTCACCAGCTGGAAATTTCCGATGGGCGTATTGTAGAAGGTCAAAGTCTGGGTGTCCGCGGGGTTTACCACCACCGTCTGCGTCTGCATGGCCGGGTCAATGGTATAGCCGTCTAAACACTTGACCTCTTTCACCACGATGGTGCCGGTGATGCCGGAAATGCGGATCTCACCGTTTTCGTCGGTGGTGTAGAGGCCCTTGCTGGACAGATGCCCGTTGGCGTCGTCCACATAACCGCCCTCAGCGTAGGTCAGCTCAAATTCAACCCCAACTAACGGCTCTTTTGTGATACTATCCAGTTTCCGGATGACGATGGAGCCCTGCTTGCTGTTGTAAAAGCGGAGATACTGCACTTCGCCCTCTTTTATGAGGATGCTCTTGGGACTGCCGTCCAGGACGTAGCCCTCCACGGTCTTGACCTCCCGCGCGGTCACGGTGATGCCAGGCTCCAGATCGGTGATGACGATACGGCCCGCCTCATCGGTAATATACTCTCCGTTGCTGTTCCCCACAACTGCGCCAGAGCTATCCGTCACCAAGAAGGTGACGCCCGCCAGGGGGACGGCTTTGTCCGCGCTGGTGCCGGTATCCGCGTATTTCTCGATTACCAACGTAGTGGATGGGGTATTGAAAAATCGGAGTGTCTGCGTGTCGTTGGGATTGACAACGACGGTCTGTGTCTGGTTGCCGGGGTCAATGGTGTAGCCAGGGATGGTCCTGGTTTCAGTGACCACCAGTGTCCCAACGACGCCGTTGATGGTGATTTTGCCCTCTTTATCAGTGATATAGAGGCCGTTGCTGCTGATCTTTCCATTTTCATCCGGGACAAATTCGCCGGTAGAAGTTGTGACCCGGAAGGTTACCCCCTCCAGCGGTTTCCCAGTCAGCGAATCCGTCTTCAAAATCACAAGGGAACCGGCCTTGGAGTTCTTGATGACGACGGTCTGGGTATCACCATTGGGGCCGATGACTACATTGGTAGAGGGCTGGTCGATGACATATCCGCCCGGAGGCGCCTTGATCTCCGTCAGTACATAGGCCCCGGGGGCGAGGTTGGTGATCTTGATCTCGCCGTTACTGTCAGTTGTGAAAATGCCGTTTTGGGTGAGGGTGCTGTCACCGATCACGCCGTCCAGACCGACCTCGCAGCCGGCCGCGGTGGTCACCCGGAATTCAGCGCCGGGGAGAGGTTTTCCGGTCTCACTATCCCGTTTCTGGATGATAATAGAGCCTTTGGGCTGGTTTTTGAATGTCAAAGTGACAGTGCGGCCCTCTTTGATCTGGATGGTCTGACTTTGGGTGTCAATGATGAATCCGTCGGGGGCCCTGGTCTCGGTCACGATCACGCTCTTTCCGGGTTTCAAACCGGAGATACGGATCTCGCCGTTTTCGTCAGTGCGGTAGATGCCGTTGCTGTCGCCAATCAGCGTCCCGTCCGCATACATCACCTTAAATTCGGCGTTCTGGAGTGTGATACTGGGATTGACGGAACACACCTTGCGGATCAGCAGGATACCGTCGGGGGCATTCTCAAAGCGGACGGTAATGACCGACTGCTCGCCGCTGTCCGCCAAGTAGACCGTTTCAGAGGACTGGATAATGGAGTACCCGTCCCCCGGGTCTACCTCCTCCAAAATATAGGTGCCGCTCTGGAGGCCGGTCCAGATGGCGGTCCCGTTTTTCCCGGTCACCTTCTGTCCAATGACCGTCCCGCCCGTGCCGGATGTGCCGCCTAAATAGCGGAGCTGGAAGGTGCATCCCGGCAGGGCCTCATGGGTCACACTATCATACTTCTCCACGATGATGGCGTTGAGGGGCACATTTTGGAATGTAATGGTCTTGCTCTCACCGCCATGGAGGATGACCTTTTGCGTGCTGGGTTCCCGCATCTGGAACCCAGGGGCCGGTTCCACCTCCGTGACGGTAAACTCACCCGGATAGAGCCGCTTGCCCTGCTCGTGGAGCTTGATCTCGCCGTTGGCATCAGTCACAATGATGCCATAGTCAATGGTGGCGGGGGCGTCGGCGGCCTCGCCATTGCTCACATAGGTCACATGGAACTTGGCCCCCTCGACAGGAGCGCCCGCCACGCTGTCTTCCTTGTAGATGGTCAGCTGCGGCGCTTTGTGGTTCTTAAAAACGAGCGTTTTTTCATCACCGGGCTGCAGGGAGATGGTCTGGAGCCGGTCCAGATCCTTGTCGGGCAGATAGTAAGGGGCGGGTACAGATTTCTCCTCGATCTCATAAGCGCCGGGTTCCACCCGGAGGGTAACGGTGCCGTCCGCACCGGTCGTCACATCGTTACGATAGTCGTTGTCGATGCCGCGGATGGTGAACACGGTGCCGGGGATCTTGATGGTGGGATCGACTGCGTCCACCTTGGCGATGGTCAGCTGCGGCTCTTTGAGGTTGACAAACACGAGTTCCTTATTATCGCCAGGCCCCAGCCAGATGGTCTTGGTAGGATAGTTGCTGATGGTGTACGGGTCCGGCACCGAGATTTCCGTCACTTCATAGCTGTCAACGGGGAGCCCGGATACAGTCACGGTACCGTCCGGGCCGGCGGTCACTTCGGTCCGATAGCCGTGGTGGATGCCGCGGATGGAAAAGACGGTTCCGGGAACGGGCTCCGTGGTCTGTTCATCCCGTTTGAGGATAGTCAGATTGGGCAGACGCTGGTCTCTGGCAGTGACCGTGACCGTGCCGCCGCCATCCACGGTGGCCTGGTCCACATGGGCAATAACAGGATCAAGCAGTGTGGCGTAAGGGGTCGGCGCCGATACCTCAATGAAGGCATACATGCCCTCGGTGACATTGGGGACGATGATAGATCCCGAAGAGTCTGTCACCTCAGAGCCGATGATCTGGCCGTCTTTCAAGATATTGAATACAGCACCGGCCAGGGGCCTTTCAGCGTCATCCAGTTTCAGCAGGCGGATCTTCACCCGGGCGTCATTTTCAAAAACGAGGGCTACATCCGTTTTTCCATCCCAGTAAAACTCCTGTTTGACCTTGTCCGGGTCCGGGCTAAGGGAGTACCCCTCCGGTGGTGTGACCTCCGTCGCCACAAAGCTGCCGATGGGCATGGTATCCCAGGGGATATCGGTGATGTAGCCGCCCACACCGGTGGTGTAGGTGCCGGTGAAGCTGTTGTCTACTCCCTCGATTTTGATGACCGCTCCGGCCAGACCGCGGGTGGGATCATCGGCGTCCACCTTGCGGATGCTGCCCTCTGTGGTAACAATGGGAGTGTCTGTGAATGTGACGGTCACCGTGGTATCGGTGCCGTTGGGCAGGGTCACATACTGGGGGCCTGCGTTGTCGATCTCATAATCCACCGGCGGTTCCATCTCAATGATCGAGTAGGTGTCAGCCTCCAAAGACCGCAAGGTATAGGTCCCATCGCTGCCGGTGACTACTTCTTTTGAATAAGCACCGTTGGCGCTCTGAACGAGGAACCGGGCACCGGGCAGCCCCTTGTTGGGATTGGTGCTGTCCACTTTGCGAATGGTCAGGTTATACTGCTCCCGAGTAATGGTCAGCTCACCGACCAGAATAGCCTGAACATCGTTGGCCGGGTGGTAACTGGAGCCGGGGCCGGCATAGGTGTATTCATAGACATCACAATCGCCCCAAACACCCTGTTCGCCCAGCTCCAAAATATATCCGGCGCGGTCACGGAACGAGGTGCCATCCAGCAGATCGTCAATGCTGGTGTAACTGGTGCCATAGATGTTGTTGTGCACATACATCAGTTCCTCGGCACAGGCAACTGTCGGATCGGAGAGCAGGTTGGCCTTATAGCGCCAGACAACTGCCTGGACCCAGGCGTTCATGACCCAGACATAGTCCGAGTTCCAGTAGTTGTTGACGCCGAGGGCGATGGCCTGGTCGGTGAACATTCCTCTGGCATGGGCATAAAAATAGGCCACCATGATCTTCACAGTCGGATCATTGATGGCCCGGGGGCTATCCCAGGTATGGCCTTCCAAAGACCATCCCATGCCCTTGCCTTTCTCACCGCAAAAACCCATGACATTGTCCCCGTTGTAGTCGAACTTCATCTGGTGCATATAGCAGATGCCGAGCGCCGGGGAGTCATAGTGGAGACCGTTGTAGTCACAATCGGTCATTTTGATGGTACTGGGGCTGGCAGCTAAAGCTGCGGTGGGGAGCAGGCCCAGCAAACAGACCAGCGTAAGCAGCATCGCCGCCATGCGTCTGGATAAGCGTTGGATCTTTTTCATAAAATCATAGTCCTCCCTAAAAAATAGGAATGAAAAAGGCCTCTCAGCTCGCAAAGCTGAAAGACCTTTTTGGTTTGTGTGGGTTATTCGTATGGATTGTGGCTGTTGGGGTCACCCACAAACATATAGCAGTAGGTGATCCCTTGCTCCCGGGTCACTCCAACTCCGATGCTGTCAAATGCGGGATCGATCATTGTTTGAAAATGACCGGGAGAATTGGTCCAGTTTTTGACCGCCCTCTCCGCAACATCCTGGACAGCGGCGCCGGTAAATACGGTGAGGTTGGAACCAAAACCGTAGGGGTAGCCATGTGCCATGGCCGCTTCACATTCCTCCCTGGTGTGGTGCCAGGTATATAATTTGTCCGAACATTCCTGTGCGGCGGCCATAAGAGAATCATTGACGGCCAGAAATTGCACGCCGTTCTCCTGGCGCAGCCGGTTGACCAGTTGGACGATATCTTGCCGCACGGCATCCAGCTCTGTGGTATCCGTGGGCGGCTGGCCAGTATAGGGGACGTCGCTGTTGATCTGGACGCAGTTATTCTCGCTGTCCCAGTAAACATTGAAGCCCACAGCCTCGCCCACATCCCGGAGCCGCACATAGTTGCTGCCGTTGATGACATAGGCCTCCAGTTCCACCTGCTGGCCGTCCAGATACATCTTATGGGTGCTGGGGTATGCCTTCCAAAAGGCTTCCGCCGCTTCCGCAAAGGAGCCGGACATCAGTGCGGCGCCGAGGACAATGCCGGCCAAAAGTGTGATCATTGTCTTTTTCATCAGAAAGACCTCCTTCGTTTCGGTGATATTTACCCTATACGAAAACAAAGAAGGTTTTTCAACAACAGCTTAATCGACCTCCACTGCCTGGACACACCACCGATGGCTGCTGTCTCCGGCCACGCAGGTCACAAGGGTGATGCGGTTATCCGAAGTTGTTCCCAAATAGCTCCAGTCATCGTTGCGGATCTTGGCCACCGTTTCCACTGCATAGGTGCGGGTACCCTGGGAGGTGGTATAGGTGATTTTATCGCCGGCCTCCAGATCCTTGATGCTGCCGATGATATACTTGGCGCCGCGGTTGTGGCCGGCGACTCCCACATTGCCGGCCCAGACGGAAGTGTTCGTGAAGTGGCCCACGCCCTTGCTCATGCTGGAGGAGGTGGTGTCCTCCCAGACATAGTAATTTTTAATGCTCAGGGCCGGAATGGAAATACGTCCGATGGCCCCATTGGAGAGCAGGCTGATATCGCTCAGCGCCGTGAACTGGACAGGCCCGGGAAGAATAACGCCGCCCGCTCCCCCGGAAGTACCGGGGATGGTCGTGGCGATCCCGCCGGTGGCACTGTCAGTGATTCCATAGCCACCGCCGTTGGTGGAGGAATAGACGCTCTGCTGAAGACCGGGCAAAGGGATCTTCTCCATCACGCCAGTCTGCGTGGTGCTGAAGCTACCGTACTCCAGCTCCGGGATCTGGTAGTCCACTACATTGGGGCCGCCATAGTTATACCGGGAGCCATAGACCTCCTCGTAGGAGGTGTTGCCGTAGTAGTCGGCGGGGGAATCGGTAGAGAAAGAGTAGTCAGCGGCACTGGCGCCGACGGTCAAAACAGAAAGCGTGGCCGAAGCCGCCATGAGCATAGAAAGCAGTTTTCTCATAGACTCCTCCTTACAAAGTCACATCCGGCGCATCCACATCGAACTCGTGCCAGTCTCCGCTGTTGGCCTGGAGCACCGTATAGCTGTGGACGCCGTTTTTACACTGAACAGAGAATTCCTTGCCCACCAGTTCTTTCGCCAGGGCTCGCTTCAGCTCGATGGCGACTGTGCCGGTGGGATAGGGCTCCACTTCTCTCAGGTCGATGCTGGGGTATCTGGCCTCGGCGCGGAACTTGGCAATGAGCTTATAGTCTCTGGGCTTGTCGCCGGGGATATAGACCAGCACATTTTTCCTCTGCCGAAACAGGAGCGCACCCAAAGCGGCCAGAAGGCACAGGAGCATGACCGCACCGATGGCAAACAGCGGCGAGCCGGAAAAAACGCTCAGAAGATCAGAGCCCGGTTCGGGCTGCGGCTCCTCTGGCAGTATCTGCTCCCCGATGTAGACGACAGTGTAGGTGATGCTTTCGATCCCCTGGGCGGTCACTTCCCCTTGATACTCCGCCGTTGTCACATAGCCTGTGGCATAGCTGTAGGACGATTTCCCGGAATAGGTGGCGACTGCCTGGTATGAGGAGGGGGCCAGCACCTCGCCCACCAGGTCGGTGCCGATAACTTGCCAGTCCACATTGGACAGGCTCAGCGTCAAGCCGTCCTTTACTGTGGTGGCCGGGACATAGGACATATCGTTGCGGTCCACCGGTCCGATGGTCTTGGTGGCCGTCACGGTACGGCTGCCTGTGGCATATCCAGCGGCCTCGGTGTGGATGGTGGTGTGATCCAGGGCCAGCTCACCGCTGAATGCCCCATCATCGTAGGAGATACTGGGGGCCAGAACCTCCAGAATGTCGTCCAGCTTTTTGCTGGAAGTTTCGACGGTCACGATCTCTGTTACCGTCTGAGCATGGAAGAAGGGCTTCTCCTCCTTCGTTGTGTAGGCCCAGGTATAAGTAAAGCCGTCGTAGTCAAACGACGGCTCTTTGAGCGTTGCCGGATCAGCGTCCGGGGGGAGCACATAGGTCTTGACCATGCGCTGCTGGCCGTTCAGATTCTCCACCACCAGCTGTTCCGGGACTTCGGCCGCCATGGCTCCAGTAGCCAGAGAAAGTACCAGCAGCAGGCAGAGCCCAATCGTTCTGAAATACTTCATAATGGCCGTCTCCTCTCTTAAAGATTTTGTTTGATGATACGGGTGATGATCCCGATGGCGACCCCCTGCTCTTCATCCAGACGGGTCACGGCAAAGCTGACATCGTCCTTTTTCCCCGGCGTCCGCAGGTCATAGCAGGAGTGGGCAATGGCATTGACGCCGTTGTTGAGACGGATGAACACAACACCGTTGCGAATGTCGGTGACTCGCCCGGCATACCGGCACTGGGGCATACACTTTTTCAAATTGTCCCGGCTGTTGGTGGCGGACACGCTGCGGACATCTGCCTGGATAGACAGGTGCTCCAGATCGGGACGGAAGATCTTCTGAACGCGGACGAGGATGCGGTCACCCACGCTGAAATGGTCACGGGCGTTGCCGATCCACTCCCAGGACAGGCCCCTGGCGACGATGGAAGTCTCCACGCCGAACACCTCCACCCGGATGACCTTTTCGGCCACCGCCACCACTCGGGCCTGGACCACCCGGCCCTCATAGATCATGTGCTCACCCAGCTCATCCACATCCATGTAGAAGGTCTTGCGCTTGCGGAGCATGGCGTCCCGCCGGCTGGCGACCACACTGCGGCTGTCGTTGTCATAGCCCTTCACGATGAAGTCGATCTCACAGCCCAGGCGGGAATTGAGGATGCGGTGGAGCCGATCCATCAGCTCGACATACTCCGGGCCGGAGGGCATCTTGCCCACCTGCTCCAGCATCATCTCTTTTGTCGGGATCGCCACCCGGAAGCCCTTGTAGTTGACTACGGCCAGGGTCAGGCCGGAGTCCAGCTTCTCCACGCCGTCCAATGTGCCGGTAAGGATGTGGCGGGTACGGTGGGAGTTTTGGATCTCATGCCAGATGACCGCGTCCCGCTCCTCCTGGGTCTGGATCGCCCCGCGGGCGTCAATGGTGAGCACCCGCTCGCTGCGGTGGCTGACAGTAGGACGGGCGGTAGGCGGTTCCTCCTCAGCAGCGCCGTCCTCCGGGGTTGCCTCCCCCTCGGAGAGCAGAAGCATATCATCCTCACTGAACTCGCCGGAACCGTCCTGGGGCGGGGTATCCTGCGGGTCCAGGATCAACGGCTGTTCCTCCTGGGAGGCCGACGCCCCCCACTCCCGCAACACATCTCCAAAGACGGCTTCATCCTCACCGTTCCCGGCGCCGGGGGCATCCTCATGGGGCGGATCGCCCTCGCCATCTTCGGGAATGGGGGCATCCGGGGGGAAATCGGAGCCTGCCGGAATGGGATCGTCCCCCTCGCTCTGCTCCTGGACCTCTCCAGCCTCAGCAGCCGGGGCGTCCTCAGCCGGGGTCTCGGTTGTCGGATTGTCGTTCACATCAGGCAAAACAGCCCCGCCCTCCTGGACGGGAGTTTCCATCTCCGGGGACAGCTCTTCCGGGGGCGGGGAAACATTTTTCTTCTTGGGCATAAAACTTAATCCTCCTTATTTACAGTTGGTTTGGACAGAATGGAATCTTTTGTGGCAAATATGATCTTGGGTTTCGGTGCAGGCCGGGCCTTCCGCTGCTCTGCGATTTGCTCCCCCACCGGCGAGGATGCCGCCTCCGGCCTTTTCGCTCCCTGGTTGGGCGTTTTGGACGGGGGAACGGCCGTCTCCGTACCGGCCCGCTTTTTCGTTCCCTTTGCAGGAAGCTTTTTGGCAGCAGGCTTTGGAGCGGCCTGTCGGTCATCATCCGCCTTTTGCCACGCCGGAACATGGGAGGCGGCCTTGCTGGGCCGGAGTTTCTTCGCCTCCGGGTGCTTTGAATAGTCGTACTTATCAACCTCCAATACCTTTTTTCCTCGGATGATGACCAGCGCCCGATCTACATCCATCCGCAGCACTTCGTCCATGGTCATGAGCTTGCGCCGGCCTACGCCGCTGGTCTCCCGGTATTCCGGGGTGTAGTTGGACACGCGCCAGGTGCCAAGCTGCTTGGCCTTGCTGGTGACGGCGATGCTGGCCTCGCCGGTGCGCTGGGAAATAAAGTCTGCTGTCAGAGCGTCTGTACAGCCTAAAAAGAGCTGGACATCACAGTTGCCCAGGATCTCCTGCCATTGATTGTAGGGGTAGCGATTTTGCAGGCCGGCCAGATTTTGAAACACGCATGACATGGAGATCCGGCGAGACCGGATCACAGAAATTTTGCGGCTCAGATCCGGGATCACGCCACAGGCACAGAGTTCTTCTCCCAACACATGGACAGGGATGGGCAGTTCTCCCCCTGGACAATACTGGTCGGCATAACGCACCAGGCGAATAAAGATGAAGGACAAAAACAGCGAGGACAGGA
>Ga0129308_1003804_pt1 | contig 10317 bp, 8 predicted proteins | sample L827metagenome_FD_94440 | JGI IMG/M metagenome (GOLD analysis project Ga0129308, IMG submission 94440) | Ring-tailed lemur group fecal microbial communities from Wisconsin, USA - L827 metagenome | ecosystem: Host-associated > Mammals > Digestive system > Large intestine > Fecal | place: USA... | reverse complement strand
AGATTGTTACTAACCGTGCAAAGTCAGTAATCTTATTCTACACTGAGGTATTTTTTTCTCAACCTTCTTTCTTGGAATTCCTTATATTTGAATTATACAGGAAGCTCCTCTAATATAGTTATTGTGAAGACTACCCTCCGGGATAATCTTCACAATAAACTTACTCCTGTGCCATCACATTCGGCAACAGATTTTTACACTATTAGCCGAAATATTTTGTCTCAGCTTTCTTAGCTGCTTTCTTAGCGTCTTTTTCAATGATTGCTGTCTTGTATTCCTCAAATACAAAATCGCTGTCTTTTGATCCGATTACCGGAAGCTTATTCTCATGAGTATCCTCATATTTCTCTACTGCTGCGGACAGAATGGTGTCATGAGCAAGTAACAGATGTTTGTGTGGATCAACACCAGCTTCGTTACAACGGCGAACGTGGTCACGAATGGTCTTCCAAGCAGCTACAAGGTCTACGAAACGTCCCGGCGGGCAGATATCGTAGTGAAGCTCATCCTGCATAGCCTGCGGAGCATCGATGTTGCCCATTACGAATACAGAGTCTCCTACGCAGAAGAACGGTCCTTCCTCTGTCTGAACAGCTACAGCGATATGGCCCGGGCAGTGTCCGAATGCTTCGTATACGCTTACGCCCGGAGCGATCTCAACTTCACCTTTTACCAACTCGAAACGTTCTTTTACGCCCGGAACATCATACGGTGCGATAAATTCATCGCCTACTGTCACATCACCGTCTTTTGCGATGATTGGACGACAGTATGATTTGTAGTGAAGCGGAATCGGGTTGTGTGCGTAATCCCACTCAATCTCATGGCAGATGAAACGTGCCTTTGTAAATTTCTCAATATAGAATACATGATCCCAGTGAAGATGTGTAAAGATAACGATATCTACATCTTCCGGTTTATGTCCTACCTGAGCCAGACGGGACTCGATGTCATCGATACCCGGTCTCTGCATAGACGGTCCGTGATGATATTTGTCAGCATGCTCGTTCCATGACATACCTGTGTCAACAAGGATCAGCTGCTCGCCGCCTTCAATTAAGAATGTGAAATCCGGTAACTGATCGGATTCATTTGTAACTCCAAGTTTCTCTACGTATTTTTTACATGAAAAGTGATACCAATACTCAAGTGGTTTTGTTGGGATGTAGCCAGAGTTAAGTGGTCTGATTGTTAATGCCATAACAATTCTCCTCTCTTTCATAAATAAATTTTAGTTTTTAGTATCTTAAAATTGTGACCAATTTTAATTCTTATTTGTTGCATAGCCGGATTCTGATCCGGACTTAAGAGTGCATCTATTCTTAAGCTGCCTTTCTCTCCTATCTTCTCTTGTTGTATGTATCGAAAAGTACCATTGCGATGATTACGATACCTACTACTGTGCCCTGTGCAAAGGAAGAGATTCCTTTCAGGTTCATAACATTTACGATGATGGTCAGAATCAGGGAACCTACTACCGTACCCAGAACTCCGCCTTCGCCTCCTAACATGGAGGTGCCGCCGATAACAACTGCCGCCACTGTCTGAAGACCGTAGCTGTCACCCATCGCCGCATCAGCCGCATTTAACCGGGCAGTGATCAGCATTCCTGCCATACCGGCACACATACTGCACATCATGAATGCGGATACCATGATTTTCTTCACCGGGATCGCTGCATATTTTGCCGCTATCGGGTTAGAGCCGTATGCATACACCTGACGGCCGTAAGTCGTTCTCTGCAAAAGCACATAGATGATCACTACTACGATCGCCGCGATGATGATCAGATTCGGAATCGGTCCGGTATATCCTACACCGATCTGGGTAAATCCTTTCGGAAGGTCGTAGATAACGGCGCCCTGCATAACGATAACCGCAAGACCGCTCATAACCCAGTTCGTTCCATATGTTGCGATGAAACTCGGAAGGATACCTGCCAGAAGTCCGTTGATACATCCTACTACCATACCGATCAGGACTCCGATCAGGAATACCAGCGGGATAGAAAGCCCTTTTTTCAGAAGCTGTGCGCAGATACATCCGATAAATCCTGCCGTAGCGCCTACGGAAAGATCCATTCCTCCGGTAAGAAGAACTGCGGTAAGTCCCGCACTCAGCACCAGAAGTACACTGGCCTGTCTGAAAATGGTGATCATATTATCAACTGTTCTAAAGTTAGGAGCTATAATTGCTGAGAGGATGATCAGGATAATCAATCCTACCAGACTGTAAAATACTTTTGAGCTTTTGATTTCTTCAAATAGTTTCTTTGCGTTCATGTTCCAGTCCCCCTATTCTTTTGCCTGAATACGGACAACCGCATCGATGATAATAGCTGCTAATACGATAGAACCGATAATTGCGTTCTGCATAATAGACTGTACGCCGATTACGTTCAGACCATTCTTGATGATCTGGATCAGGAACACACCGAAAATCGTACCGGTTACACCGCCTTTACCTTCACGGAGGGAGGAACCGCCCAGAAGTGTTGCCGCAACTGCCTGGAATTCCCATCCGGTCGCTACGGTAGGCTGTCCGGATTCTACACGGCAGAGGGTGATGATACCTGCGATACCTGCAATGAGACCTGCGAATGCGTATGTCTTAATCTGACATTTTACAGGGTTGATACCTGCAAGCACCAAAGCCTCCTTGTTACCGCCGATTCCATGGATGTTTGTTCCGAACTTCGTCTTGTTCAGCACAACCCATACAAGGACAAATACCAGAACTGCCACCCAAACCATAAGCGGGATTCCGATGATCGTAGTCTCCGTTACAATACGGTAGGTAAAGCTGGAGAAATAGATGGAAGATCCTGCGGTCAAAAGCAGCGATATACTGTTCACAATGTTCTGCATACCGAATGTGGCAATAAACGGCGGGATATTTCCCTTTGCCACGATCAGACCGTTTACCGCACCGATGAGCATAGCTGACACGATCGCGATCAACATAGCCACCTCAAGGATTATTCCGTGAGTTGCCAGATATACGGTAAATACGGTTACAAAGCTGACCTGTGCACCCAGTGACAAATCCGTTCCCTGTGTCAGCACGATACAGGTCTGTCCGAATGCCACGATCATAAGCGGGGTGGACTGGATCAACACGTTCTTAAAGTTTGAAAGTGAGAAGTAATGCGGGTCCAGGAAACTGAACACTGCAATGATCACAATCAGCATGTACGCTACCGGAGGAATACTTTTAATCCGTTCTTTCACACTAACTTTCTGCATTATCCGCACCTCCTGCTCCCAGCATCATGCGCGCACCGATGACTTCAGAGTTGAACTCTTCTGTTCCTCTCTTCACCTCGTCAACAATCTCGCCTTCATGCATGATATAGATTCTGTCACTCATACCGATTACTTCCGGAAGCTCTGACGAAATCATGATCAGCGCTTTCCCTTCGGATGCCAGTCTGTCCATGAGTCCGTAGATCTCCATCTTCGCTGCCACGTCGATACCACGGGTCGGCTCGTCGAAGATCAGGATATCCGGGTCAAAACTCAGCCATTTTGCAAGAACTACCTTCTGCTGATTTCCGCCTGACAGATATTTACAAGCTTTATTTACACTTGTTGTAGCAATACGAAGCTGTTTCTTATAATCCTCCGCAACTTCGCGAATCTTCTTATTTGAAATGAAGAACTTCGGGAAGATCTTCTTAAGGCTTACTGCCACGGTGTTAAGCGCGATAGACTCATCCAGGGCAAGTCCCTGTTTCTTACGGTCCTCACTCACCAGACCGATACCAAGCTTAGTCGCCTGAATCGGAGATTTCGCAGTAACCTTTTCTCCTTTAATGTAAACGTTACCGGACTTCATAGGACGGATACCATAGAGCAGTTCTGCCGTCTCGGTACGTCCTGCACCTACCAGTCCCGCGAGACCTACAATCTCTCCTTTGCGGACCGTGAAATTTACATTCTTCACACGTCCATGGTAGTCACAGAGATTTTCTGCTCTGAGAGCGATCGCCTCATGTTTGTTCTCTGTACGGACGTATACCTGAGAAACATCACGTCCAACCATCATGTTAACCAGTTCTTCATTTGTGCAGTCGTTGATTCCTACTGTATTAATCTTTACACCGTCACGCAGAATCGTGATGCGGTCTCCGATCAGTGGGAACTCCTGCATTCTGTGGGATACGTATATAATTCCGATTCCCTCAGCTTTCAGTCTGTGGATCTGTGCAAACAGGGACTCTACCTCTCTGTCTGACAGAGTTGCTGTCGGCTCATCGAATACCATGATCCGCGGTTTGAAGGAGAGTGCTTTTGCGATCTCTACCATCTGCTGCTCAGCAACGCTCAAATTCTTTACATAACTTTTTACATCAATATATTCACAGTTCAGGGACTTAAGGAGCTCCTTTGCTTCCGCTTCCATTCTCTTGTGGTCCACAAGTCCCAGTTTTGTCTTATATTCCCGATTCAAAAAGATATTCTGCGCTACCGTGATATAGGGAACCAGTGTAAATTCCTGATACACCGCTACGATTCCTTTTGCCAGCGCATCTTTTGTGCCATTAAACTTAACGGCTTCTCCGTCAAATGTGATCTCGCCTTCTTCGGCTTTGTATGCACCTAATATTACTTTGGCAAGTGTACTCTTTCCTGCTCCGTTTTCTCCAACCAGGATATGTACCTCTCCTTCCTGCAAATCAAAGTCCACGTTATCGAGGGCTTTCATTCCCGGGAAGAGCTTGGTAATATGGCGCGCTGTTAATATTGTTTTACCCATTGTTTCACCTCTTCGCTTCTGTTTGCTTATACTGTTCGAGGCTGCTGCATATAGTGCGGCAGCCTCGGGTGAAATTTTCTAATAACCTGCTTTGTATGAAATATTTCTAAAAGCTTTCTTATTGGATTACTTTCCACCAAGCTACGTTTGCTTTGTAGTCAGCTACGGTATCTTTGGTGATCAGCGGGTCATTTGCTGCTGTCGGGAACGGGATGAACTTGCCTTCCGGCTCAGTTCCGTCGTTCAGATAGTTTACTGCGTATGCGCATGCAATGTATCCTGAACCATACGGGTCAGTGTTGTAGGTGATGAACATATCGCCGGATTCTACAGAGTTTGTAGCGTCAACGCTGCCGTCAAATCCTGCTACCAGTACGTCATTCATACCAGCTGCCTTAAGAGCCTGAACTGCACCAAGTGCACTCTCATCGTTACATCCGATCACGCCCTGAACATCTGTATATTTCTGAATCAGGTTCTCGGTTACAGACATACCTTCTGTTCTCTTGAAGTTTGCTGTCTGGGATGCTACGATCTTGATATCCGGATACTCAGCAAATGCTTCTTTGATACCCTCAAGACGCTCGATCGCGTTAGCTGCTCCCGGAGGTCCCTCAAGGATGATGATGTTACCTTTTCCGCCGAGTTCTTCTGCCATTGCTTTTGCAACAGTAGAACCAGTCTCTTTGTAGTCAACACCTGTTCTAAGGAAGGTATCCTCAGATGCCGGTGTACCGATTGTAAGAACGATGATTCCAGCTTCCTGAGCTTTTCTTACACCCGGCATGATACCGTTGGAGTCTGCACAGTGAACGATGATAACGTCCATATCCTGCTGAATCATATCTTCCATGATCTTAACCTGCTCTTCTACGCTGTCTGCGGTAGCCGGAGCCTGTGTAACTGCGGTGAATCCCATATCTTCGCCGGCCTTCTTAACACCCTCAGCCTGTGCAACCATGTACGGGTTGGTTGTGTTCTTAGCGATGTAACCGATCTTGTAATCCTCTTTAGCCTTTACATCGGAAGTAACCTGTGCCCCGATTCCCTGTACCGGAAGCTTGTCTGCATCCAATACGGTGGCTGCTTCTCTTTCTCCTGTGGAAGCTTTGTTGTCAGAAGATGTCTCTTCTGTCTTCTTGTCGTCTCCGGATGTCTCCTGAGTCGGTGTACTACATCCTGCAAGGAGAGTACATGCAAGCGTTGCCGCTAACAAAATTGATACTAGTTTTCTCTTTCTCATTTTTGTCCTCCTTTTCTTTTTTATCCGACATTTGGGATTTTGGATATCGGATATTGGATACAATCTTGTTGTACCTAATATATCATGTCGTTTTTTGTCTGTCAATAATAAATATACAAAATAATTTTTTAACGACTATTTTTGTCGAAGTTGAACAATTTGACCGTTTTGATTCTGTAAAATATTTCGGCTATGCCATTTTTTTGACATTATGCAGATTTCACAATTTATTACCATTTTTTTACATTCAACGCAATTTGTAAAACCGGTTTTCGCCCTTATTTTTCGGGATTTTCTTTGAAGTAGCAAAATGCCTAAGAGATTTTAAACTGATTTAGGAATAACAACCTGCCAAACTGTTACTCGGGTATTTCAGAATTAATCTATTTGAAATTTCCCACCTATGCGGGAATGTGAGATACCGCTATTCTGGTATTTTAGAAATTAATATATTAGATATTACTATGCTTAGAATCAAAAAGCTCCCACGGATCCAGCATCCGTGAGAGCCCAACATGTATTCCTCTTTTTATTTGTCCAACAATTCTGCCAGTTCTTCTTTCGTCTGGCCGCCCATGGTTCTTCCGGCTACCTCGCCGTTCTGGAAAACCAGAAAAGTAGGAATAGACATTACTCTATATTTTCTGGCCAGCTCCATCTGCTCGTCCACATTCACTTTACCGAATTTGACATCGCTTCTTTCTCCTGCCAGCTCATCAAACACCGGAGCCATCATCTGGCACGGTCCGCACCAGGTTGCCCAGAAATCAACCAGAACCTTGCCCTCCACCTTTAATACTTCCTGCTCAAAATTGTCTGCTGTTAATTCTATCACTGCCATCGTATCTCTCCTTTTCTTCATACATTCTACAAGTTCACATAAATCCCCTTCTGCCAATAAGTATACCCTGTTTTGAGGATTCTATCAATATAAACATCTACCAGACAATCATTTAAGTCCGTTTGAAAGCAGTGACTTTTTCTCTACTATTCTACCTTCGGCAGCCCTGCAAATCCCACTTCCAGATCGGCATCTGTCGGGATGTAATCACTCATCTCGCCGTTGTTATATTTCTCATATGCAACCATATCGAAGTAGCCTGTTCCGGTAAGGCCAAATACGATCGTCTTCTCCTCGCCGGTCTCCTTGCACTTCAGCGCTTCATCGATTGCAACACGGATTGCATGGCTACTCTCCGGTGCCGGAAGGATTCCTTCCACTCTTGCAAACTGCTCAGCCGCCTCAAATACTGCGGTCTGCTCTACGGATCTTGCTTCCATCAGCTTATCGTCATAGAGCTGAGACAGCACGGAGCTCATACCATGGTACCGAAGTCCGCCTGCATGGTTCGGGGACGGAATGAATCCGCTTCCCAAAGTATACATCTTCGCCAGCGGACACACCATTCCGGTGTCGCAGAAATCATATGCGTATTTACCGCGGGTCAGGCTCGGACAGCTTGCCGGTTCTACGGCGATAATCTGATAATCAGCTTCCCCACGGAGCTTCTCACCCATAAACGGAGAAATCAGTCCGCCCAGATTGGATCCGCCGCCTGCGCATCCGATGATCATATCCGGTTTAATTCCATATTTGTCCAGAGCCACTTTCGTCTCAAGGCCGATGATGGACTGATGAAGAAGTACCTGAGATAATACAGAGCCAAGTACATACCTGTAACCTTCTTTTGAGGTAGCAACCTCTACCGCCTCAGAGATCGCACATCCAAGGCTTCCTGTGGTTCCCGGATGCTGTTCCAGAATCTTACGTCCTACATTCGTTTTATCTGACGGGGACGGGGTTACATTTGCTCCGTAAGTCCGCATTACCTCACGGCGGAATGGCTTCTGCTCATAGGAGCATTTTACCATATATACATCGCAGTCGAGTCCGAGATATGCACATGCCATGGAAAGCGCTGTTCCCCACTGGCCTGCTCCTGTTTCGGTCGTCACACCTTTGAGCCCCTGCTTCTTTGCATAATATGCCTGAGCGATAGCAGAATTCAGTTTATGACTGCCTGAGGTGTTATTTCCCTCAAATTTATAATAAATCTTTGCCGGTGTATCCAGCGCCTTTTCCAGGCAGTACGCACGCACCAGCGGAGACGGACGGTACATCTTATAAAAATCCTGAATCTCCTGCGGAATATCAAAATATGCTGTGGTATCGTCCAGCTCCTGTTTTACCAGTTCGTCACAGAATACGCCGCTCAGCTCTTCAAACGTCATCGGCTGCAGAGTGCCCGGGTTCAGAAGCGGTGCCGGTTTATTCTTCATATCTGCCCGGACATTGTACCACTGTTTCGGCATCTCATTTTCTTCAAGATAGATTTTGTAAGGGATTTTTGTTTCACTCATTGCTTTTTACCTTCCTTTTTTGTTTTCTTTTCTTTCAAACCGATGAGCAGATTATATTTTTCGGAAGCTCTGCTGCCAGGAATTCTATTGTTCAGGATACAAGTTTCTCTACATAATGAAATCAAATTCACGCCGGCAATCATACTTTTTTTGCGCAGCGCGCGTTCTCCAAAATTTTATTATATGGGAAATAAAGTTTTCTATACAATAAAAAAACTGCCCTATATCAACTATAGGACAGGAGTTATATCATCTTCCTGCGGTGCCACCTAAATTCATTCCTGGAATGCGCTCAGCCATGTACCAACATACATGCTCCACTGTAACGGTTGGAATCCGTCTCCCCTACGGCAGGTCTCCTGCATTCGGTTCGCCCTCCCAAGTCCATTCAATCTATCTTGTAATACTCCGATTCCACCACCCGGAGCTCTCTGGAAATACGCCGATAAATGTACTACTCTTGTTCGTCGGTTTTTCATTTCGTTTATCATACTCCTTTGAACTATGTTCTGTCAAGAGGATTTTTTAACCTTGCAATTATTTTTCATAAATCGGTAATGAATTTTAAACGTTGCTAATGCCACAGATTTTTACTATAATGGAGGAAATACAGTATCCATAATTCCCGAATTTCCTTGCATCAATTATATCTTTCATGTGAAGGGCTTTGGGAAAATGGGAAAATACTAGAAACAGAAGGGAAACAAAGTCATGTCAGATTACACGATTTCTGGCATCTCCCTTTCCGACAGACGGAGCCAGGAACAGATCACTGCTCTGTTAAACGCGGAAGGAATCCGAAGGGATGCCAATCTTGATTATACCTGCGGGATGTTCGACGAGGAGATGAACATCATCGCAACCGGAAGCTGCTTTGGCAACACGCTTCGCTGCCTGGCAGTCAGCAGCTCCCATCAGGGTGAAGGGCTGATGAATGCGATCGTAAGCCATCTGGTGGAAACACAGTTTACCCGGGGAAATACCCATCTCTTCCTCTATACCAAATGTGATTCAGCAAAATTCTTCGGTGATCTCGGATTCTACGAAATTGCAAGGATCGAGGGCCAGATTGTCTTTATGGAAAACCGCCGAACCGGCTTCCAGACATATCTGTCACGCTTATCCGCCCAAAAAACCGAGGGAAAACGTATCGCAGCTTTGGTGATGAATGCGAACCCCTTTACTCTGGGGCATCAGTTTCTCATAGAAAAAGCTGCTACCGAAAATGATGTCCTGCACCTGTTTATCGTAAGTGAGGATGCCAGTCTGGTGCCGTTTGAGGTGCGCAAAAGACTGGTGATAGAAGGGACGTCTCATCTAAAGAATATTATTTATCATGACAGCGGCCCCTATATCATCAGCGGCGCTACCTTCCCCAGTTATTTTCAAAAAGACGAAGCTGCCGTGATCGAAAGCCATGCTATGCTGGACCTGACGATTTTCACGAAGATTGCGGAGACACTGGGAATCACCCGGCGCTATGTGGGCGAGGAACCAACGAGCCTTGTCACCGGAATCTACAACCGTATCATGAGCGAAAAGCTACCAGAGCATGGCGTGGAATGCGTGATCGTTCCACGCAAAACCCTGGCTGGGAAGGCAATCAGCGCCTCTACTGTCCGGCAGGCCGTGAAAACCGGGGATTTTGACGCATTAAAAGAACTGGTGCCCAAGAGCACTCTGCACTATTTCCTTAGTGCCGAAGCAAAACCCGTTATCCAAAAAATCCAGGCGGAAGCGAACGTGATTCATTATTAAGGTTCGGAATCTAGATTTTAGATTTTGATAAGATTTACAAAAAGCCTGTAAACACAATGTCTACAGGCTTTCATAACTCCCCGAGTTGGGTTCGAACCAACGACCCTTCGGTTAACAGCCGAATGCTCTACCGCTGAGCTATCGAGGATTACTTATTTTATTATAACCACTTGCTCTTTGTTTTACAAGTGGTTTTT
>Ga0129308_1003803_pt1 | contig 10317 bp, 4 predicted proteins | sample L827metagenome_FD_94440 | JGI IMG/M metagenome (GOLD analysis project Ga0129308, IMG submission 94440) | Ring-tailed lemur group fecal microbial communities from Wisconsin, USA - L827 metagenome | ecosystem: Host-associated > Mammals > Digestive system > Large intestine > Fecal | place: USA... | reverse complement strand
TCATAATGCCCATCACGGCGCTGTCCAAACACATACGCAGAAAACCACACCCGTCCTTCCGAATTGAGAGTAATGTGTTGCTCCACTTCTTCATCCGGTTCCGGGCATGGACCATAGCCAAGGCGATTAGAAACAATACGAATTTTTTTCAACTCACCGGTAAATATAAAAGGGTTCTCACCGGAAAGCACTGCCAGACGGCTCAGTGCCAAAATAAACCAGGAACGGTTCTCCGGTTCCAAAATAGAAGCAGCATCATACGCCCAGTGATTGAAGTATCGCCATTGTGAGTAGATTGCAGAGCCAAGCAAACTGATGTCCGTTACCTCATCAATCACTCGATTCAATTCATCGTATTTGCTCGCAGCATTCCCGTACTTCTCTGAAAAGGCGTGACCGCAATCCATTTGAAACCCAAGAGCTTCACAGTCATCAGCCATGTAGTGATCTACAAGCTCTATGTAGTTGATTTTTTGATCTCTGAATTTATCAACCCATTTTGTGGCGAAATCATGGACTTGCTTCAAATATTCCATTGCTGTCACCTCCTGAAAACGATTAAAACTCCTCCCAAGTTCTGCCGTTTAGATCAGCAGCAATCTTCTCGGTATCAGGCATCGTCTTGTACCCAAACATATCCGCAAGGTTGAAGAACTTGCTTTTCTGAATGGGATTCTTGCTGCTTTTTCTAAAGTCAATCGGGTAGAACTTCTCGACCATAAAGTATCTGTGACTGATTGTGCGGAGGTTATAGCCGTAGTCCTCTGCACGTCGGATTGCTTCGTTAATGCGGCAGATCTCATCCGGTGTTGGCGCTTCGCCGCTTTCTGCCCGATATGTCATTTTTCCCTCAACTTCAACCGCAATGATGGTCTTTTTCAGCTTGCCAATCGCACGGATACTCTTATCTTTGTAGAGTCCAATATACCCATGCTCTGAAAACTTGCGGGATTCCTGATCGTAGAATAAACTCAAATCCATGTTGTCCTGGAATGTTGTTCCTGCCACAATCGCTCGCATCCACTTATGACCATCCGGTATCAGCTTTTCATCAAAACAATACTTTTTGAAGTCATCCAGCACAGAAATAATTTCCGTGTCTCTGTCGTCAATAATATCTTCCATCGCCTCCACAAGCTGTTCAAAAGTCAAATTAACGTGCTTGATAGGGTGGATCAGGCGATCCAGATTCTCACTGTTGTACTTTTTTAGTTCCGCATTCATTTCATCAAACAGCTGCGGCTTCATCGGTCTGGGATCAATCGTAAGCAGAACCTTAATGTCCTCTGCACCGAATTGCTCCAAATGATTTACAAGCTGCTGCTTATCGAACTGATTATAGAGCTTTGTCTCGACAACGATCTTAAAGCTCTTTTGGCTGATTACAGCATCCGGAACGCTTTCGTCACCGGCAACCTGTAAGTCAAATGTGATTTCAGGGCTTTCATCCTCTCCGAGAATAAGGCTGTTCAACATAGAGAAGAATTTATCCGCATTGTAATTATATAAACGGGAAAGCATCAACATGGTGTTGGATGTGTCCACATTTTCTTTTGAATGGTATCGCTGAAAGTAATGTATCTGCATAGCGCACCTCCTGAAACCTATCTGCCTTTCTCGATTTTCTGCTTGCGAGCTGATTCAACCCATTTCGCAAACTCCCAGTCCAAAGGCACCTCATCAATCACTTCCATCAGCATTTCCTCATAATCAAGATAATCCTGATAATCCGATATTCTGCTCCATGCACAGGGCAGAGGAGGGATGCCATACTGCTTCTTCGCAATGTCGATGATGTAGTTGTCCAGCGGAATATGTAAAAAACGGTAAAACGATTCTACAACATCAGGGATCAGCACATACAAGTATTTCAAAGTCATGTTGACCCATTTCTGCGCTTGTCCAATGTAAAACTCGATTCCTTCCGCTTCATACATCGCAACAATTTCTTCGCAAATGGAGTGGTGCCATTTTGTAAAATCCTCAGCATCATTCACGGCAACAAGCTCAGGGATTCTTTCTTCCAAAAGCGCATCTACCACTTTTCTCAACATATCCCCATTCTTGCCATTAAATCGAATCGTTCTGCACATATCCGTATATGCGCTCCTGCTGGCAGCTTCAAAGGGGTTATCCGTTACACCAAAGTAGAGCATCTTCAAAAAGTCCAGAATCTTGCTATCGACAGAAATCATAAGGGACGGAGTGGAACCTTCTTTTTTCGCAAGAATCCGTCTGCAAAACTCATCCATCTTGTCTTTGCCATAGAAGGAGAAAGGATCGTCAACAGCATTTCCGTCCACGTCATTCCAAGGGTCAAAAACCACATCCCCCTTATGGTAGAAGAAAACACAGTCTTTCATCAGAAAGTATCCGTTGCTGTGAGCAATCCAGTCGGCCTGTTCCCAAGCGTATTGCTTTGCCTTTTCAATATCGTACATCGTATCCCTCTTTTCGCTATGCTTTGTGACCGCCGATCTGTGCATTGCGGTCTTTAGCGGTTGCACCTTCCTGAAGGTTCATTCCCTTCAAAATGGCGTTTTTTCCAAATTTCTTCTTTATCGTCAATACTGCCTGTTGCATTTTCTTTTCATGCTCCAGCACAGCATTTTCTTTCTCTTTTTCCTTCTCCAAAGCAGCATAATCAGTGAATAAATCCAGTTGTTCCACTTTATTTTCTTTCGGCACATCTGCTTCACAAATTACATGATTTGCGGATATGTTGAGTCTGCGTACCAAAAGAGATTTATCTACAATCCGGTCATATAGCTCCAAAACCGCATCTGTGACCAAGCGGGTAGAGGAAGTATATCTGCCGATATTGGCAGTTCCATGTGCGTGCTTCGGCACTTGCCGTCCATAACGGTCAGTCGTTATTTGACCTTTGTATGCCTTGCGGCGCACAGGGTCAGACAGATTTTCTATATCGTAGCCAACTGTCAACACGATCTGGTCAGTAACCAATCCTTTGTCCACCAAATCCAGCACGAGAAGATCAATCATCTCTCGAACAATCAATCGTGCTTTCTCAAAGTCATAGGGACAATGCAGCACCTGCCCGGAGCCGACGCTATTACTTTCGGGCTTATATTGCTTCACTTCCGCAATCGTACATGGCTCCCAGCCCCAGGCATGATCTATCAGCAATTCGGCATTGATGCCGAAAAACTTGTAAAGCAAATCTTCATTGTAATAATCATTCGATTTACCCACCGAACAGCGGGCAATATCGCCCATCGTAAATAAACCGACTTCTTCAAGTTTCTTTGCGTATCCCCGACCAACTCTCCAAAAGTCGGTGAGGGGACGGTGATTCCACAGTTGGCGGCGATAGCTCATTTCATCCAGTTCAGCTATGCGAACACCGTTTTCATCAGCCGGTATATGCTTTGCAACGATGTCCATAGCAACTTTGGCAAGATACATATTCGTACCAATACCAGCTGTTGCGGTTATACCGGTCGTTTCCAAAACATCCTGAATCATCCGTTTTGCAAATTCACGAGCATTCAAACCGGAAGAAAATAGGTAGTGGGTGAGGTCAATAAACACCTCGTCAATGGAGTAAACATGGATGTCCTCTGGAGCGATATACTTGAGGTAGATATTATAAATTCTTGTGCTATGCTCCATATAATGAGCCATTCTCGGAACCGCAGTAATATAGGACAGCTCCAATTCAGGATGAGCAGCCAGCTCTATTGCATTACTTGATGTTCCGGTAAACTTGTGTCCCGGTGCTTTTTTCAAACGCTCTGCGTTTGCTTTTTTGACCTGCTGCACTGCTTCAAACAGTCTGGCACGGCCTGAAATACCATAGGCTTTCAAAGAAGGAGAGACTGCAAGGCAGATGGTCTTTTCTGTTCGGGAAGCATCTGCCACAAGCAAATTTGTGGTCATGGGGTCAAGCCCACGCTCGATACACTCCACGGAAGCATAGAAGGACTTGAGATCTATGCAAAGAAATATTCTGTTATCCATAGATTCAAGCCCTCCTTTATTCAACTATTTAATCAAGAAATTCAGATTTCCTGCCATAGCTTGTAATATAGACGCCCTTTTGCGCACGGGTCATCGCAACATAAAGCAGGCACCTCTCTGATGTTAAAGATTCTGCTTCGGAAACAGAATCCGTTTTGTTGATTGCGGATGGTAAAGGAATGATTCTATTGTTCACAGCAGCGATGATGACATACTTGAACTCTAACCCCTTTACACGGTGCATTGTGGCAACACGCAGTCCATCAAAGCTACGATCATCTGCTTTATTTCTCTTGATAGCATAGGAACGGATACCTGCTCTGGTGAACAGCGCAATATAATCGTCAACCAGTTTCTTTGTTCTGGCAACTACACAAATATCTGTGAGTGCAACTCCGTTATCTTTAAGCTTCTTCACTTCACCAAGAAGAAAATCAAATTCGTCATTGGCATTGCTAAAGTTTTCAATAATCGGTTTTTCGCCATGAGTAAGTGACTGGCATTTATCTCCAAGATCGAAACCTTCATCCAGATCATCAAAGGAAATACCGTTTAACAATGCAAAAGCGCATTTGCGGATTTCTTCAGTTGTTCGGTAATTGATCTTTAAGATACTACTACGACCACGAACATTGATTCCACACTTAAACAACGTTGGATGATTTCGATAAATACGCTGATGTGAGTCGCCAACGATGAATATGTCGTTTCTGTGTTCTTCTCCTGCCAACGCTCTAATCAACCGATACGCATTATCACTAAAGTCCTGCCCCTCATCCACGATAACGCTTACATATCTCGGTCTCTTTCCAGCAGATTGCAGAAGTTTTGTACTTTCGTACATGGCGGTGTTTATATCACGAATCTGGTTTTCTTTCATTAGATTCTGATAGTTTTCAAATACCTTCCATACCTGCATTCTCTTTTTGCGATCCAGTCTGGTTCCACGACCATTTCTGACTGCCTTTACATACTTTTCGAGAGTAAGAGCTTCTTGGGCAATTACAATGCGGTTCCATTCTTCTTCATAGAAAGAGACATCAAACGGCAGGTCATTGTTTGCCAGCATAATAGCCTTTTCCCAAAGAGAATCTATGGCATCATCATAAGCAATCTGAGCCGAAAATCCTGATTCTCGCATGAATTGATTTACCCATGCGTCCAAATGAATTACTTCAATTCGTCTGAGTTCTTCCAGCGTACAAATCTTTCGCAGATTTTCTCGAATATCTGCAGCCAGGTTAGCAGTAAATGTTGTCATCAATATTCTCTCTTGTCCCTCACATTTAGATGCTAAGTGTTTTGCTCTATGTATAGCAACAACAGTCTTACCGGTACCAGCACCACCAAGAACTCTTGCAGCCCCAGAGTATTCTTTCTGAACAATCTTTCTCTGTGTCGGATGGAGAAAAACACGCCATTTATCCAAAGGTTCCGCCATGATTCGACGTAGCTCATCTTCACCTTCAACGACAACAAATGACTTCAACGTGGTAGGAACATCTAAAGCAGCCGACAAATCTTCGCTGGAAACAGCTACGCTCTGTTCTTCCACGGCAAGTTCCAGAACTTCTTCCATGGGAAAACCCTCAACCAGCCAGGAAAGATGCTCATAGGCATCATGCGGCATAACAGTTTCAGCTTTATAAAATTCTTCTTTGCTAACAAGACTTTTCACAAACTCCAACTGAACCTCAGGCACACCAAGTGTCAAAAGTTCGTCATCCTTTGCTGTCGCAAACAGAGATACACTTTCGGATGCAGGTACTTTTTCAACGACATTCTGAACATCAAACACCTGAATCGCACCAGTTTTAGGATTGACCTCGCAACGCTTTCGGGAAGCCCACTGATATGCTTCATCATGGTGATCTACCCACAGGAGTAAATACACTCCTGTTTCCTGCTGACGGACAACAATACCACGATAGGTATCGTCAATGCGAACAGAATAAATCTTCTTATCAATTCCAGAGTTCAGCTTTTCGTAGTTTATACCTGGAGACATCGGATTGTTTCGGAATTTATTAACGAACTCTGTTACTTTGCCCTGAACCTGTCTGGGCAGTCGAGCAAATGCTGTTAAGAAATCAGATGATATTGCAACTTTTACACTTTCCGTCATTAGTTATCACCTCCAAAAAGGCTTGCGGCATCAATATCCGCAGCATCAAGTAAACTTAGGATCTTCCATCCCATTTCTTCAAGTTTCTCTTTATCTTCTGTCTGTTCAATGGTCATAAAGCCAACACGTTTTTCAGGCCATGCAATTTCTACAGTTGCAACAACTTCGCCATCGTCACCTTCAACTTCGTATCCAATGTTATCTTCGTCTGGAGCAGGTACACCAGCATCCCGTGCAAAATCAACAAATGCTTTTGCGTCATCATCGAACAGAAACTCTTTAATTGCATCCCATGCACCATCGACTGCCGTAACAGGTGCCACCGAATCAGCTACAGTATTTACTGTAACAGGAAGTGCCAGATAATCCATACGGCTCATTCCAGTAGACGATACTGCCATGAACTCGTCTGAAAACTGCATCAAGTTATGGAATCTCCAAAAACCATTCCACTCTTGCTCATATTTGTCTGTTCTATGATCCTTTTCATCATTCAATACCGCACAAACGGTAACAGCACCTTCGGCTTTAAGTGCAGAAGCAAGTATACCGGAATGAATAGCCAGATGAGCATTAGAATTTCTCGAAATCCAGCTACCATATACCGTTCCAGGGAACACAAAATCAGTATTGGTAAAGTGTGTTTGGTCATTTACGGCTTCTACAATCAGCTTCCAGTTGTTGAAAGCAAGACTATTCTTCATCAACGAAGGCTCTAACAGAGAAAGCGAATAAGCATAGGCTTGTCCCTTAAAGATCTTTTCTGCATCAGGTAGCTTGAGGTATTCAAGCAACAAATCAAAAGAGGACAATTTTGCAGGCTCGATAACATCAGCCTTATGCCTCTTTATCATATTCTGATACATGGTCTTTCCAGATGGCATTTTCTCGGCTTCCAAAGTTGCTGTGTAAAAATCTCCCTGAGGAACAAACACGCTCTGAACATCCTTAAAGCTCAAAGACCATACACGGAAATTGCCACTTCTACGGATAGCTTCTCGCTTGATGGTATCATCAGAAACGATGTCTTTATGATACAAGAAACCATCTGTAAATACTGCTACAGGTTTATGATCTGGCGCAGAAACAGGCCAGAATACAAAGTCAGGCTTGCAAGTCACAGAAACTCCAGAACCTGCATCTAAAAGAACCTGAGGTTCAATTTCCCAAGCGAAATCATCCAATTTTATATAGTAACTATGTTTGCCATTGCGGATTGTATCGCTCACATTAGCAGCACCGATCTTGGTGCGAATTGCTTCCATAAAGCGCTGTTCCAATTCACTGTCAAACAACGGATTGACAGGAATATCATTGATCTTGTCAATCTTCTGAACATTATTTTTGCCTGACAAAATAGCCTTCAGAAGCCTGATAGCCGTCGCTCTTGAAATGTTTCCTATCTGATGACTCTGGCGATAAGCATACAAGCAATGGTAACATCCGTCTTTCTGAGGATCATCCTTGCAAGAGCAATTCTCCATTACATGAAGCGCCTTTTCAAAAATCTCAATTAAGGCATTCTTTTCGTGCATTAACTGTTTCAGATAGCCAGTACCACCCGGAACAGAGTCGTAAATAACAAGATACTGCTTTCGATAATCTGCATCAGGAACAGGAACTTCGCTAACGGTTGCCCTCAGATGATCAACATTGCCAAAATACTCTTTCATGCCCAGCATAAATGCAGCTACAAATGATTCCATCTTCACAGAAGAAGAATCCATTGTAGTCGCCGGAACGAGCAGACGAAGAATCTCCGTACTGAACTCACGATACAGGAAAAGGCACTCCTCATAAGCATCTGCCTGCATCAAGGCGGGCATTTTTCTGGTTTTGCAAGCAAAACTATGGTTTGCTTTGCCATGTTCCGGCTGGATTTTTCCGCAATACTTACAGATTCTGAAGCCCTTGCGGACTTCCTCCACACCAGAAACAAACAGTTTCTCTCCGGTCATGTCACTCTCACCGAAGTTAATTTCACGAAGGGTCGCCTTGCGGACAAATTCATATCCAAACGGAAAATCTTCATTGTCCATGCGGTATGCACTGGATATGTCGTGGTCTTCATCTACATCAACCAAAAGCTGCTTGCAGTAGAAAACATTATTTCGGTCATCACTCTCATCGTTAATTAAGCTCTTGGTATAATCCATGTTGGAATAAACCATCTGAACTTTTAGCATAGTTCTGACCTGTCCAGCGTCAGCCCATGCAGGACTACCACACTGAGGACAAGCAGATGTATTCTTTCCAGTTTCTTCAATTTGAGCATGAGAACAATTCGGGCAAAGTCTCCATCTTGCAGTCTGAGCAGTCGTCAAATCAACCTGATCTATGGTCAGCTTGCGACCATCAACATAAAAGCTGTTGTTAGGCGCAAACTCGCTGATAGCAGAGGATGCACTACGGCTATATTCATAGACCATCTTCTCATATTTTTTCTTTTGAGCAGGTGCTTCTTCGTCCTCCTTACGGTAAAGAACCGCACGAAGAATAATACCGGCTTCAGGGAAAGCGTAGTTAGGAAGCAAGCCTTCATCGGACAGGAAATTAAAGATATTCTTTTTGCCAATTTCCTGAAGGACGGTAAGAAGTGCTGCTTCTTCACGCTTTAGTTCTTTGATTTCTTCATCATAAGAACTATCTTTAGGCTTGTCCTCCAGTTCCTTAATCATCGCTTTAAGTACATCAACACTTGCTCTCAACGCATCCTGCTGTTTTTTCAAATCCTCAAACGCATCCAGGATTTTGACATACATCGGGCTGTCGTTAGCACCTTTACCTCTGGCAAATGCTTGAAGTTCTTCTCTTGCACTGTCATCAAGGTATGCCGCAAACATCTGCATGAAAGAGTTCAACTGACGTGACAGTGTACTCTGCACATAATTCAAGAAATTGAACGGGAACATATCGTCCGGACGGGCATCCAATTTTTTCAGGATTACGCCTACTTTATCAGGAATAGCGCCGTCAGGAATACCCTTTTTGACCCAGGAATCCATACAGAACGCAACAAACTGTCTTTCAAGAACCGCAGAAGCTTTCAGAAAGATTTTAGGTGGAGTTACATTACCTGCAATCATATCCAAGGGGTCAGAGTAGAAATACAAGTCATGCGGTCTTGCGTTAGCGATAGCCAAGGTCAAGGCATTGCCATCCTTACGGCCTGCTCGACCAGCACGCTGTAGGAATTGGCTCTGAGCGGGAGGCATACTACAAAGGATAACGGTAGACAAGTCACCAATATCAATACCCATTTCCAGAGTCGGAGTACACGACAAAACATTGGGGTCCCAAATTTCCTGAGTGTCTTTGCCACGCTTAAAGTCGATTTCAAGCTGCTCTCTATTTGGACGCTCTAACAAACCAGTATGCTCTCTTGCGTTAATACGAGCCAGATCACCGGCGCTATAAAGGCGGCCATAATAGTTGATTTCTCCTGTTTCGTATTCTTCGAGGAATCCTCCACAGGTAGTACGCTGACAAGGCGCACCAATCCAAAGCTCTGCATTTTCTGCTGAAACAGCATATACAGAACCGCATTTATCACAACGCATCTGCATCACATTATCCGTGATAAAAACACGTTCTTTATTTAATCCATAAATCTTATAGTTGACCGAGGAAGGAACTATTGAGACCACATTCAGCTTCACTGCTTCTTCCAAAATAAATCTGCTGATTGCTCGGAAATTGCTTTCCTCAACCATCACTTCATTACAACAAGAAGCGATCCAGTCTATATACTTGTTAGCCGCAGGCGAGTCAAATTCGAAAGATGCTCGACCATTGCCGATGTATTCTGCGATAAATCGAGGAGTATTTCGACCTGACTGGCGACCAGGGAGCCAACGGTTTCTGTCATTCGACAGCATATAGCCATTTCCATCGCCAATAGTATATTCATCAAATACTTTATCTTCAAACGCACCATTAGTACGCATCAAATTCAAGTATCCGATAACCATACGTTTGAACGCATTAAGACTTTCAGAGGTCAACACACCAAGTTCGTTAACCGTTCTTTCTTGAACCGCATCAGCGATCTGAGCAACATCTTCCGAATCAAAGGAAATAACAGAACAATTAGACTTTTCGAGGGTTCGACCAATCTTACCGGCAAGACCAAACTCAAGCATGATTTCATATTTGATACGCTGCTCGATTTCATACATCAGGATCTGCGCCTGCTTGTCTTTACCCAGCTT
>Ga0129308_1003801_pt1 | contig 10322 bp, 7 predicted proteins | sample L827metagenome_FD_94440 | JGI IMG/M metagenome (GOLD analysis project Ga0129308, IMG submission 94440) | Ring-tailed lemur group fecal microbial communities from Wisconsin, USA - L827 metagenome | ecosystem: Host-associated > Mammals > Digestive system > Large intestine > Fecal | place: USA... | reverse complement strand
TGCTATTTTAACCATATTTACATTAGAAACCTTAGATACTAAAGGAACAGTTCTTGAAGCTCTTGGATTTGCCTCTAATACATAAACCTTATCTTCAGCGATAGCATATTGCATATTCATTAAACCACGAACGTTCATTTCTTTAGCAATTTTCTTAGTATATTCTTTAATCGTATCTAAATGACGCATTGGGATATGTTTAGATGGAAGAATACAAGCCGAATCTCCAGAATGAATACCCGCCAATTCAATGTGCTCCATAACAGCAGGAACAAAAACATTTTCACCATCGCTAATTGCATCAGCTTCACATTCCATTGCATTATTCAAAAATCTATCAATTAAAATAGGTCTATCAGGAGTTACACCAACAGCTGCAGCCATATATTCTTTCAATGATGCATCATCATAAACAACTTCCATTCCACGACCACCCAAAACATACGAAGGTCTTACCATCAATGGATAACCAATTCTTTTTGCAATCTTTAAAGCATCTTCTATCGTTACAGCCATTCCTGATTCAGGCATAGGAATAGATAATCTTTCCATCATCGCATTAAATAAATCTCTATCTTCCGCCATATCAATAGTTTCTGGTGTCGTTCCTAAAATATTCACACCGTTTTTCTTTAAATCAGAAGCCAAATTCAATGGTGTTTGTCCTCCAAATTGAGCAATAACACCAACTGGCTTTTCTTTTTCATGAATACTTAATACATCTTCCAATGTCAATGGTTCAAAATATAGTTTATCCGAAGTATCATAGTCCGTTGAAACAGTTTCTGGATTACAATTTACAATAATTGTTTCAAATCCTAATTTTTTAAGAGCCAAAGATGCGTGAACACAACAATAATCAAACTCAATACCTTGACCTATTCTATTAGGTCCTCCTCCTAAAATCATGATTTTCTTACGATTGCTAATATGACTATGGTCAGGAGCATTATATGTAGAATAATAATATGCACTATCTTTTGTCCCACTAACATGAACTGGTTCCCAAGATTGACAAATATTATTCGCTAACCTTTTATTTCTAATATCTTCCTCTTTAACTTCCAAAATTTGACTTAAATATTTATCAGAGAAACCATCTTTCTTTGCTTGTTCCAACAATTCAACAGGTAATTCTTTACCTTTATAAGATAACAATCTTTCTTCTTCATCAACAAGTTCTTTCATTTGTTCAATGAAATAATGTTTAATCTGAGTTAATTCAAACAATTCATCGATAGTCGCACCTTTTCTTAATGCTTCATACATGATAAATTGTCTTTCACTAGTAGGATCAGCTAACAATTGTAATAATTCTTCTTTTGTTAATTCATTGTAATTTTTAGCATGGCCCAAACCATATCTACCAATTTCTAGGGAACGAATTGCTTTTTGGAAAGCTTCTTTATAAGTTTTTCCTATACTCATAACTTCCCCAACTGCCTTCATTTGTGTTCCTAATTTATCTTGAGCACCTTTAAATTTTTCAAATGCCCATCTAGCAAATTTAATAACTACATATTCACCATCAGGAACATATTTATCTAAAGTTCCATATTTTCCACATTCTATTTCATCTAAAGTCAATCCTGCTGCTAACATTGCTGAAACTAAAGCAATTGGAAAACCTGTAGCTTTTGAAGCTAACGCTGAAGAACGTGATGTTCTTGGATTAATTTCAATAACAACAACTCTATCCGTTTTTGGATCATGAGCAAATTGAACATTTGTTCCACCAATAACACCGATTGATTCAACAATTCTAAATGCCTGATCTTTTAATCGATCTTGCACTTCTTGAGAAATCGTTAGCATTGGTGCACTACAAAATGAATCACCTGTATGCACTCCTAATGGATCAATATTTTCAATAAAACATACTGTAATCATATTATTTTTTGCATCTCTAACAACTTCAACTTCCAATTCTTCCCAACCTAAAATTGATTCTTCAATTAAACATTGATGGACTAAACTTGCTTGTAACCCTCTTGATACGATCGTTTTTAATTCTTCGACATTGTATACAAGACCGCCACCAGCTCCACCCATTGTATAAGCTGGTCTAACAACGACAGGGTAACCTAATTGATCAGCAATTGCTAAAGCTTCATCAACAGTATTTGCAATTTCACTTCTTGCCATCTCAATTCCTAATTTATTCATCGCTTTTTTAAATTCTAAACGATCTTCGCCTCTTTCAATGGCATCAACTTGAACTCCTAATACTTTAACACCGTATTTATCTAAAATTCCTGCTTGATTTAATTCAGCACAAAGATTTAATGCTGACTGTCCTCCTAAATTAGGTAATAATGCATCAGGTCTTTCCTTTTCTATAATCTGTGTTAATCTATCTATATTTAACGGCTCAATGTATGTGACATCTGCGGTTTCTGGATCTGTCATGATCGTAGCAGGATTAGAATTGACCAAAACAATTTTATATCCCAAACTTCTTAGTGCTTTACAAGCCTGTGTACCAGAATAATCAAATTCGCAAGCCTGTCCTATAATAATAGGACCTGATCCAATAACTAAAACTGTATCAATATCATTTCTTTTTGGCATATATATCCTCCTTTTCGCCCTATAAAAAAACATATCAATAAAAATGATATGTCAATAAATAAAAAAAGGAAAAAGGCAATAAAAGATAATCATCAATTTCAATAGACAATTCTCTAAAATCCTCCATTTTCCTCATCCTTTCTATCATTAATTAGTATAGAAGAAAATTCATAAATAATCAAGATAAACTTATGGAAAGTAAAAAGAAAATTTAGGCTATAACTAAATTTTATTATTACAATAATTATTTCTTTTTGTATACTACAAAAGCATACACATGACCTACCATCATTTATTTTTTTAAACTTGTCAATAATTATCATCTCTTTTTCATCATTCCATCAATAAATAATTTATGAATAAAAAAAGAAGATTTTAACTTTTACAAATAGTTTCAATCTTCTTTCTATATTTATTCTTCTCCATTCCAGCAATATGTACAAAGTTTACAAGGTTCAATACCTATAGAAGCAATCATATCGTCTAAACGATGGTATCTTAATGATGTAAATTTCAATCTTTTACAAATTTCATCTAACATCTTTTGATATTCTTCACTATCTGGATCTGCATATTTTTTCAATACTTCATCGCTTACATTTTCACCCTCAAAATCTTGAATAACTCGTCTAGTAATTAAATCTAATTCAGAATTAGAACGTGAGAAATTTAAATATTTACAACCATACAATAGTGGCGGACAAGCAGGTCTAACATGAACTTCCTTAGCTCCACTATTGTATAAAAATTCTGTTGTTTCTCTAAGTTGAGTTCCTCTAACAATAGAATCATCTATTAATAATAAGCTCTTATCTTTAATTAATTCTTGAACAGGAATTAATTTCATTTTAGCAATTAAATTTCTTTGTCCTTGACTTTGTGGCATAAATGAACGTGGCCAAGTTGGTGTATATTTAATAAATGGTCTTGAAAATGGATAACCTGATCTATTGGCATAACCTACTGCATGAGCAATCCCTGAATCAGGAACACCCGCAACGCTATCTGGTTTAACATTATCTCTTCTTGCAAGCATATCACCACATTGATACCTCATAGCTTCAACATTAACTCCTTCGTAAGTTGAAGTTGGATATCCATAATAAACCCATAAGAATGAACATATTTTCATTTTATCAGATGGTTTTTGTTTTTGTACCATTCCATCAGCTGTAATAAAAGCAATTTCAGCTGGTCCTAAATCTTTAACATGGTGATAACCCAAATTCAAGAAAGCACTGCTTTCAAAAGTTGCACAATAAGCATCTTCTTTCTTTCCAATAATAACAGGAGTTCTTCCAAATTTATCTCTTGCACAGTAAATTCCTTCAGGAGTCATCAACAAAATACTCATAGAACCTTTGATTTTATCTTGAGCATTTTTGATTCCTTCAACAATACTGTCTTTTTGATTAATAAGAGCGGCAACCAACTCAGTTGGATTAATAACTCCCCCACTCATTTCTAAGAAATGGCTTGTTCCTTTTTGAAAGCACTCTTCTTTCAATTCCTCTAAATTATTAACTCTACCAACAGTAGTAATCGCAAATGAACCTAAATGAGAATTAACCAATAAAGGTTGTGCTTCACTATCAGATATACAACCAATTCCTACATTTCCTTCAAATTCTTCTATATCTCTTTCAAACTTAGTTCTAAATGGCGAGTTTTCAATATTGTGAATAGAACGATTAAATCCATTTTCACCACAAACAGCCATTCCTCCACGTCTAGTACCTAAATGCGAATGATAATCCACCCCAAAAAACAAATCCATCACGCAATCTTTTTTTGAAGCAACACCGAAAAATCCACTCATAGTTTTCTCCTTTTTTATATCGATTTTGACTTTACTACTTTACCACTTTTAACCTTATAAGTCTATGATTTTCCTCATTATTTCCCAAGAAATAGGGATTTTTTTAAAGGGGACTGTAACGAAATAACTTTTTAATGAAGTTATTTCAATAATTTCTTTTTCCTTTTCCATAAGCGGGCATGATATCCTGATTGACCATAATTCCCATAAGATACTGTACAATATATCCTATTTCTTGTGCACTGTAAAAATAATGATATGAAAAATCAAATTTTCTCTCCATATTCATCTGTATGATAGCTTCTTTTTTTTACACGTAGTTTCTTTCTTACATTCAATATTCTTGTTTTATAAACAAATGTATATTTATTGGCATAGGGCTCAAATTTCGTTTCATCTATATATTAAATGAACTGATATGTATAAGATTCCCAATGTTTTCACATATACCAAAGAATATATGATTAATATCATCAATAAAGATAATTTGTCATTAATCTTTCAATAGCCATAAAACTAGACGTTCTCTCCTGAGCAATATACATAAATCTTATATCATGTCTTCCCGCATAAAGATTTCATATTCCTCAAATCATTTTGTTCAATTATTCTAGTAAAAAAACAATTTGAAAAGCATAACGTTATCATATCCTTTTTTCTACAATGTCCATTTTTTAAATATCTATTCAAAATTACTCCTTCTAACGCCTTTAGGAAAGAAACAACCTCATCATCAAGATCAATTTTTAACCCTAAATCTAGTGGCAAAGATAACTGAAATGTGCTATATTATCAATGTAATGAGATTGTGTTGTGGTTATCATAATCTCATTATACAAAAAAGACAATGCCCATCAGTATAATACTGACAGAATTGTCTTTTTTTGACGAACTGTCTCATTTATTTTATTTTGTTACAGTTCCTTTTAATTCACAAGTTTCATATATCAAATATTTAGGGAGAATAATATTTTTAATAATCTAAATCTTCACCATTACTTGAAATAACCTTTTTATACCAGTCAAAACTATCCTTTTTTATTCTTTTACCTGTTCCTTTACCTAAATCATCTAAATCAACGTAAACATAGCCATAACGCTTACTCATTTCAGAACTAGAGGATGAAACAATATCAATAGGACCCCAACTTAAGTAAGCCATAATATCAACACCATCTTTAATGCACTCTTTAACTTGTTTAATATGTTCACTTAAATATACAATGCGATATTGATCATGAATCTTTCCATTTTCGACTATATCTAAAGCTCCAAGTCCATTTTCTGCAATCATTAATGGTTTTTGATACCTATCCCAATATTGAGAAAGACAATTATATAAACCTAGAGGATCAGCACGCCATTCCCAAGGAGTAGGTTCTAAATATGGATTTAGGGATGCAGAAGTTGGACTCATTGTATTTTTAGATGAATCAACAATATACGTACAATAATATGAGATAGCTAAATAGTCCATTGTATATTTTTTCAATAATTCTTCATCTCCATCTTCAAAGATGATATTAATATTATTTTCTTTAAAATAACGCAATGCATAAATCGGATAATTTCCACGTAATTGAACATCACTAAAATAGTATTGCATTCGATTCTTTTTCATTGTTAGAACAATATCTTCTGGTTTACATGTTGCAGGATATAATGTTGCATCAGAAAGCATTGTTCCCATCATTGCCTGTGGGTCAATTTGTCTTGCTAATTGAACAATTTTAGCTGATGCTATAAATTGATGATGGACTGCTTGATACATAAGTTCCTCCATATTTTCAGCTTGATCATCATATATACCCAAACTACCAAACTGTGCAATCGGAACAAGATTAACTTGATTACATACAATCCAATATTTGACCTTTCCTTTATATCTTTTCAACAAAACTTCTGCATATCTCACAAAGAAATCAATAACTCGGCGGTTTCCAAAGCCACCATATTCTGTTACTAAGTATAAAGGCATATCATAATGAGACATTGTTATAATTGGTTCCATATTATTTTTTATGATTTCATCAATAAGTCTATCATAAAATTCTAAACCTTTCTCATTTGGTTCTAATTCATCACCTTTTGGAAAAATTCTTGACCATGAGATACTCGTACGGAATGCCTTTAATCCCAATTCCCTCATTAAAGCCAAATCATCTTTATATGTATGGTAAAAATCTATACCATAACGTTTTGGAAAATAATTTTTTGTATCATTGATCGCTGCTTTAATACCGGCAAGAGTTCCTCCTCCTTCTCGCTCAATTTCAGCACGATTAATTCCTACGTCATAGGGATCAATATCAGAAGTAGAAAGTCCTCTTCCATCAACATCATATGCACCTTCAATCTGACATGCAGCAACTGCTCCACCCCAAAGAAATTCATCTGGGAAATTGTCTAATACTTTTTTCATAGTTCATCTCCTATTTTATTGTTTCGCTTATTAATTTTAAAATCTCTATCATTTCTTTAGCCATACGAAATTCTGAATTAATTGTCATTAAAGTATCTTGAGCATGTGCAAACAATAGAGAAAATTCATATTTATGTCCACTTGCTTCACCTTGAATAATATCTGTCTGAGCTTTATGTGCTAAAATAATTGCTTCTTCTGCAATATTTATATTTTTTGAAGCATTTTCAAAATCCCATTTTTTTGCATAAGATAAAGCTTCAGTAATTTTATTTCTTGCATCTCCTGCATGTAAAATAATCTGCAGTGCAACATGAACTAATCCATTATCATTATTTATAACTTCATCCATAATATCATCTCCGTTATTTATTCTGCATTATTTTCTTCAGCTAATTTTTGTTTTTCATAAATCTTAAAAAATGGATACCAGATTACCAAATAAATTGCAAATAAAACAACATACCAAAGAATTGCTCTAAAATCTTGTGTCACTATTACACTGCTAAATGGTGCAGGTAATTGCGATGATTCAATCATCTTAGTGGGAATATTTAGTAAACCAGTTTTCATAATAAAGTAAACATATGTCGATCCAACAATTGCATTAATCCAAGCAGGTAACATAAGAATTGGATTAAACACGACAGGAGCACCAAACATAATAGGTTCATTAATATTAAAGATTGATGGTGTTAAAAATATACGTCCAAGTGATTTAAGTTGTTTAGATTTAGAAAAACACAATAATAGAGTCAATGTAAGTGTTGCACACACACCACCCATTGTAATAAATCCTAAACTATACACAGCCTCACTTGTTGCAACACATGTTGCTGCCTGTCCTGCTGCTGCCGCTTCAATATTTGCTTGAATACCTGCCATATAAATAGGTGCCTCAATTGCTCCCCATAACCATGTTGAAACTCCCATTGTATAAAAGATTGCAGGAATTAAACACATTAAGATAAATCCTGGTAATGTTTGACCAAAATTAACAAGTGGCATAAAAACAGATATAATGACTTCAAATATATTAATTTCTAAATTAACAACTAAAATCATACTTATTCCTAATGAAATCAAATTCGGTACAACTGTATTAACCCAGCTTGTAATAAAGTCCGGTATATTACTATCCTTTAAAAACTGTAATTTTCCCCATAAATGAAATACTACAGAAACAGCAAGTCCAATAATCATACCAACTGATATTCCTGTAGGACCAATTAAACCTAAAAATTCTGATAAACTATCAGCATTATCTCCTACTGGCATACACACCATAAACATAACACAAATAGCTGCAATACCTGCATTAATGATATATTCAGGATGGTTCAGTTTTTCCATACATTGATTTGCCATCATGAAAGCAATAATCAAAGAAATAATTCCAAAACTGAAATTTAGAATTGGTGATAGATCTGGTAATGATGGTATAAATGATACCAAAACATTATAAAGATATATCATACACCCTGTTAAAATAAATGGAACTGCTTTTTGCATACAACTAGACATAGCAGCTAACCATGGTTTTTTAAAAATTCTATTCATTGTTGGAGAAAAAGTATGTTCCAACCAATACATTATTTTTTTCATTTTTGTCTCCTTTTATTGTTTTTTTCTTCAAAATAGCATATACTAATTAAGAAGAAATTATAAATTGACTGTAATTTCTTTTTAGCTAAGACTGCCATCTTAGCTTTTTTTATTTATGAACTGATTCCATTGCCAAATCAATGAGTCTCAATCCATCTAATTGTGCATAGATGTCTTGTGGAATAACGACTACTGCTACATTATTTGGTTCTGCTAACGCTTGAAAGTTTTCCAATTCAGTTGCATAATGAGGCCCAAGCATCAAAACATCAATACTGCCTAAATGTTCTCTAACTTCTGAATGGCTTCTTGCTTCAACACTGATAGGTAATTTTTTCTTTTTTATGACCTTTCTTGCACTGCTCGCTAAAAAGCCACTAGACATTCCAGCACCACAACATAACATTATTTTTAAATTCTCCATTTTCATTTTCTCCTTTCTTTTCTTTGTCTTTTGACATTTTCATTATGTTATACTTTCTATTTTTTTTCAACTTAACTTTTGCCGTATAGTATGCAAATTTTTAATTATTTTTTTGCATATTACTATGAAATTAATAAGTTGTTTTACTAATCCAAAATGTCTATAATAAAATTGTATATGGAGGATATCTATGAAAAAAAATTTAAGTGACTTATTAAAATATCTCAATCAATCTCATAAGATAAGAACAAGTGCAGAAATTGCCAATGCTTTACAAATTTCTACACGTTCTGTAAAAAATTATGTAGACGAATTAAATGCACTCTATAATAAAAAAATTATCATATCTAGCCGCAATGGATATGAAATCAATAAATTATTTTCTATGTCATTTATAATCGATAATGATGAAGAAATCATTCCCCAAACTACTGAAGAAAGATCTTTTTACATTATTAAACAATTTATTTTAAAACACAATTCTCATATTAACTTATTCGATTTATGTGATGATTTGTGTGTAAGCTATTCAACAATTAAATCCTTAATTGCTAAAATGAATAAGACTTATCAATCATATAATATTAAGTTTATATGTAAAAATGATTGCCTTCAAATCATAGGAAATGAAAAAGATATTCGTAGACTCATTAATTACATTATTCATGAAGAATCAAAATCAGCTTTTATTGATACAACAAGACTTAAAGAAAGTTTTACAAACATAGATATAGATGGCTTAATCCAAATAGTTACTGAAACTTTTGAAAATCACCATTATTACCTCAATGATTTTTCTGCCACTAATTTAATATTACATTTGGTTATTATTATTGAGCGTGGAATAGGAGGAAATCAATTAGATTCAGGTGAATCTAATTTTACAATCGAAAATAATCAAGAAAACATGCTTTTTATTGATTTATGCAATCAATTAGAGAATAAATTTAAAATTCATTTAAACCAATTTGAGCAATTTGAAATTTATATGTTGTTTAAAGTGAGCGCTAATTTCTCATTATCAACAAATGAAGAACTAAGAAAGATTGTAAGTGACGAGATTATTTCTCTTACAGAATACTATATTAAAGAAATCAATAGTTTATATATGATTGATTTATCTAAAGACAATTTTACAATCCCTTTCTCACTTCATTTAAAAAATCTTATATTTCGTGCAAAAGAGAACCGATATATTACTAATCCATTAACAGATGTAATTAAAATGAATAGTCCTATTGTCTTTGACATTGCCATCTTTATGGCACTTGATATTTCAGAACGATACAACATATCTATTAATGAAGATGAAATAGCCTTTTTAGCAATGCATGTTGGAGCCGAAATAGAAAGACAAAATATCAACAAATCAAAAATAACTGCTATTCTTCTTTGTCCGCATTACCACAATATTAGTGTTGATATTCTTAATAAACTCTTGCTGAATTTCAGTCATCAAATTAACATTGCTTATACAGTTC
>Ga0129308_1003800_pt1 | contig 10324 bp, 10 predicted proteins | sample L827metagenome_FD_94440 | JGI IMG/M metagenome (GOLD analysis project Ga0129308, IMG submission 94440) | Ring-tailed lemur group fecal microbial communities from Wisconsin, USA - L827 metagenome | ecosystem: Host-associated > Mammals > Digestive system > Large intestine > Fecal | place: USA... | reverse complement strand
TATATATTGATCTAGTTCCATTGGATTTCTATATCTTGCATTAGCTATTTCATCAAGAGCTATTTGAATAATATTTTCTTCTTTAACACCATTATTTAATAGATACTGATAGTATAATTCAAATAATAAATAAGATTTTCCACATCTTCTTATTCCCGTTATTATTTTAATAAAACCATTTTCTTTTTTACTAATCAGTTTATTTAAATATCTTTCTCTTTCAATCATTATATTCACCTCCACAAATTATTTTTGCAGATATCCGCAATTTTTATTTATACAATACTATTATAGCCTTTCTTTTTTATTTGTGTCAATTTAATTACGAATAATTTTTGCGGATATCCGCAATTTTTATTTATGAAACAGATTCTTGTTATGATTATAACTGCAAAAATACAAGATTGATTAAAGTCAATATATTTATCATTCTTTGAATTTCATGTTAAAAAATACATGAAGTTTTTAAGTTGAATGACATTCAATTGTTTTTATATTTGTGCTATAATCGTATAGGTACAAGAGGGGATTAATACAATGGCAGATTTAGAGGATCAACAATATAAGAAAATGACAGAAACGCCAGTAGGACAGTTGGTTGTGAAAATGGGAATTCCAACAACAATTAGTATGTTGATTACCAATATATATAATATGGCTGATACATATTTTGTTAGTCAGATCAGTGTAACAGCAAGTGGAGCAACGGGTATTGTCTTTGCATTAATGGCGATATTACAAGCCTTTGGTTTTATGTTTGGACATGGCGCAGGAAGTCATATAAGTCGTATGTTAGGGGCTAGGAGAGTTGAACGAGCAAAAATTTATTCATCAACCAGTGTCTTTTTAGCTTTGTTAGTTGGCAGTGTTATTGGTGTGTTTGGGTTGATTTTTTTAGAACCTTTTATGAAATTTTTAGGAAGTACCAATACGATTTTAAGTGATGCCAAAACATATGGTTTTTTTATTTTGCTTGCAGCACCTGCTTTTACAGTAGGTTGTGTTTTAAATAATATTTTAAGATATGAAGGTAAAGCAACTTTTGCGATGGTTGGTTTAACAACCGGCGGAATTTTGAATATGATTTTAGATCCTATTTTTATCTTTGGGCTTCATATGGATATTGCTGGGGCAGGTTTATCGACTGCCATTTCTCAATATCTTAGTACATTGATTTTACTATCACCATTTTTGAAAGGAAAGACGGTTACGAAAATCCATTATCAATATATTGCAAGAGAATTTTATGTTGTTCGTAGTATTATTGTGACTGGATTACCAAGTTTAATGCGACAAGGACTTAACAGTATATCAACAACAGTTCTCAATGTTCAAGCGGCTGCTTATGGAGATGCTGCTATTGCAGCAATGAGTATTGTAGGACGTTGTGGCAATTTATTATTTAGTTTTGCACTTGGCATTGCTCAAGGATTTCAACCAGTATGTGCCTATAACTATGGTGCAAAGAAATATGAACGTGTTAAAAAGGCAACAAAATTCACAATGTTGTTTGGAATGGGTGTTTTAGCAATCTTGTGTTTGATTGGATATATAAGTGCACCAATGATTATTCAATTGTTTAGACATGAAAAAGAAATTGTGACAATTGGGGTTAATGCATTTCGTTGGTTATGTACAATGTTATTTATTTTACCATTATCAGCAGTTGGAAATATGTTATTTCAAAGTATTGGTAAAAGTGGTAGAGCATTGTTGTTGGCATGTATACAAAGTGGTTTATTGTTTATACCCATTGTTTCATTATTGCCTCATTTTATCGGAATTACAGGAATTGAAATTGCTCAACCTTGTTCTTATTTGATTTCTAGTATGATTACCATACCTTTTGTTATTTACTTTTTTAAAGACCTTGAAAAACAACAATAAAATAAAGATATTTTGAATGATTTTATTGATAATGGCTATACTACCTTTGAGGTGAAAAGGATGGAGTTTAAAGATAGTCAAACAAAAGAAAATTTAATGAGAGCTTTTGCAGGTGAATCGCAAGCAAGAAATCGTTATACATTTGCTGCAGAAATGGCAAAGAAACAAGGATATCCTATGATAGAAAAAACATTTCAATTTACAGCTGATCAAGAAAAAGCTCATGCTGAAATCTTTTATAATCATTTAAAGGAATTGTCAGGGCAAACAATATTTATTGATGGTGGATATCCAGTTGATATTTATGATGATGTTATTACAGCATTAAAGAGTGCTGCTCATAATGAATATGAAGAATTTGAGGATGTTTATCAAAACTTTGCTGAAGTGGCAACTCAAGAAGGATTCTTAAAAGTGGCACAAGATTTTAAAAATATTGCCAAGATTGAAAAAGTTCATGGTGATCGTTTTCATAATCTTGCTAATGGTTTAGAAAATAATGATTTATATGAATCTTTAAATACAGTACGTTGGATGTGTTTAAATTGTGGATTTATTTATGAAGGAACAAGTGTTCCTGAAAAATGTCCAGTTTGTGATTATGAAAAAGGATATTTTATTCGTTTGAATAATGCACCATATACAACAGATGAAAAAGAGTGATTTTGTCACTCTTTTATTCTTTGATAGGAATATAAATCTCTGTTATGTATTTATCAGGGTTTCCTTTCATAAACATACCTGGACCTTTTAAATAGATTTCTCTTGTAGGTATGCCTAGTTCAATATGATTGACTTTGGCATAATCTAAAATCGCTTTATAAGCATAACCTAAAGAATCATATCTTCCAATATGTGTTGTTTTTAAGGCTTTGATTGTTGGTAATGTTTTGATTTCAATATTTTTAGATTGAAAACTTTCTTTAATAGGAACACATGATTCAATGATTGCATTTTCTTGAAATTCATCATCATAATATAAATTAAATGGAGCATGACAAGCTTTGTTTTTAACAGTTTTCAATAATATTGGAAAATATTCACTACAATTTGCATAACTTCCTTGAAAAGGAATAAAAGCAATCATTTGTTCATGTAACGTTTCAATACTTATGTCATAAGTCAATTGTTTACCCTTTTTATCAAACGGTGGTTTTAAATATGTATCAATCATTTGAATGATTTTCTTTTCATTTTTGATTTGTTTTTCAATCATGTTTTTCTTTTCTAATAAATAAGCTTGTAAATCTTGTTCATCAACAGTATTATCTAATACATCTTTCATTTCATTGATGGAAAAATGCAAACTTTTTAATAATTGGATCTGCATAGCTTTTTGAAAATCTTGTTCACTATAATAACGATAACCATTTTCTAAAACCATGGATGGTTTTAAAAGATTGATTTCATCATAATAACGCAATGCTTTGATTGTTAAATTTGTTATTTTAGAAAATTCTCCTATTTTATACATATTAACTCCTTTTTATGATAGGAAAGCGAATGACTGTTTTTAAACGATCAACTTTGACTCTCCTAGGATCACTTAAATATATTTCATGATGAAAAAATTCTTTTTTGAAATCAGGTATATATCCATATTCTTTAGCATATTGTTTCATGAGTTCAATAGTTTTATTTTCCTCATCATAAGATCCTCTATGCATACATTGTACACATAATCCTTCATGATATGTCAAGAATTTTACGAGTGAAAAATCTTTTTGTTTTTTTCTATAAGCTTCATGCTTTGCCCAATCAACATCATCTTCGCTCACAAAATCAGGTAGACGTATGAATGAAACCCATTGAAAATCTTCTTTATGTTTGATATCAAGGTCTTGGTGATCATCTTGCCACCAAAAACCTTCTAATGGTGGAACAACATAATCAAAATAGCCATTGATATCATATCCCTTTCTTGGACTCATCTTGATTGTATAAGCAATCGTATATAACAAACCAACAGCTTGTTTGTATGCACCATCTTCTTGATGAGGACTTCCTTTCCCCTTTACAGCAATAAAATTCATTGTTGGAATGTCGACAATGGTTGGTTGAAGTGGTGGTAAATAGAATTCTTTATACTTCTTTTTATAATCAAATGTCATATATTATGACCTCCTTATCATCATTATAAACTATCCCCTATACGGGAGAGTCAACAATAAAATCAAATATCTTTCCAATTATCTGTAAAAATGATAGAATAGGGGAAACGGAGGTTATTATGAGAAAGATAGATTATCATATGCACACACATTTTTCAGCTGATAGTGAAGCAAGTCCAAGAGAACATATTTTACAAGCAATTCAAATGGGATTAGATGAAATATGTTTTACTGATCATCGTGATTTTGAATATCCTGAATGTCCTTTTGAATTAGATGCAGATGCTTATTTTCAAGAATTACAACAATTACAACAAGAATTTCAAGATCAAATCACTATTAAAATAGGTTTAGAAATGGGATTAGACTTAGATTTTGTTGATGAAATCAATGCTTTTGTCAATGCTCATCCTTATGATTATGTCATTGGTTCTATTCATGTCATTCATCAAACAGAATTCTATGATCCGGCATTATATTTTCAAAATAAAACAAAAGAAGAAGCACATAGAGAATTTTTTGAAAATACTTTAGCATGTGTCAAAACATTTGATTGTTTTAATTGTTTGGGGCATTTGGATTATATTTGTCGCTATGGACCTTATGATGATAAAAGTGTAGATCATTCTTTGTATCAAGATATCATTGATGAAATCTATCGAACATTAATTCAAAAAGGTAAAGGAATTGAAGTGAATACTTCTGGATATAGAGATCGTCAAACTTGTGGTTTTCCAACTTTTGAACAAGTGCAAAGATATTATGATTTTGGGGGCAGAATCATAACTGTAGGAACTGATTCGCATACCAGTGATCGAGTTGGCGAACATGTTGAAGAAGTGATTCAAAAATATCAAGAAATTGGTTTTGAGGATGTTTCAACATTCACAAAAAGAGTTAGAGATTCATAGTATTGTATGATATAATAAGAAAACATATGAGGAGGTCATGATGATGATATGTTATATGAAAGAAGATATTGCTGAATTAAAGGATCATGAAGGTCAATATTTTATGCCTCATGCTTTATTTGATACGATGCAGTATAAATTGATACGTTTGGAAGTGAAATGGGCTTATGTTGCATGTTTAAATGCTTTGTTGAAAAGTCCATCTTATAATAAAGAGGGTAAAGCTTTTATTAAAGATGATAATCCTCAAATCATTGCTATCTTAAAAGATTTGGCTAATAAGATGGTAGATCAAGAAAAAATCAATGGATATATTCTTGAAATGGAAGATAGTGGTTTAATAGAAAAGGTTGGTAGAGATATTTATTTGAAAAAGATTTGTCATATTTTTTAACAAAATATCTCTATCTTTTTTGGAGGAATATGATGTTTCAATTCATAGTGAGAAGTTGTATCAAAGATTATCAGAATACAACAAATCAAAAAGTAAGAGAAAAATATGGAACACTATGTAGCGTTTTATCCATAATATGTAATGCCATCATGGTGTTGTTTAAACTTGTTTTTGGTTTTATCACAAAATCAGTCGCAATTCAAGCAGATGGGTTAAACAATTTATCAGATATGGGAAGCAATTTGGCTACATTGTTTGGTTTTAAATTGGCTGGAAAGCATCCTGATACAGATCATCCTTATGGACATGGAAGATATGAATATATTATGGGATTAGTTATTGCTTTTTTGATTTTATTGGTTGCTTTTTCTTCATTGAAAGAATCTATTATTAAGATATTTCAACCTGAAAGCATTCATTTTCAAATCACAGCAGTCATTGTTTTAATTGTTTCTATTCTTATTAAATTATGGATGGCTTCATTTAATAAAAAAGCTGGACAGTTAATAGATTCAACATCATTGAAAGCAGCGAGTCAAGATAGTTTTAATGATGTTATTTCAACACTTGCAACATTAATATCATTATGTTTAAGTTTGGTTACTGATTTACCTGTTGATGGTTTTGTGGGAATGATTGTTTCTTTATTTGTTTTAAAATCAGGAATTGATATTTTTAAAGAAACTGTTGATCCATTATTGGGAAAAGCACCTAATAAACAGTTGGTTAATGAAATTTATGATTTTGTGATGTCTTTTGATAAAGTCATTAATATTCATGATTTTATGATGCATGATTATGGTCCGGGTAGACAATATATGACTTTCCATGCTGAAGTTGATTGTCATGATGATATTATGGCTATTCATGATCAAATTGATATGATAGAAAGACAATTGTTAAGTAAGTTTCATATTTTAACAACTATTCATATGGATCCTATTGATAAGAATGATACTCTTACCAATGAATTAAAAGAAAAAGTCAGTCAAATTGTTAATGATATTAGTGATAAATATAGTATTCATGATTTTAGAATTGTGAGAGGATCAACTCATACAAAGTTGATTTTTGATGTTTTGATTCCTGCTAATGATCAAATTCAACATAAAGTATTAAAACAATTGATTAATGATAGAGTGAAGGAATTGGATTCTTGTTATTCTTGTGTGATTCAAGTTGATCATGCATTTGTTGCTTCTTAAAGTCGTCATCATATGACGATTTTTTTTCATTTAAAATATTTTTCTTATTTGGTTGAGAATCTTGTCAATTAAGATATAATAAAATAAAGAGGGGTTGATTTCATGAAATTATGTTTGAATGATATGTTGTTGGCATTTTCAAATGCTTTGGATTATGCTGAAATCAAATGTGAAAAAGCAACAAGTCTTCATGGGAAAAGAGTAGCTTATTATACTTTGTTGATGGGAGAGCATTTTCATCTTAAACAAGATGATTTGGATAATTTATTAGGTTGTGCTATTTTACATGACAATGGTTTAACAGAATTTAGCCATTTGTATAATAGTGATGAGGTCAGTCAAGAAGAATTTATAAGATTAACTTGTGAAGCTGGTGAGGATAATATTAAATATTTGAAGTTTTATCCAAAAGTGAAAAATACGATTAAGTATCATCAAGAAATGGCGGATGGCAGTGGACCTTTTTTAAAAACATTGGAAGAAACACCATTGTTTGCCCAGCTGATTCATATTATTGATTGGGCAGATGTTCAATATGATATGCGAACAATGGATGAAACAAAATATCATGAAATGATTCAAAAAATGAATGAATTAAGACAAATTGCTTTTGCTGATAAGATTGTTGATGCATTTATTCAAGCAATCACTTATGAAGTTATTCGTGATAGTCAAGCTGATATTGATCAGACATTAAGAGAACATATGAATCATAATTATAAGATTTTTAATGATGGAGATATGTTATCAGTTTGTTATTTATTTGCAAATATTATCGATAGTAAGTCACCATTTACCAAAGCACATTCTTTAGGTGTGGCTAATAAAGTATCAAGAATGGGTGCTTATTATCAGTTTGATAATGATATGATCGTGAAAGCTTTTTTTGCTGGAGCTATGCATGATGTTGGAAAGATGATTATTGAAAGAGATATTTTAGAAAAACCTGATCGTTTGACACAAGAAGAATTTACATATATTCAAACACATGCTTATGTGACATATCAAATTTTAAATGAAATGCAATTAGGAGATATTGTTCATTGGGCAGCCTTTCATCATGAAAAGTTAGATGGTAGTGGTTATCCATTTGGAAAAACTGCTGATGAATTAGATTTTATTGATCGTTTGATTGGATGTTGTGATATTTACCAAGCTTTGCGAGAAGAACGTTCATATAAAAAAGCTATGACACATGAAGAAGCTATTGAAGTCATGCAAGATATGGTTGAACATAATAAAATAGATGGACGTATTGTTCATGATATGGATCAAGTATTCAAGGGGATGTCGTAAGACATCTCTTTTTCACTTGTTTTTCATTTTATTATGTTAAAATGAAGATGGGTGAGATTATGGCAAGGATTTTAATTGTAGAAGATGATGAATATATTTGTTCATCTTTAAAAGAAGCATTGGAATTAAAGAATTATGAAGTGGTTATAGCAAGAAATGTAAAACAAGCGAAAGAAAAGGTGAATGCTTCTATAGATTTGATTATTATGGATATCCAGCTTCCTGATGGTAATGGTATTTTATTATGTCAACAAATCAGAAATCAATATCATATGCCTTTACTTTTTTTAACATGTCGAAATGATGAAGAAACAATTGTTGAAGGATTAACTGTTGGTGGAGATGATTATGTTTGTAAACCATTTGGAATCAAAGAATTATATGCGAGGATCCATTCTTTATTAAGAAGAATACCTATAAATCAAGATATTATCTATAGTGCTGATTTAAAGATAGATACCAAAACATATCAAGTTTATCAAAATAATGAATTATTAGATTTAAGTATTGTGACTTATCATATTTTATTATGTTTAGTACAAGCACATGGAATTGTTGTAACACGTAATCAACTCATGGAACTTGTTGAACAACAAACCCATCATTTTATAGAAGATAATACATTATCAGTACATATGAAAAGATTGCGTAAGAAATTAGGATTGTATCAAGGTCAGCCTTATATTGAAACATTGAGAGGAGTGGGATATCGATGGATGCAATAAAGAAAGCTCACCCTTATTTAAAGAAATGTTTGTTGTTATGTTATTTATTGTGTTTTATTTTTATTGTTTTATATTTTCTTATGAAATCAGATGGTTATTTATATAGTTTGATTGTTTGTTTTATGATAGAAGGGTATATTTATATTGTTTTACAAAAAAGACAAAAGAAAGAATTAGAATATTTAATTCATAATGCAGATGCGATTATTGATCAAAAACCATTAGATATTATAGATGGTGAAGGTGAAATTAGTTTATTATCACATAAACTCTATATTTTAAATAAAAGATATTATTCATTAATAGAAAAAATGAAACAAGAACAAATAGAATTAAAAGACTATATAGAAAACATATCACATCAATTAAAAACACCTATTACTTCTATGAGATTAAATGAAGAATTATTATTAGAAACAATAGAATCATCAAAACAAAAAGAAAAGATAGAACAGATTTATATACAAACATTAAAAATGAATCAATTGGTTAATGATTTATTAACACTTGCCTTATTAGATTCTCAAAGTATTGAACTTCAATATAATCATTATCCCATTGAAATACTCATTGAAGATGTTGAAGAAGATTTAGATTATCTTTTACAAGAAAAACAGATGTCTATTCAATTACATCATCATCAAGAATCTATACTATGTGATAAAAAGTGGATGGAAGAAGCTTTTAAAAATATATTAAAAAATCATATTGAAAAGAATGAAAAGAGTCAAATAGATATTTTTGTAGAAGAAACAGAATCATTAACACAAATCATGATTCAAGATCATGGGGAAGGTTTTTTAGAAGAAGATATTCCTTATTTATTTGAACGTTTTTATAGAGGAAAGAAAAAGGATTATAAAGGAATTGGTATTGGATTAGCTTTATCTAAAGAAATTGTTGAACAACATCATGGAATCATTAAAGCAAGTAATCAACAAGGAGCATGTATTGAGATTTCTATTCCTAAATTATTAGCAAAGAAAAAATTATAAAGTCACTTAAAATTAAGATTGAATATTTACAATAAAGATAAGAGGTGAGAGTCATGAATCATACATTATATCAATTAGCTTATCGTAATATTAAAAAATATAAACAACATTATCTTTTTGTTTCAATCTTGATTTTTCTCATTTCATTATTTTTCTTAAGTTATTCCATTGTTTGGGATAATCATTATGAAGCAGAAAAACAATATCATCAAGAAACTTATGGTGAGTGGTATTTAATCGCAAAATGTGATGGCAGTCAAGAAGAAATAGATGATTATTTTCAAGAATATCCTGATACAGTTCGTTATGGATTGTATGAAATGCAAGGATTTTATGAGAATTATATGATATGTTATATGTCTGATGAAGCAGGTCTTTTAACAAAGACAGAATTATCTTCAGGCAGAAAACCTCTCAATGAACATGAAATCATGATAAGTTCTACTCTTCAAAAAGAACAAAATTTAGAGTTGGATCAAACATTAGCATTATCTATTAATGAAGGAAAAACGCAAACTTATCAAATTGTTGGAATCGTTGAAAAAACACAAGATTTATTTCCTGATATATATACGCATATACCAGAAGGGACACAAACAAAAGTGATAACGAATACTAATTTGGTTATCAATGAAGAAAAGATATCTTTTTATGATAGAGATTATAATGAATATGGTTATGATGTGAGTGTTCTTGCGACTATTGCAATGAATAGGCAACAAGTGATTATTTTAGTAGAAATGATGGGATTGTCTTGTTTTTCTTTGATTTTTTTAACTGCGACTTCTTTAGAAAGAAGG
>Ga0129308_1003799_pt1 | contig 10329 bp, 8 predicted proteins | sample L827metagenome_FD_94440 | JGI IMG/M metagenome (GOLD analysis project Ga0129308, IMG submission 94440) | Ring-tailed lemur group fecal microbial communities from Wisconsin, USA - L827 metagenome | ecosystem: Host-associated > Mammals > Digestive system > Large intestine > Fecal | place: USA... | reverse complement strand
GCTCAGGGCGGTGATGGCGGCGCAGGGGCCGGGAATGGCGCAGACGGTGATCCCCGCCTGGGCGCACTGCTTCACCAGATCCTCTCCCGGGTCGGAGATGGCAGGGCTTCCCGCATCGGAAACCAGGGCGCAGTTCTCCCCGGCCAGAATCCGGTCAACAATCCGGCTTCCCCTGAAGGCTTTGTTATGCTCGTAGTAGCTGACAAGGCTTTTTTTGATTTCCAGATGATTCAGAAGCTTCAGGGTAACCCGGGTGTCCTCGGCGGCAATGAAATCCGCTGCCTCCAGAGTCTGCTTTGCCCGCAGGGAAATGTCCCCCAGATTGCCGATGGGGGTGGGAACCAGATATAAAATTCCAGCCATATGTCAATCCTCCCGGATGTGATAAATCTCAAGGTATTCCTTTGTGGGGGAACCATCTCCATGGTGAAGGGATAATTCCTCCATGGCCAACCCCGGCTTTCCGCCCTTGCGAAGGCGGAGTAGAATCAGACTGATGGGGCCGTCCTCCCGGTGACGCAGCAATTTCAGCTGCTTGGCTTCCAGATGGTGCTCTGCACCCCGGGCAATCACCTCTCCCAGCCGCTCCGGCCGATGCACCAGAAAGAAATCCCCTCCATATTTCAGCGCCCAGGCGGCGGAAGCCATCAAATCCCCCAGGCAGCAGCAGTCCTCCCGCCGGAGGCTGGGGGAAAGGGAGGCCGGGCCGCCGGAAAAATAGGGAGGATTGGAGATACAGCAGTCAAACTGTCCCGGTTCAAAAAGCCCGGGAAGTTGCCGCAGGTCGGCGCATATACTTTCCATGCGTTCCGTTAGTTTATTCCGCCGGATGTTTTCCTCTGCTCCCCGGTGGGCGGCGGCATCCAGCTCGATGCCCGTCACATGGCAGCGCTGGCTTTGGGCGCACAGCAGCAGACCCAAGGTGCCGCAGCCGGAGCCCAAATCCAGCACCGACTTCGCTCCCAGGGAGCCGGCAAAATGGGCCAGCGCCATGGAATCGGTGGTCAGGGGAAAGCATCCGGGAGGAATTTCCAATTGCAGCCCATGAGGAAGAAGCTCCATAATGCCTCCATTTTCAAAGTGGTAAAAGGTTAAAAATTAGGGAAACTCTGAATAAATCGTCTGCGGCTGAGCAGCAGATCTTTTTCTCGCCGTCAGCACTTGCCGATTTAATCAGAGCTTCCTTAGAAAAAGTCGGCCTGCACCACAAAAAGCGGAGCAGGCCGATCTGAAGCGGAAGAATTAGGCTTCCTCGATTGCTTCGGCGGGGCACTGATCGGCACAGGAGCCGCAGCTGACGCAGACATCGGGATCAATGACGTACTTGTCCTCACCCTCGGAGATAGCCTCGACGGGGCACTGATCGGCACAGGAGCCGCACTTGACGCAGGCATCGGTAATGTGATAAGCCATGATGTAACCTCCTTATGGATATATTTTTTTGCGTCCACAGGAGGACGCACATCTATTCTAGCATGGATTTGGAAAAATGCAATTCCCTTTTTCAAAAAAATCGTATATTTCGAAAGCGCTGTGGCAAGAATTTTTTGGAAAAGGGGACTGAGCAATGCACTGTCACATGCTAACAAACGAACTGATCCGCACCTCCGGCGAAAAAGCCCGCTGCCTGGGCCACAGCTATGTCGGTACCATCCATATTTTGCTGGCGTTGCTGGAGCAGCCGGGGGAGATCGGCACCCTGCTTCGACTGCTGGGGGTGGAGCCGGAGGTGGTCAGCGCCATGGCGCAGCTGCTCTACGGGGCAGGGACACCAAATCTGCCCCTGCCCCAGGGCTTCACGCCCAAGGCCAGGGAAATCTTCCATTTGGCAGCTCGAGAGGCCAGGGGCAGGAACACCCGGGAGATTCTGCCCATCCATGTGCTTTTGGCCCTCTCCAGAGCGGAGGACACGGAGGCAGGGAAGCTGCTTCAGATTTTCGGGATCGGCGCAAATGTGCTGTTTACCCATACGGTGGAATGGTTACAGCGGGAGGCGTGTCCTTCCGTCAGGGGAAAGAAGGAGGCGGTCACAACGAAACTGTTGGAACAATTTAGTGAGGATTTGATTACAAAAGCGTCGGCCATGGAGCCGGTGATTGGCCGGGACCGGGAGATCGACACGGTGATCGGGATTCTCTGCCGGAAGAACAAAAATAATCCCGCTCTGGTGGGGGAGCCGGGGGTGGGAAAAACCGCCATTGCCGAGGGGCTGGCCCAACGGATGGCTGTGGGAAACGTGCCGCCCCAGCTGAAGGATAAGAGGCTGGTGAGCCTGAATATGGCAAGTCTTGTGGCGGGAACCAAATACCGGGGAGAATTCGAGGAACGTCTGCGGGACGTTCTGGCGGAAATCCAGCGAACCGGGGATGTGATTCTCTTTGTGGATGAAATGCACACCATCGTGGGTGCCGGGGCTGCGGAGGGAGCCATTGACGCCGCCAACATTTTCAAGCCCGCCCTGGGACGGGGGGAGCTGCAAATGCTGGGAGCCACCACCCGGGAGGAATATCGGAAGTATATTGAAAAGGATGCGGCTCTGGAGCGTCGGTTCCGGGCGGTGGCGGTGGAGGAACCGGGGAGCGAGACGACTATGGCGATTCTCCGGGCGCTGAAACCAGGGCTGGAGCGGCATCACCGGCTGCGAATCTCCGAGGAAGCGCTGAAAGAAGCGGTGCGGCTGTCTGTGCGGTATCTGCCGGAGCTGTTTCTGCCGGATAAGGCCATCGACCTGCTGGACGAGGGAGCCGCTCGGGCCAGAATGGAGGAGATGCGCCTGACCCGGGGCGGTGCGGCCCGGAGAGAATTGGAGGAGGAACTCCATGAGGCGGTTCGGGAGCGGCGGTTTGAAAAGGCGGCGGAGCTGCGGGACCGAATGCAGAATATGATGGCAAAGCCCGGGGAAAACCGCCGGACACGGACGGTGACCGCCTCGGACATTGCTTGGGTGGTCTCTGCTCGCACCGGCATTCCCGTGGGGCGGCTTACGTCCGGGGAGCGGGAACGACTGCTGAGGCTGGAAAAGCTGCTGGAAAACCACGTGATGGGCCAGCCCCAGGCGGTAAAAACGGTGGCGGAGGCAGTGCGCCGTGGCTTCTCCGGCATCCGGGATGAAAGCCGCCCCATTGCCTGTCTGCTCTTTACCGGCCCTACGGGGGTCGGAAAAACCGAGCTGTGCCGTGCCCTGGCGGAGGAAATCTATGCCAGCAAAGATGCCATGATTCGGCTGGATATGACAGAATATATGGAAAAGCACTCCGTTTCCCGGCTCATCGGCGCCCCTCCCGGCTATGTGGGATATGAAGAAGGGGGGAAGCTGACCGAGGCCGTCCGGCGGCATCCTTACAGTTTGGTGCTGCTGGATGAGGTAGAGAAGGCCCATCCGGAGGTATTGGGGCTGCTGCTGCAAATCATGGAGGAGGGGGTGCTCACCGATTCCACCGGACGTCGGATCAATTTCAAAAACACCATTGTGGTGATGACCTCCAATGTGGGCAGCGGCGTCCGGGGGGAGGGACTGGGCTTCTGCGCTGACGGAAAGAACAGCCAGGTGGAGCAGGCTGTTTCCCAGGCCTTTACCCCGGAATTTCTGGGCAGGCTGGATGCTTCCGTTCGTTTTGAGCCTTTGGATGGGGAAACCATGCACAGTATTGCGGAGAAATATCTTCGGGCTCTTCAGGAACGGGCTGCCGGAATGGGAATCCAGCTGAGTTTCCCCCAGGAGCTGGCGGACTTTCTATGCGCCCGGTGCCGGGGAAAGGATGGGGCACGGCAGCTGCGAAGACTGGTACAGTCCGAGGTGGAGGGTGCTCTTTCCGGCTTTTTGCTCAGATGCAGCCGCCGTCCCGCCCGGGTGCGGGGAAGCCTGAATGAGGGCGTAATTACCTTTCAAGGATGAATTATTTGAACAAATATTCGAAAAATAAGGGATTTTGTCGAGAAAAAATCCGTATAAAATGAAAAAACTCCTCAAAATAGATTGATTTTTTTCCAAAGGGAGGTTATAATAGCCATCAGTGGAGTAAAAGGGATATAAAGTGGAGTAAAAGGGAGAGGAGGCGGCCTATGATTGGAAAATACAGCGCCAAGCTGGACGAAAAGAACCGCCTCATTGTCCCTGCCAAGCTGCGCGACGAGCTGGGGGAGCAGTTCTACGTGACCCTGGGTGTCAACTGCGGTCATAGCTGCCTCACCATCTACACCGCCCAGGAGTGGAAAAGACTCAGCGACAATTTTAACGCTTTGAGCATCTCCCAGCGAGCGGGGGTCACCAGCCTGATTTTTATGAATGCGGTGGAATGTATCCCCGACAAGCAATTCCGTTTCAGTTTGACTCCCTTTTTGACGAAATATGCTGGTATTGATCGGGAGGTCATGCTGGTTGGCCGGGCCGGTCAGGCGGAAATTTGGGGTGCGGAAGAATTTGCCCGGTTTGAGGAAGAGAATCTCACACCCGAGAAGCTGCTGGCATCCCTGGAGGCAATTGGCCTATGAACGACTTTCATCATGTCTCTGTCCTGTTGGAGGAATGCCTCCAGGGGCTGGCCATCAAGCCGGAGGGAATTTATGTGGACGGCACCCTGGGAGGTGCAGGGCATTCCAGCCGGATTGCCGCCAAACTCACTACCGGGCGGCTCATCGGCATTGACCGTGATCCAATGGCTCTGACAGCAGCCGGGGAGCGCCTGGCTCCCTTTGCAGATCGGGTGACCCTGGTACATTCCAATTTCTGTGAAATGGACACTGTGCTGAAAGAGCTGGGGATTCCCGGCGTGGATGGCATACTGCTGGATTTGGGTGTGTCCTCGCCCCAGCTGGACGACGGTTCCCGGGGCTTTTCCTATATGGCAGACGCCCCGCTGGATATGCGGATGGACAGCTCCGATGTTCTCGATGCCAATACGGTGGTAAACACCTGGCCCTATGAGGAGCTGAAACGGATTCTCTATGAATACGGGGAAGAGCGCTATGCTCCTCAGATTGCCTCGGCCATCTGCAAGCGCCGGGAGACCCGGGCCATTGGAACCACTCTGGAGCTGGTGGAGGTAATTCGCTCCGCCATGCCTCCGGCGGCCCTGCGGGAAAAGCAGCACCCCGCCAAGCGAAGCTTCCAGGCCATCCGGATTGCGGTGAATGACGAACTGAATTCCGTGGCTCAGGCGATGGAGCGGGCCATTCCTTTGCTGAATCCTGGCGGGCGTCTGGCGGTAATCACCTTCCATTCTCTGGAAGATCGGATTGTGAAGAACGCCATGGCATCCGCTGCCAAGGGCTGTACCTGCCCGCCCAGCTTCCCGGTCTGTGTCTGCGGCAAAAAGCCAAAGGTGAAGCTCATCACCCGTAAGCCCATCGTCTCCGGGGAGGAGGAACTATTCCGCAACCCCAGAGCCAGAAGTGCTAAGCTTCGTATCTGCGAAAAGATTTGAAACAGAGGATGACAGGCCATGATACAGAAACCTGAAATTCAATATGTGGGCCAGTTCTACGTTTTTGGCAGCGAAGTGCCCAAGCAGGAGCCCAAGACCAAAAAGACAAAAGTCAAGCTTCCGGAGCTTCATTTGGAGCGGTTTCAGAAGGTCTACGTCAACCCGGTGGCGTTGTGCGGTGTTGTGATTGCAGTGGTGCTGCTGGGCCTTCTTGTTTTCGGGGCCTTCCATCTGCGCTCTACCCGGGCGGCCTATGACCAGATGAAGACGCATCTGGCGGATCTGAAGCGAGAGAATGCTCAGCTCTATCACACCTATCACACCAGCTATGACCTGGAGGACATTCGGGAACAGGCGGAGAAGGCCGGTATGGTGGACGCTGAGGAAGCGGAGCGCTTTACCGTATTCTTTGACGTGCCGAAGGAAGAAAAGGAATATACCGCCTGGGATGATTTCCTGTGGCTGCTCTCGGGGCTTTTTTCCGGCGCCAAGCGAAATTAAATGGTGTAAGGAATAAGTGCCCCTGCCTTCCATAGAATCATAATAGCAGCTGCAATGGGCGGCGAGGATTTCTCCTTGCTGCCCATTCCTGACATTATGCGGAGGGGAATGGTGGCGGATGGAAAAAAGAAAGCCAAAGGATTATGGCCGGCTCCGAATGGACAGCGGTCAGCACAGGCGGGTGACGCTGACAGCGCTGCTGCTGGGGGTAGCGGCATTTGTACCCATGGTTTTGCGGCTGTATTCTCTGATGGTGGTGCACTATGAGGAATATTCATCTCTGGCGCTGCGGAATCAGTCCCGATCCACTGCTGTCACCGCCGACCGGGGAACCATCTACGACCGGAACCTGAATGTGCTGGCCTACTCCGAAAACCGGGAGAACGTATACTTAGACCCCCATGAGCTCAAACAGTCCAAGGCGGACATACCGGCCATTGCGGCCTATCTCAGTGGAGTTTTGGACAAGGATGCCGCCTGGATCGAGACCCAGGCAGCCGATCTGCGGCGGCGGTACAAGCAGGTGGGAAGCTGCATTTCAGAGGAGACCGCCGCCCAAATCCGAAGCTTCATCCAGGAGAAGGGAATTTCCGGCATCCATATCGAGCCAACCTCCGTCCGGGTATATCCCGGTGGCACCTTGGCGGCCCAGGTCATTGGCTTCACCAATGCCTCCAACGACGGAACGGAGGGCATTGAGGCCTCCTACAACGGCTTCCTCTCCGGCAGTGCCGGACGGGTTATTACCACCAAGGGCAACAATGAAATGGATATGCCCTTTTCCTATGAGCGGTTTCAGGCATCCAGAAAAGGAGCGGATGTGATCCTCACCCTGGACAGCACCGTGCAGGCCTGCCTTGAAAAACAGCTGGCGGCGGCCATTGACCGGTATGACGTGCAGAACGGAGCCTTCGGACTGGTGATGAACTGCAAAACTGGAGAGATCCTGGCCATGGCCACCCTGGGCAGCTACGACCCCAACAATTATCTGGAAATTACCGACGAGAAAACCGTCCTCCGGCTCCAATCCCTGCTGGATTCCGGGGCCGGGCCGGAGGAATATTCCAAAGCCCTGGCGGATGCCCGGTGGAAGCAGTGGCGCAACCGGGTGCTCTCCGATGGCTATGAGCCCGGTTCCACCTTCAAGGTGCTCACCATGGCGGCGGCCCTGGACTGCGGGGCCATTACCCTGAACACCCCCTTTTATTGCCGGGGGGCGGAACAGATTCCCGGCCGCTCCCAGCTGCTGCACTGCTGGCGCTCTGCCGGCCACGGGGCGGAGCAGACCCCCCAGGCCCTGCAAAACTCCTGTAACATCGCCTTTGCCCACATTGCTTTGAAGCTGGGCGGCGAACGGTTTTATGATTACATCCAGCGCTTCGGCATTTTGGAAAAAACCGGCATCGACCTGGCCGGGGAGAGCAAGGGAGTTTTCTTTGACAAAAAGCTGATTACGGATACGGACAAATGGGGCACTGCCTCCCTGACCTCCGGCTCCTTTGGCCAGACCTTTAAGATCACTCCCTTGCAGCTGGTGCGGGCCATTGCCTCTGTGGTGAACGGTGGACAGCTTTTGGAGCCCTATATTGTATCCGAGGTGGTGGATGACAACGGTGTGACTCTGCTCCGGCAGGAGCCCACGGTGGTGCGCACCACCATTTCCCCGGAGACCTCAGCCACCATGCGGGAGTTGATTCGCAGCGTGGTCACCGAAGGTACGGCGAAAAATGCGGCGGTGGCGGGTTTTTCCATCGGCGGAAAAACAGGAACCAGCGAGAAAATTGATGTATTTGACGAAAATGGTCAGCGAGTCCAGGATAAAATCGTGTCATTTGTTGGGATTGCGCCGATGGAAAATCCGGAGTATATTGTATTGGCGGCTTTGGACACCCCTTCCCGCTCCACGGGAATCTATATTTCCGGGGGCGTGATGGCTGCGCCCACCGTCGGAGCCATTATGGCGGATATTCTGCCCTATCTGGGGGTGGAGCGGGCTACGGAGGGGGATTCCCTCTCTCTTCCGGATTTTACCGGAATGGATGTGAAGGAGGCCAAGGCGGCGCTAAAAGATACGAAAGTGACCCTCACCACCATGGGAGAGGGACAGTCCATCACCGGACAGCTTCCGGCAGCGGGAGAGATGGTTCTTCCCGGCAGCGAGGTGATGGTCTACTTGGGAGAGCCGACCCAGGAGCGAATGGTCAGTGTGCCGGATTTCACCGGGATGAACCGCCAGCAGGCGAGCTATGCGGCAGGCCAGCTGGGCCTGTCCATCATTCCCATGGGCAATGGGGAAATTTCCGGCAATGTGACGGTTTGCGCTCAGAAGGAGCCGGCGGGGACTCAGCTCAGCGTTGGAAGCGCTGTTACCTTGCAGTTTGCCGATACCACTGCCCGGGATTAAAGCGGAAGAATCTCCGGGGGCCGCTTGGGCGGCCCCGAAAAAAGCTTCTCGTCTTTGAAAGAACGAAGGAGGATATACAATGAAACTGAAAGCCCTTTTGGCGGGGGTTCCTGTGGTGGAGCTGGCTGCCGATTTGGAGATGGAAATTGGGGATGTCTGTTACGACTCCCGAAAGGCAGCACCGGGAGCGCTGTTTGTGGCGATTTCCGGTTTTGCCTCCGATGGCAATCAATTTATCCCCATGGCCAGGTCCCGGGGAGCGGCGGCGGTGGTTACGGCGAAAAAACCGGAAACAGATGTACCCTATGTCCTGGTTTCCTCTGACCGCCTGGCTCTGTCCCTGATTGCGGCCAATTACTTTGGGCACCCTGCCCGGGCCATGACCATGATTGGCATCACCGGCACCAACGGCAAGACCTCCAGCACATTGCTTCTCAAGCAGGTGCTGGAGACGAGCCTGGGGGCCAAGGTGGGACTCATCGGCACCATGGAGAATCTCATCGGCGATGAGGTAATTCCCACCCAGCGCACCACGCCGGAAAGCTTTGAACTCCAGGCTCTGTTTGCCCGGATGCGGGCTGCGGGCTGCACCCATGTGGTGATGGAGGTTTCCAGCCATGCCATCAGTCTGGAACGGATTGGCGGCATCCACTATGATGTGGCGGCGTTTACCAATCTGACGGAGGATCACCTGGATTTCCACAAGACTATGGATGCCTACTGTGACGCCAAGGCGGAGCTGTTCCGCCGGTGCGATAAGGGGGTTATCAATCAGGATGATCCCTACGCCCAGCGAATGATGGAAAAGGCATCCTGCCCGGTGCTGACCACCTCTGTTCAGGGAAAGGCCGGATTGTATGCCCGGGATGTGGAGCTTCATTCCGATGCCATCTCCTTTACCGCCGTGTCCAGAGGGGAGCAGGCCCGTGTAAAGCTGGACATTCCGGGAAGATTCACCGTATACAATGCGCTGACGGTGCTGGGCATTGCACTGGAGCTGGGGATTCCTTTGGAGAATGCGGCCGGGGCGCTGGCAGGCGCCAAGGGCGTCAAGGGCAGGGTGGAGGTGGTTCCCACGACCGGAATGCCCTACAGCATCCTCATCGACTATGCTCACTCTCCGGACGGGCTGGAAAATGTTCTCACTTCTGTCAGGGATTTCTGCAAGGGCAGGCTGATTGCCGTCTTTGGCTGCGGTGGCGACCGGGATCCCATCAAACGGCCCATTATGGGCAGAATTGGGGTGGAAAAGTCGGATTTTGCCGTCATCACCTCGGATAACCCCAGAACCGAGGAGCCCATGGCCATCATCCGGGACATCCTGGCGGGGATAAATGAACGCATGGGCGAATATATTGTAATCGAAGACCGGCGCAAAGCCATCAGATACGCTATGGACATTGCGAAAAAAGATGATATAATTGTATTGGCAGGGAAGGGCCATGAAACCTACCAGGAGATTGGTGGCGTAAAGTATCACCTGGACGAACGGGAAGAGGTTGCAGCCCACCTGGAAGAATTGAGGAATCAACAGTAATGGGAACTATCACACTCCGGCAGGCCGCAGCCTGGTGCGGCGGCAGCGTAGAAGAGAAATACGCAGATGTAACTTTTTTGGGCGCCAACAATGATACCAGAACCATCAGGCCCGGTCAGTTGTTCATCGCACTCCAAGGAGCCCGGGACGGGCATGAGTTCATTGGCGACGCCATGAAGAAGGGAGCCGCCGCCGTGCTCTGCACCCGGATGGTGGGGGATTATCCTGCCATCTACGTGTCCGACCCCCGGCTGGCTTTGGGAGAGATTGCCCGCCGGGAGCGGATGCGAATTGGCATGCAGGTGGTGGGCGTCACCGGCTCCGTCGGCAAGAGCACCACAAAGGAAATGGTGGCCCAGGTGCTGAGCACCGCCTTCCGCACTGCGAAGACCCCTGTGAACCACAACAATGACATTGGCGTGCCCATGGCCATCCTGGATATGAGCGAGGATACCCAGGTGGCG
>Ga0129308_1003798_pt1 | contig 10330 bp, 7 predicted proteins | sample L827metagenome_FD_94440 | JGI IMG/M metagenome (GOLD analysis project Ga0129308, IMG submission 94440) | Ring-tailed lemur group fecal microbial communities from Wisconsin, USA - L827 metagenome | ecosystem: Host-associated > Mammals > Digestive system > Large intestine > Fecal | place: USA... | reverse complement strand
TTTCGTGGACATATAGAAGGGAGCCGGGTTAGAGGATTGATCCTCATCCCAACCGGTCACCTCGATATCCGCTTCCTTCCCAGCGTATGAGAAATTACCTTGTTGCATACCGCAACCATAGAAATCCTCATCACCGCTACGACGCATCGTCTGGGTCGTTTTTAGTCCGAAGGCAAGTGGTTCGGCCTCCTCGTAGATCACGGCACGGTTATTCTTGTCATACATGGCGAAACGAATAGGGTTCTTATAGACACGTACGACACATTGGGGAGTCGTGAACTTATAATAGCTGCCGTTGTCGGCCATGGAGACTCTCGGGTTCTTTACCCCATAATCCACAACGATCGAGTTTGCCGCCGGATTGGTATACTCCCCATCCGGTGCCAACCAGATACGGAAGATATCATCCCGGTAAAACATCAACTTAACCTTAGCGTACCCGGAAACGAACTCATATTCCGTGTTGCTGATCTTATTGAACTTCGTCAACTTACCCAAGTTCATACGGGCGGCGAACAGGTTCGCTTTTAATACGTTGTTTGACGAACGCTCATCCTTCGGGTATTGGATAGCGAACTCTATTTTATAGGAGCCCATCTGGGTTAGGTCGGTAGCGGGGAAAGCTACCTCATATTCCTCTTGTTTAGCGATCGGATGCCCGGAGGCGGTTACCGTGGCGGTTAGTTTCTGACCGTTGTTTAAAGAGGCGGTTACCGTGAAATCCTCGTCTACGGGCTGGGAACCAACGTTCTTCAGCTTCACTTTCAATACGTCTTCCTTCGTGAACGTATTCCCTGTTTCTTGGTGTGAGGTCACTTTCTCCAAGGCCAAATCATGCGAGAAAGGCTCTGTCAGCTCAATATCATCCACCATCCAATACCAAGAGAAGATATCCCGCCAGAAGAAACGCAAATAGACGGTTTTCTGGTTCGCGGCTACCTCGCTGATGTTAATCTCCTCATTCACCGGGGCGTGAAGCTGGGTGGCGGCGGGGATCTTATCCATCACGTTATACTCTTTCCAATTCACCCCGTCGTTACTGACGCCTACCCAAAGGCCGGCACGTTTTCCGGTGAACCAATTGTTCCAACGGAACAGGTGCTGGAATTTCAATACCACATCGTTTTTTCCTGCGCAATTGATAGCGCTGGTCTGGAAATACCCGTTCGGGTATTCCTCACGCTGATTCCACTTCGTGATCTCCTCCCCGGTGACTACGCCCGGCCGGAATTGCATATGATAGCCACGGCTCGTGGAGGCGATGGGAGGCGCTTGTTGCTCGAACTGGAAAGAGCCGGGATAAGGCTGATCCGTTACAATCCATTCACACTTTGCCGATTTCGTTGAATCGACAATCATCCAGCCGTCGGGTAATTTCCCGGCGGAGAAATCTTCTTTCCAAAAACTTTGTTGTGCGGACAGGGAGGAAACGCAACCTGTCAGAAGCATGGATAAAATTAGACTTTTTATCATTTGAATTAGTTGATTAGATCTAGGCAGTAAAGATACTCTTAATTTACGAGGGTTCGCAAACGTTCGCGTGATTTTTATTCCCTTTTCGCCGGGCGAAAGCGTGTTATTATCAATGGAATCCTTCTATCTTCGCGTATGTACAACCTTGTCATATAAATCAATAAACATATATCATGAACAGACATTTATTCTTGAGCCTTTTACTGGCCCTTTTCGCTTCCAGTACGCTTTCAGCCGATAACCTTAGAATCGAGCCGGCCTTCTGGTGGAGTGGTATGAAGAACCCGGAACTCCAGCTGATGGTGTACGGTAAGGATATCGCCGGATATCTCCCTAGCGTGAAATATCCCGGCGTACAGTTGAAAAGCTCGGTAGCGTTGGAAAGCCCGAATTACCTATTGATCTATCTGGACGTGGAAAAGGCCAAACCCGGCAGGTTTGATATCACGTTCACGAAGGATAAAAAGAGTTTCAATTACTCGTATGAGTTGAAGGCCCGTAAACCGAACGCCGATCGGATCAAGGGGTTTGACTCTTCCGACGTGCTTTATCTCATCATGCCGGATCGTTTCGCGAACGGAGATCCCTCGAACGACCAGATCCCGATGCGTACCTCTTATAAGGTAGACCGTAACAGCCCGAACGCCCGTCACGGAGGCGACTTGGCCGGTATCGAACAGCATTTGGATTATATCGAGGATCTGGGCGTTACCGCTATCTGGCTGAACCCGGTATTGGAGAATGACATGGAGGGAGGCTCTTATCACGGATATGCCACGACGGATTATTATCGGGTAGACCCACGCTTCGGCACGAACGAGGATTACGTCCGCTTGATCGAGAAGACGCACGAGCCGGGCATGCGTGTCGTAATGGATATGATCTTTAACCATTGTGGAAGCGATCATCCTTGGATGAAAGATATCCCTAGCCACGACTGGTTTAATAATCTCGATAACTACGTGCAGACCAACCACGATAAAGAGGCTTATTTCGATCCTTACGTGTCGGATTATGATAAGGAGACGATGCTGAACGGCTGGTTTGTCCCGAGCATGCCGGACTTGAACCAAAAGAACCCACATGTAGCCAAATACCTTATCCAGAACTCTATCTGGTGGATCGAGTATTGCGGCGTGGATGGTATCCGTCAAGATACGTATCCGTATGCCGACGTGGACATGATGCGGAATTGGTGTACGGAGGTCATGAACGAGTATCCGGAGTATAACATCGTAGGCGAGGCGTGGATGAACTACACGATCGGTTCCGCTTATTGGCAAAAGGGCAGCCGGTTGAACTTCGGGCAGGATACCGAGCTGAAATCGGTAATGGATTTCCGCTTGATGGGTATCGCAAGCAAGGCGTTCCATGAGGAGACTGGGTATTCCGGAGGCTTGCACACGATCTTCGAGCATATGTGCTATGATTATGTATATCCCGATATCTATAACGTATTGCGTTTCTTGGAGAACCATGATACGGATCGTTTTCTTCCCTCCATGCCTAAGTCTGTCGATGATTTGTACGCGTTCAAGCAAGGGGTGACATTCTTGTTGACGATCCCCGGTATTCCCCAGCTCTATTACGGGCAGGAGTTGCTGATGAACGGCACCAAGGAGAAGGGAGACGGATATATCCGTCTGGATGTTCCCGGTGGCTGGCCCGGCGACAAGGTGAATCAATTCGAGGCATCCGGTCGCAGCGAGGTGCAAAATGACGCATGGAATTTCCTCCGCACTTTATTGAAATGGCGCAAGGGCAACGCTGTCATCGCCAAGGGCAAGATGAAACATTTCATGGTGAACCAAGGTGTCTACGTGTACGAGCGCAGCCTAGATGGCCGAAGCGTATTGATCTTTATGAATGGCAGCGATAAGGAGGTGAACTTGCCGTTGACACGCTATGCGGAGGTATTGAGGGGGAAGACTTCTGGAAAGGATATATTGACAGGGAAGGTGATCCGATTGGAGAAAGAACTATCCTTGGTTCCGAAAGGGATCTTCGTCTTGGAAATGTGATACCATTAACCCCCAATGATTTTCCTTCGGGGACCTATTTATAGATCACTAAATTAATCGGGAGGCCTCTTTAACCTCCCGATTTTCTTTTCATATATACTATTTTAATCTCTTTTCTAAAATCAATTGATGCCTGCATCGGATGCCGTTCTCCCAGATAGGCTCGGCGTAGTTCCGCACGAAATAATCGCAATCCACGGCCTCCAAGTCAAACCCCTCCTGCTGGTAAAGCATCATCGGGCCCGCCGCCGAGGTCCCGGTACAAATACGCAAAAGCCCTACGCCTTGAGCCGGCGCCCATTTATCAGACACGTGCCGTAATAGCTTGCGTGCGATCCCCCGCCGACGGAAGATGTCCGCCACCGCAAGGTTCATGATCTCAGCCCTATCGCCCTCTTTGCGTACCACGATCACGCCGGCCACGGAATTCCGTACCGTAGCGATAAAGCAATCCGAATCCTTTAGGTAAGCCTCTACTTTCTCCCGATCCGGGTCGGCCTCCAGCAGCAGCTCATAAGGGGGAAATAAAGCCGCTTGTATCTCCGGCTCCCCATTGGCTACGATCTCCACGATATTTCCGTCAGGATCTCGGATCACGCCCTCATAGTAACCATCCCCGGAAGTGCGGGTCTCACCGGCGATCGTGTATCCATCCATCCGGAAACGTTCGATCATTTGATCCACTTGCTCCTTCTTATCCGCATGAAAGGCCAGATGAGCCAAGCCGATATGATCCTTGTCGTAAGCCTCTGTAATATCTTGCCGTTGCATGATCTCCAAGGCGGGGCCACTCTCGAAAGAGACGAAATAAGAGGCGAATCCTTTTTTCGAATTCACATATTTCTCATTACTCTTACCATTAAAATACTTTACATAGAAATCCCGTAAACGTTCCAGATGATTCGTCCACAAAGCGATGTGTGTTAATTGCATAAGTTGGTGGTTTTAGAAAGTTATTACTTTTTTTTCGCTGTATCCGATGCGTCAAAGTTAGAGGATCACGACGTGTATCCCATAAAGAGACAATATATAGTTGCTGCTTTTTCTCATCTACATAATAAATCAGTTGATAGTGCTCATGAACGACTAGGCTGCGGAGTTGGCGACGAGAGGTGTCCAACCCGGGGATTCGTTGCCCCATGTAGGGATTTAATAAGATCAAAGAAACTTGATGGTCTATCAAATCCACAAATTTCTCAGCGACTCGTTTTCCAAAAGTACGAGTACAATACGTTACAGCACGAGTCAGCTCTCCTCGTGCTTTTTGTTGCCATGTGTGATTCATAATGAGGCGATTAATTTCCGCATCTCTTTCATCACTTCCTCATGCGGGATGGCCACCAACGTTCCGGCATCCAGTTCGGCCTCGAACTCGGCGATATCCTGTTTCACCTCCTCCAATGTACTAGGTACACCGGGAATCGGCTCAAAACGTTTCGCCTCCACGCTTTTGATCGCACGGTTAAAGGCACGCTTTACCTTATCTAGTACCTCCAGACTATCGGTTTCCATGATATCGCGAATCAACTCCATCCTCCGGGAGTCTAGTTCCATCGTTGTCATACTATATTCCTTTCTTCTTTGTGATTAGTCACTGCCAAAGATATAAAAAAATCAGACATGGTTCCCTACATGATCGTCGGGATAATCCATGCCTGATTATAGTTTTCCTCTTATTCGCAATTATTTACAAATCCGGCAACCGGCGCATTTAGCCAGCTCACCGCGGAAACGTTTCTCTACCAGTTTATGCAAACGGTCTTTCAACGCCTCCAAGCGTACATGGTCGATCACGTCGGAAGTGAAAGCCACGCTCAATAACATACGGGCCTCGTCACGTGGGATACCGCGGCTTTGCATATAGAACAAAGCGTTCTCATCTAACTGACCGGTCGTCATACCGTGCGAGCATTTTACGTCGTCCGCGTAAATCTCCAGTTGCGGCTTGCTGTACATACGTGCCTCACGGGTAGCGCAAAGATTGCGGTTCGTCTGGTAAGCGGCGGTCTTCTGGGCATCCTCTTTCACCAAGATACGTCCGCTAAAGACTCCTACGGCATGATCATTCAGTACGTTCTTGAACAGCTCGTTGCTGGTACAATTCGGAACCGCATGGGTGATATGGCTATAGGTATCCATCTGTTGCTCCTTGTCCAGAACGGACATACCGCATAAGGTAGACTCGGCATGCTCGCCATTCAGTTCCACATAATAATTGTTGCGGGTCAAGCCGTTCGTCAACGTAATGCCGTTTACCAAGACATTGGTCGAAGCCGCCTGCTTCACATGTACGGAGGAGAAACGGGTCGTAGACTCGCTGCTTTCCTCCAAATCATAATAATCGAAGTAAGCACCTTCCTCTGCGAAAATCTCAACCACTTGGGTCGCTAAGAATTTCACATCATCGATACTATGATCACAGACTAACAACTTTGCCTCAGAATGAGGTTCCATAATCACCAAAACACGACGGTTCGCCATCGTATCCACATCATTACGGAATATATTCACCAATTGGATAGGACGCTCAACCACGACATTTTTCGGTACATACACCACGAAACCATCCTGTGCCAACATCGTATTCAATGCGATGATACCATCCTTGCTACTAGATGCCGCCTTTCCGTAGTACTTGGAAGCGACCTCAGGGTATCGCTCCGTAAAAGCCTTCAACCCTCCGGCATACACGCCTTCCGGCAAATGAGCTTTCGGTAAGTCCTTATCGTAAAACGTATCGTTCACTACAAAATACAACGATGTGCTTAGGTTCGGCACGTCACAACGAAATACGTCATAGGGATTCACCGGGATAGCGACCCTATTGATATTCAAACCGTAATCCGGAGCGAACGCTTGGGCTACATCCGTATATTTATAATCCTCGCTTCTCGTGGAGGGGAATCCGAGTCGCTCAAAGTTCGCCAAGGCATCAGCCCTGAGGGCATTCATCACCGGCGTACTATGACGACATACCAGATCCTCACATTGGGCGAAAAGATCGATATATTGTTGCTCGGCCTTCATATTACTCATCTCCCATCTCTTTCTTGATCCAGTCGTAACCTTTCTCTTCCAGTTCCAAGGCCAATTCCGGACCGGCGGTCTTCACGATACGGCCTTTGTAAAGCACATGAACCACATCCGGCTTGATGTAATCCAGCAGACGCTGATAGTGCGTGATTACGATAGCGGCATTCTCCGGAGTCCTCAACTGGTTCACGCCATGCGCTACGATACGCAAGGCATCGATATCCAAACCACTATCCGTCTCATCCAAGATCGCCAATTTCGGCTCCAGCATCGCCATCTGGAAGATCTCATTCCGCTTTTTCTCTCCACCGGAGAAACCTTCATTCACGCTACGGCTAGCCAATTTATTATCCAGCTCGACGATCGCACGTTTCTCACGCATCAATTTCAAGAAGTCCGTAGCCGAAACCGGTTCCAGACCGTTATATTTACGGTGCTCGTTCAACGCCGCACGCATAAAATTCACCATACTGACCCCCGGGATCTCGACCGGATATTGGAAGCTCAAGAAAATACCCTCACGGCTACGATCCTCCGGAGAAAGATCCAGCAGATTCTTACCGTTGAAGATAACCTCCCCTTCCGTTACCTCAAAAGCGGGATTACCTACCAATACACTACTTAATGTACTTTTTCCGGAACCGTTCGGTCCCATGATAGCATGTACCTCACCCGCTTTCACCGACAGGTTGATACCTTTCAATATCTCTTTGCCATTTACGTTGGCATGTAAATTCTTAACCTCTAACATAACTTATTGAATTATGATTTTTGATTTATGATTTATGATTTATCCATCCGTCCTTATAAATCATAAATCATAAATCATAAATTAAAACATCATCCTACGCTTCCTTCCAGCGAGATCGTCAGTAATTTCTGGGCCTCAACGGCAAACTCCATCGGCAACTTATTCATTACCTCACGGGCATATCCATTCACGATCAAACCGACAGCCTCTTCTACCGAGATACCTCGTTGCTGGCAGTAGAACAATTGCTCCTCGCTGATCTTACTCGTCGTAGCCTCATGCTCCACGATCGCCGTCTCATTCTGGATATCGGCGTAAGGAAACGTATGGGCCCCACAAGTAGAGCTTAATAGCAAACTATCGCATTGGCTATGGTTACGGGCTCCTTCCGCACGGGCAGACACCTTCACCAACCCCCGATAGCTATTTTGGCTATGACCGGCAGAGATACCCTTGGATACGATCGTACTTTTCGTATTCTTACCCAGATGGATCATCTTCGTACCCGTATCGGCCTGTTGGTAATTATTGGTCACGGCAACCGAGTAAAATTCACCTACCGAGTTATCACCCGCCAAGATACAACTCGGATATTTCCAAGTGATCGCCGAGCCGGTCTCCACCTGCGTCCAAGAGATCTTGCTCCCCTCACCTTTACACAAACCTCGTTTCGTCACGAAGTTATAGATACCGCCTTTACCTTCCTTATCACCCGGATACCAGTTCTGTACGGTAGAATACTTCACCTCGGCACGCTCGTTCGCCACGATCTCCACGATAGCGGCATGCAATTGGTTCTCGTCGCGCATCGGTGCCGTACATCCTTCCAGATAACTTACATACGCCTCATCGTCGGCGACAATCAAGGTACGCTCGAACTGTCCGGTATTCGCTGCGTTGATACGGAAATACGTACTCAACTCCATCGGACAACGTACGCCCTTCGGTATATAAACAAACGAACCGTCCGAGAACACAGCCGAATTCAAGGCGGCAAAGAAATTATCACGATAACCTACCACGCTACCCAGATACTTCTGCACCAAGTCCGGATGATGTTGTACAGCCTCGCTGAACGAACAGAAAATAATCCCCTTCTCCGCCAGATTCTCCTTGAAAGTAGTCTTCACGGAAACACTATCCATCACGGCATCTACCGCCATCCCGCTTAAATGCTTCTGTTCTTCCAAAGGAATACCCAGTTTATCGAATGTTTTCAACAACTCAGGATCTACCTCATCCAAACTCTTCGGTCCCTCTTTTTTCTTAGGGGCGGCATAATAGATAATGTCCTGATAATCGATCGGCGGGATATTCAAGTGAGGCCATGTAGGCATCTCCAACGTCTGCCAATGGCGAAAAGCCTTCAAACGGAACTCGAGTAACCATTCCGGCTCGTTCTTCTTGGTAGAGATAATACGGACCGTCTCCTCGTCTAATCCACGATGGATCACCTCCGTATCAATATCGGTAACGAAGCCATATTTATAATCTCCGCTCGTTACCTCATTAATTATATGATTTGAATCCTGCATAATTAAAAATTAACCATTGATAAAAGCCCTTCATTCTCCTAATGAAAACAAATTATGTGGGAAAATTGTTGGTACTATTTGCTTCACGCTATAATAAAAACGAGATTCTATCTTCGATTGGCGATGAATCAAGACCGATCCACGATCCACGAACTCCAGTGCGTTCAACAGCAAACTGGTAAAGACCAAAACGACCAGCAACCCGAAAAAACCACCAAACAAATGGTTGATAACACTCAATGGTGTCGCCCCTACTACCTTGGTAACCAGTTCACCCGCTAGGATAAATACCCCCATAATCAAGATAAAACCCGCTATATAACTCAAGATCGTAACCCCTTCTTCCGGAAACCAGCCCAACACCAAAATATATCCTTTCAGCCAAGCTGCCGCTTTTCCGCAGAAAAAGATCGCGATCACTAGGGCTATAAGCGAAACAACCTGTTTGATGATTCCATCAAACAGGCCCTTCACAAATCCTATCCCTGCCAGACATAGCAATGTAATGTCCAACCAGTTCATCGTTACAACGTCTTCTTAATTTCTGTCTCTTCGTAAGCCTCGATCATATCGCCCACTTGGATATCGTTGAAATTCGTAATATTCAAACCACAATCCAAACCAGCCACGACCTCTTTCGCATCGTCCTTGAAACGTTTCAAAGAGCCTAGCTCGCCGGCATAGATAACGATACCGTCACGTATCAAGCGGATCTTGTTCGTACGTTTGATCTTGCCTTCCTTAACCATACATCCGGCAACCGTACCGACCTTGGTGATCTTGAATACCTGCTGAACTTCCACATAAGCGGTAATCTCCTCCTTGATCTCCGGAGAAAGCATACCTTCCATAGCGCTCTTCACCTCCTCGATCGCATCGTAGATGATAGAGTACAAACGAATCTCCACCCCTTCCTTCTCAGCGTTTCTACGCGCTTGCAAAGACGGACGAACTTGGAATCCAATAATGATAGCGTTCGAAGCCGCAGCCAAAACCACATCCGACTCGGAAATCTGGCCAACCGCTTTGTGAATTACGTTTACCTGAATCTCCTCGGTAGACAAACGGATCAAGGAGTCGGACAAAGCCTCTACGGAACCATCTACGTCACCCTTCACGATCACGTTCAACTCTTGGAAGTTACCCACGGCGATACGACGTCCGATATCATCCAAAGTAAGCATCTTCTGCGTACGAAGGCCTAACTCACGCTGCAATTGCTCACGACGGTTAGCGATCTCACGCGCCTCTTGCTCAGTCTCCAATACATTAAATGTATCACCGGCTTGAGGAGCACCGTTCAAACCAAGGATCAATACCGGCTCAGAAGGGCCGGCCTTCTCCACCCGTTGATTACGCTCGTTGAACATCGCCTTGATACGTCCTTGATGAGTTCCCGCCAAAACGATATCTCCCATCTTCAACGTACCGTTCTCCACCAATATGGTAGATACATAGCCACGTCCCTTGTCCAAAGAAGACTCGATGATAGAACCAACCGCACGTTTTTTCGGATT
>Ga0129308_1003795_pt1 | contig 10332 bp, 8 predicted proteins | sample L827metagenome_FD_94440 | JGI IMG/M metagenome (GOLD analysis project Ga0129308, IMG submission 94440) | Ring-tailed lemur group fecal microbial communities from Wisconsin, USA - L827 metagenome | ecosystem: Host-associated > Mammals > Digestive system > Large intestine > Fecal | place: USA... | reverse complement strand
GCTTTCAATCGGCGCAAATGCTAAAGTCATTGTATCCGCTGTTATAGAACCTATACTTGTCCTTATGTCGATATCTGCTGCCATAGGAGGTTTGTTCGGCAGTTTACATACCATATCCGAGATAGTAATTATGATAGCCCTCGCCGTGATACTGCCCATACTTCCGATATGGTACATATTATGGGTATCGGGCGGTGAACGGCAGTACAGATATGAAGCAAACGACAAAACGATGCGGATATACAACAAAAGGCACACTTATATATTCCGCTATTGTGATATTCGGAATGTTGAATACAGACCGCTTATGCTGATATTCAGAAAAGTAGGCTATACGGTTACTGTTACTTCAAAGTACGAAACTGTTATTTTCAGATATATGACTCCGAGAAAAGCAGATTTTACCGATACAGCGTCTACTCCTTTTGCCATTCTTGAAAAAGCAGGAATGAAAACACAGGGTTAAAACAGTCACGATTGCAAAAACAATCGTAATAATAACAGTATTATATCAAGCGTTAAACTGCTTCTTATATACAAATCAGATCTTTTACAGAAAGGGAGAACAGATATGAAAAAAGCAATAGCCATCATATGTCTTGCGGCAGCAGCAATAATGCTTGCCGGTTGTTCAGGCAAAGCAATCACACTCCCGAATGTAAACACATCACGCCCGTCAGACACGACCGACAGCTTAGAAAGCTCTGCGCCCGAAACAAGTGATGTAAATTCATCGCAGGCAGGAACTACTGCGTCTGATAGTACTGTACCCCAAACGACAAAGACTCCCGAAACTACAACAACAAAAGCATCCGAAACTACAACCAAAGCGCCTGAAACCAAGCCTGCAGCTACCACTACAACCGCCAAAGAGACAAAGCCGGAAGTTACCACTGCTGCAGCAACTACAAAAGCAACTTCCACCACAAAAAAACAAGAAACGCCAAAGCCGGCAGACTATATTACCTTCAGCGACGGAACATTCACGATGAATCTCGACTCATCGTTATGGTCTGATGTCGGCGATCCATCATATGAGGTATCGGCTATGTACGAAGACGGAGGAACAGCTGTTGCTTCGATCTATGTATCAAAATCCACAAAGAGCGAGCTCGGAGATGATTATGCCGGTCTTGACCTTAACGGTATAGGCAAAAAGCTGGCGCAGGATCTTAAGGATGTCGGATGCGATATTACTTATTCATCATCCGAAAAGATTAACGGCAGTAATGCATACCACATAATAATTTTTCTTGATTACGACCAGCACACCTATATGTTCGCAAGCGGAAACTATATTTATACCGTAATGGCAAGTTGTTATTCCGATCCGAACGGAAATGCACAAACTATTATCAAAAACGCAATTTCGGGCTTTTCAATAAAATGAAATGAGCGTTAAAATAACCCGACCCGCATTGCCCGGCTCGCTTATCACGATAACCGATATAAACAGCGAGCTTGAGCGTGCGAGAGAAGACGAAACGGACTTTTGCGCAGACAGATTTGAAAAGCTGTACTGCGAAAGTACGGATTTTTCATCGCTGTATTTCAGGGATTGTATGTTTATGACAAGCAGATTCACTGATTGTGATTTTACAAAGTGCGCTTTCATAAACTGTAATTTTAAAGGCTGTGACATTTCAAACAGCGACTTTTCCGACAGCTGTTTCAAGCAGTGCAGTTTTTCCTCCTGCAAGGCAGTAGGAGCAGCTTTCAAAGGCTCGTATCAAAAGAATGTCATCTTTGACGGGGGAAGTTTTGAACTGTCGGATTTTCAGCGTTCAAAGCTGTGTAATGTCCTTATTACAGATACCGACTTTTCCTCTGCTCTTTTCTCCTCCTGTGAGATAAAGCAGACACAGCTTCAAAATGTCGGTTTCGCAAAGGCTGTGTTTTTCGGAACAAAGCTTGCAGGACTCGATTTCACCTCCTGTAACATAGAAGGACTGACAGTGTCCGATACAGGAGCAGAACTGAAAGGTGCAAAGGTCGATGTATGGCAGGCGGCTATGTTTGCAAAGCTGCTCGGACTCATCGTAGAATAATAATTTAAAGAAAGGCAGATAAAAAATGAATGTACTTGTAATAGGCGGAGGCGGAAGAGAGCACGCAATAATAATGGCTCTTTCAAAATCCAAAAAGGTAGATAAGCTGTATGCCGCACCCGGCAACGGCGGTATATCAAAATATGCCGAATGCTTCAATGTCAAGGCAACAGATATTGAGGGATGCGTAGAGCTTGCGAAAAAGCTTAAGCCCGATTATGTTTTCGTAGCACCCGATGATCCGCTTGTAATGGGTATGGTAGACAGACTCAACGAAGAGGGCTTCAAGACATTCGGTCCTCGTGCAAATGCCGCTATTCTTGAAGGAAGCAAGGTATTTTCAAAGGCTCTGATGAAGAAATACGGCATACCTACTGCCGCTTATGAAACCTTCACCGACGCTGACTCTGAAATCGAATATCTGAAGAAGCAAAACAGCTACCCTGCTGTTATCAAATGCGACGGTCTTGCTCTCGGCAAAGGCGTTATCATAGCAAAAGACGAGCAAGAGGCTCAGTCCGCTGTTAAATCAATGCTGCTTGACGGCAAGTTCGGCAAGTCCGGCAGTGAGATCGTTATCGAAGAGTTCATGACAGGTCCCGAAGTTACCGTTCTTGCATTTACCGACGGCAAGACAGTAAAGCCTATGGTAAGCTCAATGGATCACAAGCGTGCATACGACAATGACGAAGGTCTGAACACCGGCGGCATGGGCACAATAGCACCCAATCCCCTTTACACAGCCGACAAACAGCAGGAATGTATGGAAAAGATTTTCCTTCCTACCATAAAGGCGATGGCTGCAGAAGGCAGACCTTTTAAAGGCTGTCTTTACTTCGGACTTATGCTTACTCCCGGCGGAGCAAAGGTGATAGAATATAACTGCCGTTTCGGCGATCCCGAAACTCAGGTAGTTCTCCCCCTGCTTGAAACCGACATTATGGACATAATCAAAGCAATCTGGGAAGAAAAGCTTGACGAGCTTGATATAAAATGGGCTGACAGTTCCTGCGCCTGTGTTGTTATGGCAAGCGGCGGATATCCCGAGAAATACGATACAGGCAAAGAAATAAGCGGACTTGACGAAAACGGTCAGAGCGACGGCGCATTTGTATACCATGCAGGCACAAAGCTTGAAGACGGCAAGTTCCTTACAGCCGGCGGAAGAGTTCTCGGCGTAACCGCTTACGGCAATACTCTGAAAGAAGCTCTTGACAAGGCATATAAGGCTGTAGACGGTATTACATTTGAAAAAGCGCACTTCCGTCATGATATAGGAAAAAAAGCACTCTCTGCCGATAAATAAATGTAAAAAAGCCCTTGCAATTTATTTGCATATATGTTATAATAGCATTTGCGTGTTAGAATAATTTTGGGTATGTGCGAAAAATTCGACTTATCCTATTCCTATAAGGAGGACATATAAATGGGAATAATTGAAATAATCAGTGCTATTGTTCTGATAATAGCCTGTGTTTTCATCGTGCTGGTCGTACTTATGCAGGATACAAAGCAAGGTATGTCACAGACAATTGCAGGCGGCAGTGCAGATAACTACTATCAGAAGAACTCCGGAAGATCAAATGAAGCGAAGCTCAACAAAATGACAAAGATCGCCGCTTTTATCTTCTTCATAGTTGCTCTTATAGTTAACTTCATCGTTATGTACAGCGGTAACTTCAAGCAGAACTCCACAACATCCGGCACTACTTCATCAGTTACAAGCACAACATCGGAGACTTCAAGCACAAAATCGGATACATCAAGTACAACTTCCGATGCTTCAAGCACAACATCAGATGAAAGCACAGCTTCCGAGACTTCATCGGTTGCAGAATCTTCAGAAACCACTTCATCAGATGAAGCAGTAAGCTCAGAAGCAACAGAATCTGCTGAATAATACGGATATTATTAAAGGTCGGCACTTGCCGACCTTTTTGTTATAGTTATATCTGAAGGATACAGAAAAGCCGCCGTGCATTGCACAGCGGCTCCAGACTGTCGATAAACCTCTTTGTAGACAAAAAATGGGGTTTGGGGCGAAGCCCCAAGCAAGGTCGCAGGGGCGGCAGCCCCCGATAATAAGCCCCTTCCCGAGGGGAAGGGGTCTGGGGATGGGGATACAGAATTTACTCTATTTTTAAAATAAAGACTTTTTCGACAAACTGAGCCGCCGTGCATTGCACAGCGGCTCATTCTTTCACATATTACTTGATGATATACTTATCAAGCTCGGCTAACAGCTCATCGCAGTCATCAGAGTGAACTCTGAGCTCAAGGGGCTTAGAAAGATCTAAGCTGAATATACCCATGATAGACTTAGCGTCGATTGCATATCTGCCGCTTACGATATCAACATCGTAATTGCACTTTGTAACTGTCGTTACGAAATTCTTAACATCTTCAATTGTGTTGATTCTGATATTTGCTGTTTTCATACTTAAAACCTACCTTTCTTTTCCTCGGCTTTCCTTTCCGGCTGATTTCATTTTACCAAAATAAGCGGCGGTTGTCAATCGCTTTTACAAATAATCATCATCCGGTGTCGAAAGGCCACACATTATGTTTCTCTTATCGCCGCCTGTAAGGTTTTCCTTACAGCTATATAATAACACATTATCGATTAAGGTCAATAGTATTTTTTCAAAAAAGCCGCTTTGCTTGCAAATTTCGTAATAATAAAGTATAATAAAGCTATCAGAAGTTTACTTTTGGTGAAACTTACCATAAACGGATGTGATAATATCAGATATAATATTCAGACCTTCGGCTGTAAGGTCAATCAATATGAAAGCGCAACGATAGCAAAAGCAATGGATGAACACGGCTACGAAAGGACAGACGACCTTTTCTCAGCCGATATTATAATTATCAACAGCTGTTCTGTTACAGAAAACAGCGATAAGAAAGCAAGACAGCTTATAGAGCGTATCAAGCGCAGAGATCCTATGAAAATAGTAGCGCTTACCGGATGCTTTCCGCAGGCGTTTCCTGCCGTTGCCTCTTCACTGTCGGCAGATATAGTTACGGGAACAGAGCACAAAGAAAAGCTCGCAGAAATGATAGACGCTTTCACAAACAACAACGCTAAACAGATTGCGGTCCCGCCACGCCCCGTGAAAAAGCAGTACGAAAAAAACAGCAACGCCGATATGGGCAAAACCAGAGCGTTTATTAAGATAGAAGACGGCTGTGACAGGTTCTGCAGTTACTGCATTATCCCGACTGCAAGAGGCTCGGTGCGCTCAAGACCGCTTGATGATATAAAAGAAGAAACCGAGTTTCAGGTATCGTGCGGACATAAAGAAATGGTGCTTGTAGGGATCAATCTTTCCTGCTACGGCTCGGATATAGGACTGAGGCTTGCCGACGCAGTAGAAACCGTATGTGCTGTAGACGGAGTAGAAAGAGTCAGACTTTCCTCGCTTGAACCAGAGCTTCTGACAGACAGCGATATAGCAAGAATGGCGGCGCAGAAAAAACTCTGCCCTCATTTTCACCTGTCGCTTCAATCCGGAAGCGCCGCTACACTTAGCCGCATGAACCGCCGCTACACTCCCGATGAATACTATGATATTGTAAAGAAGCTCAGAGCCGCATTTCCCGATTGCGCTGTAACTACAGATATTATGGTTGGATTTGTCGGTGAAACCGATGTAGAGTTCAGAGAGTCCTGTGAATTTGTAAAAAAGGTAGGATTTTCGGGTATGCACGTCTTCACTTATTCCGTAAGAGAAGGCACGGCGGCGGCAAGAATGAACGGGCGTATACCATCCGATGTTGCCGCTGAGCGCTACCGCATAATGAGCGGTATAGCAAAACAGCTCAAAGAGAGCTATTTTGCGTCCTGTGTCGGAAAAGCCGAAAAAGTGCTTATCCAGCGCAGAGAAAGCGATGAATATGCAAACGGCCTTACTCCGCAATATGTCCCTGTGCGTATCTACGGCAGTAATGCGCGCAAACAGGATATAATTACTGTACAAATTACGGGCGCTTCGGGCAGTGATTTTTGTGTCGGAGAAGAAATAAAAAGCTTGTAATTAAGCCGTATGTGTAGTATAATAATATGAGATAATGTTTCGTGCTAAAGCACGCTTACAATAAAACGACGGAGGAAGTTTATGTCAGTTTATCGCATTTATGTTGAAAAGAAGCCGCAGTTTGCAGTCGAGGGCAAGGCAGTTCTCTCTGACCTTAAGACGGCGCTTCAGATCAAAGGTATCAAAGATGTCCGTATCGTTAACCGCTACGACGCTGAGGGTATTACAAAGGAGAACTTTGAAAAGGCAACCCCTACCGTATTCTCAGAGCCGCCCGTTGACGATGTTTATTATTCTCTGCCCGAGACAGCGGCAGATGAAAAGATGTTTGCTACCGAGTTTTTGCCCGGCCAGTTCGATCAGAGAGCTGACTCAGCCGCACAGTGCATACAGATGCTGTGTCAGGGTGAACGCCCCGTTGTTAAATATGCAAAGCTGTACATTTTAAAGGGCGATATCTCGGACGAGGATTTTTCAAAGATAAAGCACTATCTCATCAACGCAGTTGAAGCAAGAGAGTGCGGCTTTGAGCAGTACGAGACGCTTGATGTAAAATATGACATTCCTAAAGATGTTGCCGTTCTTGACGGCTTTATCGGTCTTTCCGAGAGCGAGCTTGCCGAGTTTATCAAGAAGTACGCTCTTGCTATGGATCTCGGAGATATCAAATTCTGCCAGGAATATTTCAAGAGTGAGCACAGAGACCCGACTCTTACCGAAATCAGAATGATAGATACCTACTGGTCTGACCACTGCCGTCATACTACATTCGGCACGATAATCGACAATGCGACTATTGACGCTTCGTATATCGAAGATACTTATAAAGAATATAAGCTCGACAAGGAAGAGCTCGGCAGGAGCGCAAAGCCGATATGCCTTATGGATATCGCAACAGCCGCTGTCAGAAAGCTGAAAAAAGACGGACTGCTCCCCGACCTTGACGAGAGCGAAGAAATTAACGCCTGCTCGGTAAAGATAACCGTTGATGTTGACGGCAAGGACGAGCAATGGCTGCTTATGTTCAAGAACGAAACCCACAACCACCCCACCGAAATTGAACCCTTCGGCGGTGCGGCAACCTGTCTTGGCGGCGCAATAAGAGACCCCCTTTCAGGCCGTTCGTATGTATACCAGGCAATGCGTGTTACCGGCGCTTCCGATCCGCTTCTGCCCGTTAAAGAAACTATCCCCGGAAAGCTTCCTCCGAGAAAGATCACAACAACTGCCGCACAGGGCTATTCTTCCTACGGCAACCAGATAGGTCTTGCAACAGGTCATGTTGCCGAGATATACGATCCCGGCTATATGGCAAAGCGTATGGAGATAGGCGCTGTTATCGGTGCGGCTCCGGCTGAAAATGTAGTCCGTGAGCGTCCCGCACCAGGCGATATTATCGTTCTGCTCGGCGGCAGAACAGGCCGTGACGGCTGCGGCGGTGCGACAGGCTCGTCAAAGTCACACAGCGTTGAATCGCTTGAGACCTGCGGTGCAGAAGTTCAGAAAGGTAACGCTCCCGAGGAAAGAAAGCTACAGAGACTTTTCCGTGACAAGAACGCAACAAAGCTTATCAAGCGCTGCAACGACTTCGGCGCAGGCGGCGTTTCGGTTGCTATAGGAGAGCTTGCAGACGGTCTTGAAATCGACCTTAACGCAGTTCCCAAGAAGTATGACGGACTTGACGGTACAGAGCTTGCAATTTCCGAGTCACAGGAAAGAATGGCGGTTGTTGTTGACAAGAACGATGTTGACAAGTTCATCGCTCTTGCAGGCAAGGAAAACCTTGAGGCTACTCCCGTTGCGGTAGTTACCGAGAATCCCAGACTCAGAATGAACTGGAACGGAAAGACTATCTGTGACATTTCAAGAGAGTTCTTAAACTCAAACGGTGCGGAAAAGCACACCGATATATATGTTCCCGCACCCGAAGTAAGCTATTCTACAGGCAGACACAATACTAAGGAAGAGTGGGAAAAGCTCGTTACAGACCTCAATATATGCTCGCAGAAGGGACTTGTTCAGCGCTTTGACTCGACTATCGGCGCAGGTACGGTGCTTATGCCTTATTCGGGCAAGACACAGCAGACTCCCGTACAGGCTATGGCGGCAAAGCTCCCCGTTCTTTCGGGCAACACAAAGACCGCTTCAATAATGGCATGGGGCTTTGATCCTTTCGTAAGCCGTCAGTCTCCTTATCATTCAGCGGCGCTTGCTGTAGTTGAAAGTATCGCAAAGGTAGTTGCCGCAGGCGGCAGCAGCGAAAAGTGCTGGCTTACCTTCCAGGAATATTTTGAACGCACACAGGGAGAACCTGAGCGCTGGGGCAAGCCTTTTGCGGCACTTCTCGGTGCATATAAGGCTCAGATCGCCCTTTCAAGCGGCGCTATCGGCGGCAAGGACTCTATGTCTGGTACATTTGAACATATCGATGTACCGCCTACGCTGGTTTCATTTGCGGTATCTACCGCTAAATCCGACAAGATAATCTCTGCCGAGTTCAAGCTCCCCTGCAGCGATATCTACTATATAGCTCCCAAGTACGACGAAAACAAGATGCCCGACTTTGAAAGCGTCAAGGCGGTATTCAAGACAGTCGAAAAGGCTATAGCAGACGGCAAGGCTCTTTCGGTATGGTCACTTGCTCACGGCGGTATCGCTGAAGGTATCTTCAAGATGTCGCTCGGTAACAGGATCGGTGCAAAGCTCAAGGCTCTCAGCGACGAGCAGTTATTCGATCTTTGCTACGGCGCATTCATCATTGAAGCTTCATCCGAAATTGAATGCGCAGAGCTTATCGGTGAAACGGTAAGTGATTACACCATCACGGCAGGCGATGTCGTTCTTGATATTTCCGAGCTTGAGAAAAAATATGACGCTGTTCTCGAGCCTATCTTCAAAAATTCGCTCCCCGAGATGCCTAAGCCCGAATCCGTTGCCTACGATAAAGGCTGTGATTTGCTTATAAACAAGGCTCCCGGCAATATAGCAAAGCCCAAGGTGCTTATCCCCGTATTCCCTGGCACAAACTGCGAATACGATATGGCGGCGGCATTCAACCGCTACGGCGGCGAAGCCGAAATATTCGTTATCAGAAACCTGTCTGCAAAGAATATGGAAGACAGCGTAAACGAGTTTGCAAAGAGAATAGCTGACAGCCAGATGATTGCAGTTCCCGGCGGCTTCTCCGGCGGTGACGAACCCGAGGGCTCCGCAAAGTTCATCAATGCATTCTTCCGTAATCCCAAGATAAAAGACGCTGTAGAGAATATGCTCTACAACCGTGACGGGCTTATGATAGGTATATGCAACGGCTTCCAGGCGCTTATCAAGCTCGGTCTTGTACCGTTCGGCAAGATTGTTCCTCTGTCAAGCGAAAGTCCTACGCTGACCTACAACACCATAGGCAGACACCAGTCACAGCTTGCACTCACAAAGATATGCACCAACAAGTCACCGTGGCTTATGCACTGCAAGGTCGGCGAAGTGTACAATATTCCTATCTCACACGGTGAGGGAAGATTTGTCGCAAGCGACGAAGTTATCAGACAGCTCATCGACAACGGACAGGTTGCAACCCAGTATGTTGACCTTAACGGCGAACCTACTATGGATCTTGCATACAATCCCAACAGCTCTATTTGTGCTATCGAAGGTATCATCTCTCCCGACGGCAGAGTTCTGGGCAAGATGGGACATACCGAGCGTATCAGCAGTGATACCTGCGTAAATGTCGACGGCAACAAGGAACAGCTTCTGTTCAAGGGCGGCGTTGACTACTTCAAATTATAATCTGACATTCTCTTTCAGCCCGACAAAAGTCGGGCTGAAAGCTTGTCGAAAAAGTCTATTTTATATAAATAGGACAAACTCTTTACCCCTATCCCCAAACCCCTTCCCCTCGGGAAGGGGCTGTATAACGGGGGCTATCGCCCCTCGTCCCTATTGGGGGCTGACGCCCCTCAACCCCATTTGTTAACTGCAAACAGGTTTATCGACAGTCTGCCAGCCCGACAAAAGTCGGGCTGAAATTATGCCATATACACGGAGGAAATATGAAGCTGATAGCTCCCGATTACTACACCGACTTTATATGTATAGCCGACAAATGCAGACATAGCTGCTGTATTGGCTGGGAAATCGACATCGACGAATACACCCGGTCGTATTATGAAGAAATAATATCTGCAAAACCGGCAGAAATACCCTTATCGTTCATTAACAGGCTGTCTGAGGGAATCTCATAT
>Ga0129308_1003794_pt1 | contig 10336 bp, 7 predicted proteins | sample L827metagenome_FD_94440 | JGI IMG/M metagenome (GOLD analysis project Ga0129308, IMG submission 94440) | Ring-tailed lemur group fecal microbial communities from Wisconsin, USA - L827 metagenome | ecosystem: Host-associated > Mammals > Digestive system > Large intestine > Fecal | place: USA... | reverse complement strand
GTCCGTGGATTGTATGCGCGAGCAACTGCTGGCAGGACAAAAAATCCAGTTGGGCGACCTGGGGAGTTTCTACATCAGTATCAACAGTAGCGGTGCGGCTTCTGCCAAAGAATTCAATCCGGCTATTCATATCCGTAGGCTGAATGTGAACTGGACCTGCGGCCAGCACTTCGGAGAGTTGCTGGAGGAGGCGGAATTCAACCTGGTGGCAACCCGAAGTGCAGCCCGTGCCGTGGTGAAAGCCCTGAAGGCCGGCAAGACTACCGTAGACCTGACGGGAACTACCGGTGGAGGTGATGATACCGGTGGAAGCGATACCGGAGGCGGCTCGGACGGAGACCAAGGGGAAAATCCGTTAGGATAAAACGAAAAAATGCAGCTAACCATATTGTTTTAATTCCTTAATTGCAAATTGTTATGAACGAGAAAACAAAATCAAAGTCTGTATGGGGCATTGTCCTCAAAGTGATTATTACCGTGGCCACAGCATTGGCCGGAGTGTTTGGCCTGACTTCCTGCATCAATTGTTAGCCGGATGAAAGCAGGCAGTTTCTATCAGAACTATCGGGAGGTAAACCTCCTGGTAGTTCATTGCAGCGCCACGCGCTGTGACCGCCATTTTTCGGTGGAGGCGCTCCGCCGCAGCCATCTGGCACGGGGTTTTGCCGATATCGGCTATCATTTCTACATCACCCGCGACGGTGAGGTGCATATCTGCCGTCCGGTCCACCAGATCGGAGCCCACGCCACCGGCTGGAACGACAAGAGCATCGGCATCTGCTATGAGGGCGGGCTCGACGAGAACGGTGTCCCTGCCGATACGCGCACCTATGCGCAGAAATGCTCTTTGCTCGACTTGCTCCGCCAGCTGAAGGCGGACTATCCCCATGCCCGCATTTCGGGCCATCGGCAACTCAGCTCCTCCATCCGTAAGGCTTGTCCTTGCTTTGACGCAAAGGGGGAATATGAGGTGCTGTGAGATTATATTTTCTCCACGTATCCTATCGGCATGTCCACATGTGCGCAGCCCAGCATATCCAGCCGGACTGCCACTTTGCTTTTCCCTCCTATCATGACCAGTTCGCCCTCCAGTCCGGCAAGGGGGCCTTTTATTACTTTCACGGTATCGCCTGTCGCCAGGGGCGTGCTGCAAATCTCCACGGCCTCCGGGCTATAATCCAGCATGAAGCGGAAACGTTCCATCTGCTCGTCGGGGATGACGGCGGGACGGCTTTCGCCGCGCAGCACCATGTAGCGGCTGACGGCTTGCAATGTAAGCGGCAAAGGGCGTTCCTGCGGAGTGACGTGTACGAAAATCATCATCGGGATGACCAGGCGGTCCACTTTCTTGCGCCGGTCGCTCCATTGGCGTATTTCGCTTTGTATGGGCAGGTAATATTCCACTCCCATAGCTTTCAGCCGTTCGGCAGTCTTCTTTTCCAGGCAAGACTGCACGTAGGCCACCAGCCATTGGCGACGGGGAACAATATGAGGGGTGATATCAGTATGGTTCATCTGAAGGAAATATGCTGAAAAAAGTACTTTCTATGGTTCATGAATAGTTGAGGTCCGGGCGCGCTACGCGGTCGCCTGTCACATTGGAAAGGCGGAATCGGTTAAAAAATTAAAAATTAAAAATTAAACACTCGATTAATTTACTCTCAACTCTTAATCACCAATCACTAATAACTAATCACCCACTCAACTGTATCCGTATTTCTTACCGTATCCGTAATACTTTCCGTATTTGCCATAGCCATAGTAATAACCGTATTTTTTCTTCTTCATATCGATTCCGTTGACTACAGTGCATAAGTTGGGGAGGCGGTGGTGCTCCTGGAGCTCATTGATGAGCTGGTAGTCGGTCTTGTGCGTATAGTCGGCACGGCAGACGTAGATGCTGGCGTCCGCCACGCGGGCCAGGATGAGCGTGTCGGTCACCATGCCGATGGGGGCGGTATCCAGTACGATATAGTCATATTCCTTGCGCAGCGTGCCGATGGCGTCTTCCAGCGACTGGCGTGCCAGCAGTTCCGTGGGGTTGGGAGGGATGGGGCCGCCCAATAGCAGGTCGAGGTTGGCGGTCACGCCGGAAGGCTGTATCAGCGCATGCAAGTCCGTGGAGTGTGGGGCGGCAAGATATTGTGTGATTCCCTTTTCTTTGTGTGAAAGATGGAACATCTTGTTCAATCCCGGTTTGCGTATGTCCAATCCTACCAGAACGACCTTCTTGCCGAGCAGCGCCAGGCTGACGGCGAGGTTGGAGGCCATGAAGGTCTTTCCTTCACCGCTGATGGTGGAGGTGACGAGCACCACTTTCTTGTCCGGGTCGCCCATGATGAAGAGCAGGTTGGTGCGCAGGCTGCGGAACGTCTCCGTCATGATGTTGTTGTCGTTTTCGCGGACGGCGATGGAACCGGTGTCTTTTCCGGTTGCGGCAGAAAGGGGGATGTCGCCGATGATGGGGACACTTGTCAGTTTCTCCACGTCCGTGTGGCCCTCGATGCGGAAACGGAGCAGGTTCAGCAGGTAGATGATGCCCAAGGGGATGCCTATACCTATGACGAGGGCAATCAGGTAGATTTTCTTGCCTTGCGGGGAGACGATGCCGACGGGCATGGGGTCTTCGATGATGCGGCCGTTGTTGGCGGTTGCCGCCAGGGTGATGGCGTTTTCCTCGCGCTTCTGCAGCAGCATGATGTAGAGGGTGGCCTTGATTTCCTGTTGGCGCGCGATGCTCATGAACTCTTTCTCCTGCTTGGGGGCGTTGCTGATGCGGCTTTTGTACCTGTTGGCCTGCCGGTCGATGTTGTTGCGCGTGATTTGCAGCCCTTGCAGTACGCTGTTCACGGTGGTCTGCACGTTGTGGCGCATTGCCTCGATGCCCGTATTCAGGTTGATGATGGCGGGGTTGCTTTCCGAGGAGGTGCGCAACAGGCGCTTGCGTTCCACGATGAGGTTGTTGTACTTGTCGATGGCGGTAGTCAGGTTCATGTCGCTCAGGCCCACGTTGGAGGGGATGATTTCGTCGTTGTTGGCCGGATTGTTGATGTAGTCGCGCAGGTAGGTCACCAGGTTGATTTGGGTGGCGTTCTCGGCGTACTGCTGTTCATATTCGGCGTTGGCTTGCAGGGCTTGCTGGGCATCGCTGCTGATGTCGGTCAGCCCGGCACGTTGCTTGAACTCGGCCAGCTCGTTCTCGGTGGTGCCCAGTTCTCGGTTGATGATGTTGATACGCTCCTCGATGAAGTCGGCGCTTTTCTGTGCCACTTCGTTCTTCTCGGTATTGGTGTCCTGGTTGTAGAGGGCTATCAGCTCGTGGGTGAAGTCGGCTGCCCGCTGTATGTGGGTGTTCCGCACGTTGATGGTGGCGATGGTGCTGGCCTTGGCCAAGGGGGCTATGGCAAGTCCTGCCCTGTAGCCTGCAGCGGTGGCGGTAGGCGTGCTGATGACGGCTTTCAGCTTGACAGGCTGCTGCAAGGCAGGCAGCGAGTCGTTGTGCGAGATGGTGATGACACCCGTAGGGAGCGGCAGGATGGCGGGCAGCTTGTCGAAAGACTTGGCGGCCTCTTGTTTCTCGCCGTTCTGCATGTAGTGGGCCGTGACGGTCAGTTGCCCGGCAGGGGTGTATGTCATTTGCAGCCGGATGTTTCCTTGCAGCTTGTCCGCTTCCTCGGCGGTCATGAACACGTCGAGGGGGGAGTTCTTATAGAGGGGGATGTCGTAGCCGAACGACTGTTCGCGGCTGATGCTGGTGTAGAGGTTGAGGCGCGACACTACTTTCTTGATAAGCGTGCGCGACTGCAGGAGCTCCAGTTCGTTGTCGAAGTTGCTGGTCATGGAGAGCATGCCGAAGTCCTGCATGGCAGGCAGGGCGTTGTTGCCGCCTTTCTTGTCTTCTTCCTTGATGAGAATGGAAGAAGAGACCTCGTAAACAGGAATCTGGTAGCGCAGGTAGGCGAACGCCAGCCCGACACATATCAGCGCACTTGCCACAAACCAAGGCCAGTGGATGATGTATTTGAAAAAGATTGCCTGGAAATCGGTCTTTTCCTCTTTCTCGCCCGAAAAGTCATCGTATAAGTCTTCTTTCATTGCTGTTTCTTTTGTTTCTTTCTTAAAAAATCCTTTGTCTTTTGTCCATGGTCCGTTATCCCCGGTTCCCGTTTTCTCATCTTACAATATTGACAATGAGGCTGGCCAGTGAAACGAGGGAGGTGACCACCGAAATCCAGATGGTGGTGGTGCTGCTGACTCCGGCATTCTTTGCCTTGGTCTTGTTGGGCACCACGTAAAGGATGTCGTTCTGCTGCATGTAGTAGTAGGGCGAGTGCAGGATGCTCCGGTCGTTCAGGTTCAGGCTGATGATTTCCCTCTTGCCGTCGTTGTCTTCGCGGATAAGCTTGACGTTGTCCCTTACGCCGTAGATGGTCATGTCGCCCGCCATGGCCAGTGCCTCGAAGATGTTCACCTTCTCGTTGCTGATGGTGAAAGTGCCGGGGCCGCCCACCTCGCCGATGACGGAAATCTTGTAGTTGGGCATGCGCACGGTGACAATCGGGGTCTCCTTCAAGTAGGGGCGCAGCTTTTCGCGGATAAGGCTTTCGGCAGCGTTCTTGGTCAGGCCGCCCACTTTCAGCTTGCCGATGACGGGGAAGTCAATCTCGCCGTTGTTGTCCACCAGATATTGCTGCAGGGCAGGCTGCGCGGTGGTCGACGTTCCGCCCTGCGCCATGTTGCTGTAGGTCTGCATGGTCAGGTTGAACGGTGCGGCGGCTTGCGGGTCGGTGGTGTTGATGGTGACGTTCAGCAGGTCCTTGGGCTGGATGCGTGCGTCGTAGAGCGTGTCTTGCGGCGCCACCTCGTTGATGACGATTTCCTCGTGGTTCTTGTCTGTGAGCGATTCGTAACTTTGCAGGTAAGGTACCTTCTTGTAAGACTGGCAGCTGGCCAATGCAAACGCAGCCAGCAGGATAGCTATGTTTTTTTTCTTTCTCATGATTGCTCCTTTATTTTCTTTGGTTCTCACTATTTTGTTCTCGCTTTAAGTTCTCAATACGCCTCCTTGTCGCCCTGTACGGCATTCTTCACCGTCTTGTATATAATGTATATGTCGAGCAGGAAGGTCCAGTGCTCCAGGTACCAGACGTCGCGTTCCACGCGTCCTTCCATCTGCCAGAGTTCCTTGGTCTCGCCCCGGTAGCCGGTGACTTGCGCCCAGCCGGTGATGCCGGGTTTCACCAGGTGGCGGACCATGTATTTGTCGATAAGGCGTGAATACTCTTCGGTATGCTTCAGCATGTGTGGCCGCGGACCCACGACAGACATCTGCCCCAGCAGCACATTGATGAACTGGGGAAGCTCGTCGATGCTGGTCCGCCGCATGAAATCGCCGATTTTCGTCTTGCGCGGGTCGTCAATCGTGGCCTGCACCTTGTCGCTGTCCACATTGACACGCATCGAACGGAATTTATAGCACCAGAACTCTTTGCCGTTTTCTCCGCTCCGCTTCTGCTTGAAGAAGATGGGACCCGGCGAGGAGAGCTTGATGGCCGCACCAATGATAAGGTAAATGAAAGGAAATACCGTGCAGAGGAAGAGCAGGGAGAAAAGGATGTCGAAGGTCCTTTTCAGCATGCGGTTCTCCACTTGTGCTAGGGGCTCCTTGCGTATGGAGAGTATGGGAATGTTGCCGAACATGTCGAAATACATGCGGCGGTGCACGTAGTTGCGGATGTTGGGTACATTGTAGAAGCGGATCAGGTGGTTCTCGCAATAGTTGATGATGGGGACTATCTCGTAGCTGTAGTCGGAAGACAGGCTACAGTAGATTTGGTCGGTGTGGTGCTTCGCCAGATAGGCTACAACTTCTTTGGGATGCCCCAGATAGGGAACGTTTTCGGGAAAATTGCGGGATAGCGAGTCGCTGAAATAGCCGTTGACACGGAACCCCACCGTGGAATTTTGGGTCATCTCCCGGTAGAGCTCAATCATGTTCTTGTTGTCACCCACCAGGGTGATGCTACATGAGTTGCCTCCGTATTTCCGGTACTGTTTGAGCAGATAACGGCATGTCAGCCTGTAGGTGGTCAGAATGATAAAGAAGATGCCGTAGAAACATACGAAAAAACGGAATGAAAAGGCGCCGACTTCTGCCAGGCTGTTCAGGCTTATGAATACGACTGCATGCAGGATTGTGTTGCGGAAAGCCCGGCGGACAATCTGTTCCGGACGTATGATGCGTCGGTGCAGCACTACGCCGTTATAGTAGTTGCAAAGCAGGTAGACGAGGTTCATCCGTACCAACAGCTGGGGCAATGAATGTGTAGATTCATTGCCCTGTGTCTGGTAATCAAAAATGTAATATAGTGAGATGAAAATGATGTTCAGTAAGGATAAGTCGCCAAAGATAATGACAAACTTAATCACGTTATTGAATTGGAGAACTTGTTTCATAATTCATACTAATCTAAATGGTTTTCACTCTTATTAAATGGTATGGAAAGAGAACAATGACTCTTTTTCACTCTTACTTTGTATTAAGCATTCTCTTACTTACAAGGTAAGGGAGACCAATACTCCCTTACTTACAAGGTAAGAGGTGGTGTTTTATTTAGAAGATAATCTTATAAATCAGCAATTAAAAGGTGTTTTACATTAAAAGGCTATATATGTAATTAAAATGTAAAACGATATTTTATCTTATAATTAAATTTAATTTTTGAAGTTAAAATGGAGGTGTTTATGTAAATATATAAGACTGAAAAATGAGTGGATGTAATGTGTGTTGTATCTATATATGAGGTATGTATGAATTAAAAAAATAAATCTATTTTTTGCGATTGTAGTAATCTTTTTCATATCTTTGCAGCCGCAAAACATATTCTCTTACCTTGTAAGTAAGAGAATGAAATTGACGAATAAAAGTACTCCTATACAAATAGGAATACTTTTACAAATTCTAGTTCTCAGAGCTTTCTCTTTTTGTTTGGATGAATTGTCGCAATCACTTTTTTATTTGCTTTACTCATCGCATTGTTGTCAAAAGAAGCGAGGTAAACGTGGGTTACCTTTTCAGAAGTATGTCCTAAGCTTTCACTAATCACAGAAATGGCCACTCCTTCGTCTTTGGCAGTGGTGGCCCAGCTATGGCGCGCTACATAAGATGTTAATGGAGTACTTAACCGTAACATCTTCGAAAGTGTGTGTAAATGTTGGTTGTAGAGCCGTAGGGCACTTTTGTATTGTCTGTAACCATCTTCTCCGGTCAGTGATAATATCGGTAACAAATAGGGGGAAGAGGCGGCTTCGTTCTTATACCTGTTTATAATCTGTGCGGCATACGACTCTATATGTACGGACAATTGCTGACGGGTCTTATGGCGGTAATAATAAATGGTATTGTGCTTGACATCCGTTTTGCGAAGATGCGCAAGGTCTACAAACGGAATGCCTCGTAAGTAAAAACTTAACAAAAACATGTCGCGGCTGAAACGCAAAGGGGGCTTCTTCTCCAAATCGAGATTTACCAGGCGCCGGATTAGTAAAGGGGAGATGGCCCGTTTGGCGGTAGGTTCATAGCCGGTGAATACATAGGCGAACAAATCGTCTATACTGTGTGTGAATGGGATGCCTTGTTCGGCAGCCTGGTGAGAGATGGAACGGAGCATACGCATATAGGTGGATATGGTATTATGGCGCCGACCTTCACCGAGCAGCCGGTCTTCGTATTGCTTGACGAGGCTGGGGGTGAGCTCTGCAAAAGTGATGGAACGGTGGCCGATGAAGCGGAAAAAGCTGTTCACTGTACTGGTATATATGCCGGATGTACTGTATCGTCCGGCTTGTTTTGTCCGCTGTATCAGAGAAGCGGAAAAATTTTGTATGGTATTCATAATCTGAATTTTAATATTTTAAATACATATAAAACAACCTTGAGCATGAAATGATTGTATGGCAATCAATACACGCTTAAGGGAAAAATGGTAAAATTTCTATATAAATTCAGATATGTACTCTCCGGGCAGACAGGTGGAGGGCTACAGTATGCCCGAACGTACCCGACTCAGTGTTTCGGGGGTCATCAGCAGATAGGACGCAATGTGCGACAAGGGAGCCCGCTTGATGACTTCGGGCTGATGTTCCATGAGCTGGTTGTAGCGCTCGCGTGCAGTCTCAAACCGCCAGGAGTCAGCCTTTACTTGTGAGACAATCAGGGAATATTCCAGAATTTTCCGATAGAACATGTTTATTTCCCATGAGATTTCGGTAAGTGTCAACAGCTTGTTGTATGGCAGCAAGTATACGACACTCGGTTCAAGTGCCTCAATCATGAGGTGGGTGGGTTCCTGTTTCAGGGTACTTTCTATGCAGATGATGATGCAGCCTTCGTAGGAAAAGTGTTCGGTGACGTCTTTGCCGTTTTTATAATAGAATTGGCGCAACATGCCTTTTCCTACAAATACGATATTATGGCTTATCTGCCCTTCATTGAGTAATAATGCGCCCTTTTCTACTTCTTTGCGAATGAGGATTTCCTCTATCAACTTTCTTCCCTCGGGAGCCATGCCCGGATAGCGGGAGTTGATAGCGGCATCTACGGTTTCTTTCAATAGTGCATCCATAAGACCATGATTTGTTTATTCAGTAAGCAAGACCGGTAAAGTTCGGTCCGCTTCTGCTTTCGGGGGGCAAAGATAGTGCAAACCGAATGCAGAACAAAATGAACGTGTTCATTTTTTATGCTGAGGTGCAGCCTATCTTCGCTTTTAGGCAAAGATAGGACTTTTGGAATTAAAAACAATTCCGGATGAAGCTTTTGTTTACCCATTTCATGCCATACCAGCGTCGGACGAAAATGAAGCCGCGGATATTCTCGTCCAACAGGAAGGCTACCCACATGCCGCAGATGCCCCAGCCGAAGGGGAAACCGAAAAGGTATCCCACACCTACAGCTACACTCCACTGCACCACCAACCCTACGTAGAAGGGGTAGTTGACATCTCCTGCCGCACGAAGAGCATTGGTGGCGAAGATGTTGATGGGGCGGCCTATTTCAAGGAGTACATCTATGATAAGGATGGCGGCACCCATACGTATGATGTCGGGGTTGGACGTGAGCCAGCCAAAAATGACATGTCCCGAAAGGGCGAGGATGCAGGATAGCATGACGGTAATCATGACGGATTTCTTCATGACGTATTTTCCCATAAGGAAGGCTGCGTGAGGTTTCTTCTCGCCTATCAGATGCCCGATACAGATGGCGCCGCCTTGGGCCATGGAGATGCTGAACAGATAGGCGAACATGATGATGTTGACACAATAGGTACGGGTAGCGAGCGCTTCCACTCCCAGCATGTTGATGAAGTAAGTGATGACGACTTGCGACGAGCTGTACGACAATTGTTCGCCGGCAGAGGGTAGGCCTACCTTCATCAGATTCTTTAGTTCTATCCATGGGAAAGGGCGGAAGTATGCCACCGGGAAACGGTGGATGTGCTTGCGGAACAGTATGACGAACAGTATAATCATGGAGACACCCCGGCTGAAGGCTGTGGAGATGGCGGCGCCTTCCACACCCAGTTCCGGAAAGCCGAAGCGCCCGAAGATGAGGGAGTAGTTTCCGGTAATATTGAGGATATTGACCACGACGGTGACCATCATCGGGTAGATGGCTTTGTTGGCACTGCGCAGGGAGGCGGAGAGGGTGAGGGATAATGCCTGGAAGAAGGCGAAAGCGCCTACGATACGCATATAGTCCATGCCGTCCTGCATCAATTCGGCGGTGAGCCCCATCAGTTGGAGGATGGGGCGGGCACAGAAAAACAGTACCAGGCTGACCGTGATGCCGACCACCAGGTTGATGAGGATGGATATGCCGACTACTTGCACCACTTTTTTATGCAGTTTCGCACCGAGATACTGGGAACACAGAACGGACGTTCCGAGGTTGATGACTTCGAAAACGAGGAAAGTGAGCATGATAATCTGGTTGACTACCCCTACGGCGGCAACACTGTTGTCCGAGTGGCGGCTCAGCATGATGGTGTCCACAGCACCGAGCATCATGATGAGAAGTGTCTCTATAAAGATGGGGGCGGCCAGCTTGGCGAGCCGCTTTTTCAGGTTTTCTTGTTGTATCATTGTCCGTGTATGTGCACTATACTTTAAAAATTGCGCAAAGATAAGGAAAGGTTGAAAAGGACGGTTTGATATATGTATCAAATTTTTTTTCTTGTTTTAGGGTTTGAGTGTTAACGTGTTATCTCAAATTGTATGAAAACGGTGAAAAAAATATGTAGGAAAGATTTGCACAGTCCAAAAGTTTGCCCTACAT
>Ga0129308_1003793_pt1 | contig 10336 bp, 8 predicted proteins | sample L827metagenome_FD_94440 | JGI IMG/M metagenome (GOLD analysis project Ga0129308, IMG submission 94440) | Ring-tailed lemur group fecal microbial communities from Wisconsin, USA - L827 metagenome | ecosystem: Host-associated > Mammals > Digestive system > Large intestine > Fecal | place: USA... | reverse complement strand
AATACATATTTAAATCATCTTCAGGTTCATCTTCAACTAAATCAGATTCAAGACTATAACCTTTCAATATTTTTTTAACATCGTTAATTTTCATATCTTCACTGTTAGATAGGGAGTTCATAATCTTATAATAAGCATCTTCTAGGGAATATTGGTTCTCCTTTTTTTCTAGAGAAAGACCTAGTTCATTTACTTCCTTAAGTATTTTTTTAGGAGTGGTTGCGTCAAGTTGAGAATGAGTAATGCTATAGACCCATTGATTTTCTTCTTTGGATGACATTAAAATTAACTTGTCATTATCTAAATGATACTCAAGGGAATCAATGGTTTCTTTGCTCTCTGAAACAAGAAAATCTATATAAAGATATTTTTTATCGTCCCTAAATCTGTATCCATAGGATCTCTCACCATCTACATCATGAATTTCTGAATTATCTACAATATTAAGCTTGTAGTCTTTTAATAGATTTTTAACATCATCAATTTTCATATCTTCCTTTTTATCAATAATATAAAAATAAGCATCATCTAATGATTTTACTTTTTCTTTTGCTGGGGTACTACACCCAGATACAAAAATACAAGTTAATGCAGAAATTAGTATAATTATTTTTAATTTAATATTAAAACCTCCATTCAAACTTAGTTTTAAACGTTTATGTATGGTGTTGATAATATTTATAAGTATCATTGTGAAATACAATTTTAACCATGGAAACGTAGTATCCAATTAAATTGTAACACTAATAACAATATATTCTAACGAAGGTTTGCGATTTTCACCTTTTTATTGTAATAAAAAAGGGATGCTGTTTAGTAAAAATTTTAATAAAAAAAATAATAAAAAATATGTATAGAAACTAAAAAGTATGTCCATAATTTAAATATCCTAATTAGAATTTCTTTGTTCATTGATTCATTATTATTTTTTTTTCATATATCGAAGAAATAGCCTGGACATCGGACATCCAGGCTATTTTTGTGTTTTATTTTAAATCTTGCCAAAATCCATAGGCCTGTATTTCATGCTACAGGTGTATTTTGTCTCTAGTCATAAATTTTTTCCCGACCATGTTATTTCCTTGTCATTTACTAACATATGACAAATACCTTTCTTTTGACAAATATTAAGACAACCAGGGATTTTAGTAAGTATTGACTCATGAAGTTCAATTTTTGAAACATGTTTCAGCACTTCATTTAAGCGTATAAATCCATTTTCGTAATCATCTTCATAGGTTTCTATAATTGCATCAAGGGTTTCTGATTTTAGAATTTTAAATTCATCATCACAAAATACATATTCTGTTAATTTTCTAATAGACTCGGCGGCATAGTAGTATGTGCGTTGTCTTTGAAAGTTTTTATAATATTTTGGGTATTTTTTTAAATCCTCTTTTGAAATTTCCAAAACTCCTTCTTTATCTGCATAAGCAGCAAGTAGTTCTAGAGCGTATGTCATTTCGTGGTCTTCTAGCCTGGCGGGTGGTTCTAGTTTTTCTGGTGATGGAAATTTATTATATATTTCGTTTAACTTGTTCAAATTATCTTCTATAAAAGAATAGGTGATTGACTTTGTCTCATCATCTTCTTGTAAAACTTTATTGTTTTTGTGTGATGTTTTATTATTTTTTTGCAAAGCATAAAGAAAAGTGTGTGATAGAAATTTTCCAAGTTCATTGTCTTTATATAAGTTTATCAAGTTGCTTTTTATATGATTAGACATGGTTGTATCGTTTTTTATTAGTTTTAATAAAGTAGAGTAAGTGTCCAGTTCCATTTGAGGACTAAGGGTATTTATAACTATGTTGTCAAAATAATCCTCAGATTTGGAAATGATTTTAGGACAGGAGGCAGCTTTTTTTATGGTGGCTGGTATATCAGTATGTTGATTGATCCATTTGTTAACATAGTAGTTGTTTATGTGGTATTGATCCCCTTCTTTGTTCAAAACTGTTTCCTCATTTACAATGAAGTCTAGTAGAAGCTTTGTTACTTCAATGTTTGTAGCATTACACATTCCTTTTTTTATTGTTTTTGCATAAGTAGCAAAATTCAAAGTACACATAGGTCCCCTCCTATAATCATTTAAATTTTATCCCAATTTTGCCCTGATTTTATCCCAATTTTGTCCCGATTACATCTTTAGCAATTGGTTTTATTATTTAAGTATAAAAGTTATAAAAAAAATGTTTGAAAAATAACTTCTATATTATGGATTATAGCAATAATTTAGTTATTTGAATAGAATATTTGTTCGTTTTGTAGAATTTTTGTTTGATATAACTTTTATAAAATAAAAAAATCTGTAAAAAACATACTTAAGGAGGAGTAAATATGAGTAAAAACACAAATTTAAGAAAGGTGATTGTACCATGTAGATTTTCTTATCTATATTGTTTTCAGCCTAATGTTGCAAGTGAGTATGGAGAAAAGTATTCTGTATCAGCAATAATACCAAAGAGTGATATTAAAACAATTGAATGCATTATGAAGGCAGTTGACCAAACAAAAAAGGACCATGCATCCAAATGGAATGGGAAAATTCCTAGTAATTTGAAAATACCCCTTAGAGATGGAGACTTGGAGCGCCCAAATGACGAGGCCTATAGAGGATGTTATTTTTTTAATGCAAATAGTAAAAGAAAACCTGAAGTTGTGGACAAAAAGGTAGAGCCTATTTTAGACGAAAAGGAAGTTTACTCTGGTTGTTATGGTCGTATTAGTGTTACTTTTTATGGTTATAACACAGATGGAAACATGGGAATCGGAGCAAATCTTGGCAATATCCAAAAGATAAAAGACGGTGAAATCTTAGGTGAGAGAGTAAGTGCCAAGGATGAGTTTGGTGAAATCAGTGAAGAAGAGTTTTTATGCTAAGAGTAAGGGGAGGAGAAAGTGGATATTTTATCAATTGATATAGAAACATTTTCTAAGGTGAATTTAGCAAAGTGTGGTGTTTATGCTTATAGTGACTGTGACAGTTTTGAGATTTTGCTATTTGCTTATGCTTTTAACAATGACCAGGTGGAAATTGTGGACTTGGCAAAAGGAGAAAAGTTGCCAAGAAAAGTTATTAAGGCATTACAAGATGAAAAAATTATAAAAACTGCTTTTAACGCTGTATTTGAGAGAACTTGTCTTTCCAAATATCTGGGGATAGACCTTTCACCACAGTCTTGGCTTTGTACACAAGTTCAATCGGCCATGTTAGCTTTGCCGGCATCCTTGGAAAGTGTGGGAGATATATTAAATATAAAAAGTAAAAAAATGAAGGAAGGTAAAAATTTAATAAAATTCTTTTCCATGCCATGCAAACCTACTAAAAATAACAATTATAAGGAAAGAAATCTGCCAACAGATGCACCACAGAAGTGGGAAATATTTAAAGAATATTGTATAAGAGATGTGATTTGTGAGAAACAAATTAGAGAAAGACTAAGTAAATTTCCCATAAGTCATAGTGAAATGGAAATTTATAAAATAGATCAGGAGATAAATGACAGAGGCATACTTGTTGATATGAATTTTGTAAACAAAGCCCTAGAATGTGATTTGAAACACAAAGAAAAAATCACATCCAAACTTTATGAATTAACAAAAATAGAAAATCCCAACTCCATATTACAAATGAAAAACTGGCTAAAATCCCAGGGAGTTATGACTGATAGTTTGGACAAAAAATCCGTGGAAAAATTAATAAAAATAAGTGAAGGAAAGGTAAAAGAAGTTTTAAAACTTAGACAGTTAATGAGCAAAACCTCGGTGAAAAAATATGAAGCCATAAAAAGGTGTGTTACAAAAGACAAGAGAGTTCATGGATTGTTTCAGTTTTATGGAGCCAACCGCACAGGCAGATGGGCAGGAAGACTTGTGCAGGTGCAAAACCTTCCACAAAACCATATAAAATACTTAGGTTTAGCAAGAGACATGGTGAAAAGTGGAGAGTATGAAAAGCTGGAACTTTTGGAAGAAACCACACCTAACATACTGTCCCAACTTATAAGAACAGCCTTTGTACCAAGGGAGGGCTATGAGTTTGTAGTGGCAGATTTTAGTTCCATTGAGGCCAGGGTTTTGGCTTGGATTAGCAATGAACAGTGGAGAATAAAAATATTTAAAAGTCATGGAAAAATATACGAAGCATCAGCAGCAGAAATTTTTAATGTACCCATAAATGAAGTTACAAAAGGAAGCAGCCTAAGACAAAAAGGTAAAATCGCCGAGTTAGCCCTGGGCTATGGTGGATCTGTGGGAGCATTAACAATTATGGGGGCTTTGGAAAAAGATCTAAAAGAAGAAGAATTATTACCCTTGGTCAAAAAATGGAGAAGAGTAAACTCTAATATTACTAAGTTTTGGTGGGATGTGGGAAATGCAGCCATAAAAGCAGTAAAGGAGAAAATGCCAGTTAATGTGGGGAAAATCACTTTTTCCTATAAAAGTGGAATGCTTTTTATAAAACTTCCCAGTGGTAGAAAACTGGCCTATGCAAAACCTAGAATGGGAAAAAATAAATTTGGCGCATATTCATTAACTTATGAAGGCATAGGTGAGCAGAAAAAATGGACAAGAATTGAAACCTATGGACCAAAACTGGTGGAAAATATAGTACAGGGAATAAGCAGAGATATTTTAGCTTATGCCATGTTGAAAATAAGAGATGAAGGAGGGGATATTGTTATGCATGTTCACGATGAGGTAGTTGTGGAAGTGAAAAAGAATGAAAAAACAGTAAATGAAATATGTGACATAATGACAATAGTCCCACCATGGGCTAAGAACCTACCCCTAAGAGCAGAAGGCTACAAATGCGACTTTTATAAGAAAGAATAATAAGCTGATAAAAGACAGGAAAATCATAAGAGATAATATAAGCAGGTGAAAAAACAGCAAACTCATAAATAATAAGCTGATAAGAAATACCAATCTAGGAATATAAGAAGAAAACGTCTAAACTTGTTATATTCCTAGTAGGAAATAATATTATAATCTCTTTGAATTATTAAAAACAATAATATTGAAATGCCCTTAAATTATACAAATTGTAATAAAAATAATGCATGTAATAAAGAAAGGAATAAAAAATGAAGATAGATATAAGCATAGGGAAATCTAGGAAAGATAAAGTATGGAAGTTTCAGGAGATGAATTTGGAAGAGTTTATAAAACTCATATCATCTACAGCTAGAACAAGTGAAACTATGGAGCAGTACAGAAATCTGCCAAAGGAAAAGCAAGACGAAATAAAAGACGTGGGAGGATTTGTACTTGGTAAATTAAAAGATAACAGAAGAAAAAAAGATTGTGTCATAAGCCGAAGTGGCCTAACTCTAGATATGGACTATGCCACAGTAGGTATTATAGACGAAATAAAAATGTTTTTCCCTTTCACTTCTTATTTTTACTCTACACACAAACACACAAAAGAAAAGCCAAGACTTCGCTTAATAATCCCCCTAAGTAGAAACATAAGCCCGAAAGAATACTGTGCAGTTTCCAGAATGATTGCAAAAGAAATAGGAATTGATCTATTTGACGATACAACTTACGAAGCAAGCAGACTAATGTATTGGCCTTCCACTAGTATAGATGGAGAATTTATTTTTAAAGAAATAAAAGGAGATTTATTAAATCCAGATGATGTTTTGAACAAATACAAAGACTGGACAGACTCTAGACAGTGGCCCGTATCTAGCAGACAAAATATTATCACAAAACACGATGTAAAAAAACAAGCAGATCCTCTTGAAAAAGAGGGTTTAGTAGGTGCATTTTGTAGGGCCTATAGTATAGAAGATGTTGTGGAAAATTTCCTACCACACATATATGAAAAAAGTGAAATGGAGGGCAGATACAACTACATCCCAGCCACTTCCTGTGCAGGAGTAGTTGTTTATGATAACAAATTTGCTTATTCTCATCACGCTACAGATCCAGCTTGTGACAAGTTGGTTAACGCTTTTGATATGGTGAGAATTCATAAGTTTGGTCATTTGGATGAAAATGTGGAGGGGAATGAGGAGTGTGTAAATCTGCCTTCCTATAAGTCTATGGAGGAGTTTTCTGTAAATGATGAGAAAATAAGGTTGCAATTGTCAAAGGAGAGGAAAGAACTAGCCTCTATGGAGTTTGATGTGGTGGAGGATGAGGAGGAAAATAAAGATTGGCAGGAGCTTTTGGAGTTAGACAAACATGGCAAAGTGAAAAGTACTTTATCAAATATAGCAACAATTATTCAATATGATCCTAATTTAAAAAATATTGTATATAACGAGCTGAAATCTTCCATAGATGTTGTTGGAAAACTTCCCTGGAAAGAATCAAAATCAGGATGGTTTGATGGAGATTTGGCTTGTGCAAAATTGTACTTTGAAAAAATTTATGGGATTTGGTCCCCAGCTAAATTCAAAGATGCACTTTTGGCAGTAATTTTTTCAAAAAGAAATTATCATCCTATTAAAGAGTATTTTAGTAAATTAACTTGGGATGGAATAGAAAGAATAGACACACTTTTAGTAGATTATTTGGGAGCAGATGACACGGAATATGTAAGAGAAGTAACAAGAAAAACTCTCTGCGCTGCAGTAGCTCGTATATATGAACCAGGTATAAAGTTTGACTCAATATTAGTACTTTGTGGTCCTCAGGGAATAGGAAAATCCACCTTATTCTCAATTTTAGGCAAAGATTGGTATTCAGACTCATTATCTATAACAGACATGAAAGACAAAACAGCAGCAGAAAAACTTCAAGGTTACTGGATATTGGAGCTGGGAGAACTGGCAGGAATGAAAAAAGTAGATTTAGAAACAATTAAATCATTTATAACAAGAACAGATGATAAATTCCGCCAAGCCTATGGAGTAACTGTGGAGAATCATCCAAGAAGCAATATTATAGTCGGTACAACTAATGCAGAAAGTGGATTTCTAAGAGATATAAGAGGAAACAGAAGATTCTGGCCAGTTGACGTAAGCGGTGGAGGAAAATACAAATCGTGGGATTTAAAAGAGACAGATCAAATTTGGGCAGAAGCAATTGTTAAATATAAAGAAGGGGAAATTTTATTTTTAAAAGGAAAAGCAGCCATAGAGGCTAGTATAGCACAACAAGGTGCAATGGAAGGAGATGATAGAGAAGGTGTAGTTATAGACTATCTGGAAAAGTTACTACCAAGTAATTGGGACGAAATGGATCTATACCAAAGGCGTAGTTTTCTTAGTGGTGATGAACTTAGTCAAGATTTAAATAGGACTATTAAAAGAGAAAGAGTATGTACTATGGAGATATGGTGCGAGTGTTTTTATAAGGAACGTCAAAACTTAAGACGAATAGACTCTTATGAAATTGAAGGAATTATAAACCGTATTGGAGGATGGGAAAAAATATCTACCAATAAATCTGGAAAAACAAGATACCCATTATATGGTCCTCAAAAAACATTTGTTAGAAAATCATCCTAAGAACATAGGAACTAAACAAGAGGTATGGGAACTAAACATTGTGTGCCTATGTTTCCCAAAGCGAGATAGGAACATAATCAAGGCAACAAGTTGTAATGTAGTAAAATACAGGTGTGTAACTGGTAGTGTTCTTTTGTTCTTATAATATATACTAGAGTAATAAATAATAAAATAATATAAGAAATAGGCACACGAACACACATATACACGTATATACGTATATAGAAAAGTTTGACCCTGAGGAACGGACCAAGGAACGCTATGTAGGAACACCTAATTTGGGGAGGAATAAATATGAATGTTTTAATGGAAGATATACCTTATAATTTGCATACAATGGCAGACATAGTGGGAATGGAAAACTTCTTGCAGATTTGCAAAATGTATGGAGGCAGCTGTGTATACATTCCTGTGTATAGCAAAATGATTATGGGAGATAGGAATAGAAGAATTATTGAGGAGTATAATGGAAAGAATTTGGACAGGTTGAGGGTGAGATATGATCTTAGTAAGGAGCAGGTGAAGTATGTGCTTAGGAAGGAGGGGGTGATAGGTTAGGGGTTAAAGGCTTGGCAGGGTTTAAGTCTATAGAATAAATAGTTATGAACAATACCATAAATAAATGCGGTTTTTAATAAATTTGGATAAAGAAGTTCCTGATGATGTCATGATATGATGTTTTCGAAAATTTTTTTTGATTTTTTAGAAAGCAATGAGGGATGAATATATGTTTCCACATACGACGCATGTTGAGACCTGTGTGAAGTTAGCTAAATCTGAAAAATAAATGGAAGCATCCGAGAATCTATAATAGATTTTCGGACTTCCATCTTTTTTTATTTCTATTTTTTCTATAAACCTATGTAGTAGCTCAGGTGTTAATTTAGAAAAATTTTTGATATGAGATTGTATTTCTTGTAAATTTGATATATCAGTTAAATTTTTATATTTTGTCAATTCTAACTGTAATTTTTAAAAAAAAAATGTATACTTATTAATTTCTTCGTTGATTTCTTCTATGAAACAACTATAGTCATCTTTAGATATAGTGTCATTTAGAAGTAATTTTAAAGTTTTATTCTTTTGGATTTTACAATTTTCAATTTTATTAGTATATTTATTAATTAACTTTTCCTTTTTCTTAGCTTCTTTTTGTAATGATAATTGTATTTTACTTAAATAATCAATATTATCGATTGAAGCAGAAATGATTTTAAATTCATTTGAGATTATTTCAATAAGAGTTATCTCTCTAACTATATGAGATTCACAGGCAACTTTACCTCTTTTATCAAATGAGCCACACACATAGCCTTTTCTATTCTTTTTAAAGTACATTCCTTTTCCACAGTCAGCACAGAATAATAAATTAGAAAATAGATGTTTTTGAGGTTTAGGTTTAATCTTTTTTCTTGAATTTAGCAAAGCATTGGCTGATTCAAATGTTTTTTTATCAATAATTGCCTCATGACAGTTTTCAATAATAATATAATCTTTAGGGGGATTAATAGTTCTTTTTAAACTTGTAACACTTTGAGTTTGCGTTTTAGATTGAACTAAATCACCAGTATAATTAGCATTTTTTATAATACCTCTTACGGTAGAGCCATGCTAGATATTAGATGCATTGGATTTACCAAAGTATTGAGAAGGGGTTATTATTTTATCAGCAAATAATCCTTTGGCAATTTCATCATATCCTTTACCACTAAGATATTCAGAAAAAATTCTTTCAACAACTTGAGGTGTCTCATCAGAATTTTTGATTAATTTACTATATTCTAAATGATATCCATATGGAGGAATACCAGATTTAAATTCCCCCCTATGTGCTTTTGAAGTAAGTGAATACTTTATTCTATCAGCAATAGTTTGAGCTTCATTCTCATATAACCAAACATAAAGACCAAATTTATTAATATCACCTGTTAACGTATTGATTGCACCATCTAAAGTTATAATATCGATATTATTATAGAGCATGTCTAAAAAAATATTTTAATGTAGTATAATATAATTAAGATTGTATAAAGAAAGTTAGGTGGTATTGATGAAAAATTTAGATTGGGGAATTATAGGGGCTGTAGCTACTATGGTTGGAGTATTAGTGACAATTATTATAGCTATCATACAAGGTAGAAAATCCAAAAATCAACAGGAGAGTAGTAAACAAAATAATCAAGTTATAAAGGGTTTATTTATATCTAAAAATGAAATAAACCAGAATAATAAATAAGGGTTGATATTTTATGAAGATAATGCAAAGTATAAAGGGACTTTTTATAAAAGGGAATACTATAATCCAACAATTATATAAGAATGAAAAGCTAATAGATGAATATATAGGCAAAGTTTTTGAAGAAATAGATGAATTACTTGAAAATCAAGATTATGAAACAATACAAGAAAAGATTAATGATATATATAGAAAAAAGCAAGATAGGTTTAATGATAAGTTAGAAATGGGGCTTCTGAAATATAGCTGTTTATTAGCTTTGGTAAGAAATCAAGATGAAAAATTAGATGAATTAGTATCAGAGTTAGGTCAATACGGGGAGGATACAGAAGAACTTATACAGGTAAAATTTAATATTGCTATATTTAATAATGATAACACTTTATTCAATGAATTAAAAATCAATTGGGAAAAAGAAGGTGTATCTAAAGAAATTATAGATAATAATGAAATTAAGTTTTTATACTTAACGAAGCAGTATGAAGTTTTAATAAACAAATTTAATGATAAAGAATATTTAACTAACCATGAATTTAGAATATATGTATCAAAAGCATTAGCTGAGATTAATAAATTTGAAGAGGCTAAAAAAACACTGGAAGAGATAAAAGACAAAGATGATGAAACCCGACTT
>Ga0129308_1003791_pt1 | contig 10345 bp, 9 predicted proteins | sample L827metagenome_FD_94440 | JGI IMG/M metagenome (GOLD analysis project Ga0129308, IMG submission 94440) | Ring-tailed lemur group fecal microbial communities from Wisconsin, USA - L827 metagenome | ecosystem: Host-associated > Mammals > Digestive system > Large intestine > Fecal | place: USA... | reverse complement strand
GATCAGGCGATGGACAAATTAAGTGTGAAAGAGTACGCAAATCCATTTTCAAAAGCAGAGCAGGAAGCATTGAAGAGAACAAAAGAAAAGAAAGAAACAAAAGGTAAGTAGAGAGAAGTCCCTTTGAGGGGCAGCGAGAGTCAAGAGCGGTAGGCTTGAACGCAGTGAAAGCAACGCCTTGAGACGCGAGCAGGCAAGCGAGGCTTATAGCCTCAGAGCAAACTACCCTTTTGAAGGGTAGTTTTGATACAAAAAAGAACATAAACTTTTTCAAAATTGATTTGAAAAGTAAAAATTGAAGAGATATATATAAATTCATTATTGAATAAGATTGTTTGTGCAAATTGTGGTGTACTATATAAAAAAACTATTTGGACAAAACATAGTAGTAAAAACAGTATAGTGATGTACTAATCAAATAGATAATGGGAAACATGCATGTAATAAGAAAGTTGCTTAAAAGAAGGAATAGTTTAAGAAATTTATGTGAGTAAGTATATCACTAATCAATATGTGGTAAATAAATGCATGAATTAAAAATATGTTTTTAGTTTACTCAAAGATTATTTTAAATAGAATTTTGTGGAAAATATGAATGTCATTGAATTATATGTAATAAAAAGAAGAAATTTTTGGAATATTAATGGATAATCAAACAAATAGAATCATTGCTCAAGCTACAATATTTGATAAAGGTTTGTTATTATTGTATCATGCGATGGAAAATGAATTTGGAGAAGGAAGTCAATATGTCGAAACACGTCGACCAGCAACTTATAATAATTTTATAGAATTTGTAAAACCGTTCATAACACATAGACAAAAAGAGAAAGTCAGAAAGATTTTAGATTTTCATTTTACTAAGAAAACAAAATATAAATTATCAAATAAACGATTAAAACAATTAGAAAAAAATGTTCAGGGTCAAGCTAAAAAATCTTGGATTAATGATATTATATGAAAAAAGGTAGATATTTTCTGTTATGAATATCTACCTTTTTTGTATATAGATTACCAATCAATGATATTTTTCTCTATAATAGAGTGGAGAAATACCATTATGCTTTTTAAATGCTTTAGAAAAATAATTAGCATCTTTAAAACCACAATTTCTAGCTATTTCTTGAATAGATAATTGTTCATTTTTTAAATATTCTTTCGCTTTATTTAATCTATACTCCAATAAAAATTGATGAACTGTTTGATGATAAGCATTTTTAAAATGATTAATTAAAGTTGCTTTAGAACAATAAAAATAATGACATAAATGTTCAATCGTAATATCACGATGATAATTTTGGATAATATATTGTTTAACTTCTTCAGCAAGATTTTTGTTTTTTGCCTTTATTCTGTTTGTTAATGTTAAATATTTAGCACATATGTCAATAATAGAAGCGAATGACAAAATCTGTTCTTGCGAATGTACAGATATTTTCTCAATCGCTAAATCAAGTCTTTTCTCATCTCCAACAAAAGATAATGCAGCTTCTTTTAATTGCTCCTTATCAATTAATGATTGAGACAAAGTTTGTCCCATCATTAAATATCCCGTATGCATACCATAAGTATACAAAGGTACACATGCTTCATATAAATGAAGATGGCATTGATAAATATCAATCTTTCCTGTCTTTTTAACCCTTTCAAAAGCAGCCTTATCACATTCAATACATTTATCTAAAGCATTTTTATTTTGACTAATCAAATGACAAAAAGGCGACTTTTGTTGAGGATAAGAAATGATTATATTTCCATCCAAATCAAAGATTGACATATTTAAACCAGAAATCAAATATAAATCTTTTAATAATGATTGTATATCATTCATCATATCAACTCCAAAAAGTAAAATTTATACTTATTTACCTATTATTATACTTTGTTCCATTTAAAACATAAAGCCTTTTCATTATAATAAAAATAGGAGGAGAAAATATGGAAATGAATAAAGAATGGATTCAAGATCCAAAAATATTTAAAATCAATCGAGATAAACCTAGTGCTTCTTTAAAATACTATAAGAATAAAGAAGAACTCAAGCAACAAAGAAGTAGTTTAAGAATTTCATTAAATGGTGTTTGGAAATTTGAATACGCTAAAAACTTAAAATTATGCAACAATGATTTTTATAAGTTAGGCTATGATTGTACATCATGGAATGATATAACAGTTCCCGGACACATTCAATTACAAGGTTATGGCAAACCTGTGTATGTTAATCAAGTTTATCCATGGTCAGCTAGTGAACAAATTATTCCTGGAGAAATTCCTGAAAATAATCCAGTTGGAAGTTATGTCAAATATATCGATATCAATGAACAAATGTTAGAAAATAAAATAAAAATATGTTTTCATGGAGTAGAGTCAGCTTTTGCTTTATGGATCAATGGATATTTTATAGGATATAGTGAAGATACATTTACACCATCTACATTTGATATTGGACAATATTTAAAAATTGGACAAAATAAAATTGCTGTGCAAGTTTATCGTTATAGCAGTGGCAGTTGGTTAGAAGATCAAGATTTTTGGCGATTTTCTGGTATCTTTAGAGATGTTGAATTATTATTAATTCCTTCAACTCATCTTCAAGATTTAAAAGTTGTTACTGAATTAAATGAAAATTATACACAAGCAAAAATTATTCTTGATTTAGACGTGATAGGAAAATTTAATGAAAGTGAAATCATTTGTTATTTATATGATCAACAACAATTATTACAAACTCAAACAGTTCATCAAGAAGAAAAGTCAGTTTTACATTTTTTTATTGATCAACCAAAATTGTGGAGTAGTGAAACTCCATATTTATATCAACTTATTATTGAAATAAAAGAAAATCAAAAAACAATAGAAATCATTCAACAAAATATAGGAATAAGAGAGTTTAAAATTAAAGATGGTATAATGTGTATCAACGGAAAAAGAATTGTTTTCCATGGTGTCAATAGACATGAATTTTCTCCAAAGACAGGAAGAGTTATTTCTTATGAAGAAACAAAAAAAGACTTATTAATTATGAAAGAAAATAATATTAATGCTTTAAGAACATCACATTATCCTAATCAATCATTTGTTTATGATTTATGTGACGAATTAGGTCTATATGTTATTGATGAAGTTAATTTAGAAACGCATGGAACATGGAGTGATTTTTTTGATAAAGAACATATACTTCCTCATAATCATATGGAATGGCTAGATATTGTTTTAGATCGTGCAAACTCTATGTATGAAAGAGATAAAAACCATCCATCAATTTTAATTTGGTCTTTAGGAAATGAGTCTTATGGTGGTGAAGTTCTTTTTCAAGAAGCAGAATTTTTAAGAAAAAAAGATCAAACAAGATTAATTCATTATGAAGGTATATTCTATGATAGAAGTTTTCCAAATACTAGTGATATAGAAAGTCAAATGTATACACCAGCAATAGATGTAGAAAAATATATTCAAGAGCATAAAGAGAAACCATTTATTTTATGTGAATATGCTCATGCTATGGGAAATAGTAATGGAGCATTGTTTAAATATACTGATTTAGAAAAGAAATATATATTATATCAAGGTGGCTTTATTTGGGATTTTGTTGATCAAGCATTAGAAGATGAAAATGGTCTTTTGCGTTATGGTGGAGATTTTAAAGACAGACCAAGTGACTATGATTTCTGTGGAAATGGAATTGTTTTTGCTGATCGTACACTTACACCAAAGATGCAAGAAGTTAAATACTGTTATCAAAACATAGATATGGTTATTGATGAAAATGATATAAAAGTGACGAATCGTTATTTATTTACAAACTTAAATCAGTTCACATTCTTTATACAGTTATTCCAAGAAGGAAAATTGGTTGATGAAAAAATACAAACAATTGAATTAGAACCTGAACAATCATATGTCTTTCAAAATCCATTTACTGTTCAAGAGCAAACAAAACAATATCATATTTTAGTATCAATTCAAGATCAAAATCAACATGAAGTGGCACATGAACAATTTATTTATCCATGTCATAAAGAAGAAACACATGCCAATTTGGATATAAAAATTGTTGAAGATTTTTTGAATATTGGGATTATTGGTCAAAATTTCCATGCACAATTCTCTAAAAGAAAAGGGTTAACATCATATCAAATTCAAAATGAAGAAATGATAAGAGTTATGCCTAAACCACAATTTTTTAGAGCTGCAACAAATAATGATGTTGAAAATCAATATGGTTACAGATATGCTCAATGGTTAACAGCAAGTCTTTATGCACAAAATCAATTTGTTAAAATCGTTAAAGAGAAACAAAAATGTCAAATTTATTATGAATATCAATTACCAAATTTAGGAGAAGAAAAGTTAAATCTTGTCTATACTGTTTATGGTGATGGTGAAATAGTAGTAGATATGGATTATCAGCCAAATGGAAAGAATATAGAAATGCCTGCTTTTGGTATGATGTTGCAATTATATAAAGAATATGATCAAGTAGAATATTTTGGATTTGGACCAGATGAAAATTATATTGATCGTAATAAAGGTGCAATTTTAGGTCATTATCAATATAAAGTCAAAGACAACATGACACCATATCTATATCCTCAAGAATGTGGTCATAGAACAAATGTACAAATGATAACAATCAATAATGGCAGATATCAACTTGTTATTGAAGGACAATTAGAATTTTCTGCATTACCATATACACCTTTTGAAATAGAAAATGCAAGACATATGGACGAATTACCACAACCATATCAAACAGTTTTATGTGTCTATGAAAAACAGATGGGAATTGCTGGAGATAATACATGGGGTGCAAAAACACATGATGAGTTCTTACTTTCAGCAACACAAAAACATCATCTACATTTCTCTTTGAAGGGGAAATAAAAGAAAGGATCGTTTAATGCTATGAAATTTATTTTAGTACGTCATGGACATACTTATTTTAATCAAATTGGATTAACTCAAGGATGGTGTGATTCACCATTATCAGATAAAGGGAAAAAACAAGTTGAAAAGTTAGAACAAGTTTTAAAAAATACACATATTGATTTTATTTATAGTTCTATTTCTGGACGAGCATATGAAACAGCATCTATATTGAATAAGAATAGACAATTAAAAATTCATATTGATGAAAGATTAAAAGAAATTAATTTTGGTTATTTTGAAGGTTTGCCTGAACATTTGAGAGAAAACTTTGTTATAGAATCTAAAAGCAGTGACCAAAATTTAAAAATGGATTATAGTGCATATAATGGTGAAAATATTCAAGATGTTATTAAAAGACATCATGATTTTATCAATGATATGATATCAAAATATCATCAAAATGATACCCTTTTTATCATCGGTCATGGTTGTTCATTATATGCGTTTATAAAAAGCATCTTTAAAAATAATTTGCAATTGTTATATCCTGATTTCCATTTTTTAACCAATGCTGAAGCAGTAATACTTCAATATGAAAATAATCAATTTCAAATCGTAGATATTATTGATATAAATAAAGATGATATTATCAATCAATAATTTGAATTTTATAAAAATGATAACACTTAGAAATAATCTAGGTGTTTTTCAATTTCATAAAAAATACATGTTTATATGTTATAATTATCTTTATAATAAAAAAGGAGAAACATATGGGAGAATGGAAAGAAATAAGTTTGCATGATATCAAAAATATACGAATAGGTCATGCAGATGATGAAGAACATGCAACTGGATGCACAGTTATTGTATGTGAAAAGAAAGCAATGTGTGGTGTTGATGTTCGTGGAGGAGGACCAGCATCAAGGGAAACAGAACTTCTTAATCCATTAGCTAGTAATGATGGAATTCATGGATTGTTTTTAAGTGGAGGAAGTGCATATGGACTTGATTGTGCGGGTGGTATAATGCAGTATTTAGAAGAACATGGCATTGGATTAAAAGTAGGAAGTTCTTTAGTTCCAATAGTTGTAGGCTCATGTATATTTGATTTAAACTGTGTGGATGGAAAAGTACGTCCGGATAAAGAAATGGGTTATTTTGCTTGTGTCGATAGTGAAAGAAACATTGAAAGAAATGGTAATGTTGGGGCTGGTATAGGGGCAACTGTTGGTAAAATAAGAGGTAATAGTAGTGCTATGAAATCGGGATTAGGATGCTATGCTGTACAAGTGGGGAAACTTCAAGTAGGAGCAATTGTTGTTGTGAATGCAATTGGAGATGTTTTTGAATTGGATTCAAATCATCAATTGGCTGGTTTGTTAAATTTAAAGAAAAATGCAATGTTAAATAGCGAACAAGAAGCTGTTAAATTATTACAACTTAAAAGTAAGTTTTCTTTGAATACAACGATAGGAGCTATTATTACAAATGCCGAGTTAGACAAAGCTCAAATGAATAAGGTTGCTTCAATGGCAAGTAATGGAATTGCTCGTACAATAAGACCAGTTAATACTTCAATGGATGGTGATTCGATTTATGCTTTGTCTGTTGGAAAGGTAAAATCAAGTGCTGATGTTGTGGGAACTATCGGGGCTTATGTATTAGGGAAAGCAATTAATAGAGCAGTATTAGAAACAGATGAAAAATATGGTTATAAGTCTGCCAAAAATTTTTTATAATTAATGGGAGAAAAATAAAATGAATACAAAAAAGATCATCATGCTTGTTGTTATTGTTTGTTTATTTGTGGGATTTCGTTATTTTTATGAAAAACAAAAATATGTTGAGGAAGATAATATTGAAGAAGAATTATTAAATTTCTTTGCAGAATCCAAGAAAAATGCCAATAGAAGTGTTCAAGACATATTCTCTAATGGCATCGATAGTAATGATATGGATGCTGTATATTTGCGTATTTGCGAAAAATGTGATTATGGTTATGACTTTAGTCAATGTAATGAATATGAAAAGAATTACTTTTTGATTTATCAATTTATGGGTGAAGTTGGTAATGGTGGAATAGAACAATTCTTTGCGAATTGTTATGAAAATGTGGAAGTTACAAATCAATGTTTCGATACATTAAAATTAACATATTCACAAGAATTTTTAACTCGTGCAATAAATATTTATCCTCAACATTATATAGAATATCTTTCTGATGAAAAAGTAACAGAAAAAATGCTTAAACTTGATGATGAATATTATGATAAGATGGATAAAGAATGTGTAGAATTTCTAAAAGAATATTTAATAGACAATGAAGAATAGTTTCAATATATATAATAAAATAGAAAAGTGATAGATGTTTCTAGTTCTTTCTTGAAATAAGAAAGAAATTTGTTTATCACTTTTTATTATATAGATTAAACTTATTGTATTTTCATCATAGATAATAGTGAAACAAGTATCATGACATTCATATATAGAAATCATTTTCTTTTTTGTTCATAAAAAAAGTTATAAATAGGACATTTTTATCATGAATAAATCTTTCTTTGGCATATGATTTATATTTAAATATAAGTCTATCGATAATTTTAAGAGAACATTTTGATTTCAAAATGACAATTGCAATGAACTCTTTTCTTTTATCAGTTCATTTTTGTTTCAGTCTTTCTTGTCATAGCTTTTAGATAATAAGGTTAATATATAATGATAAGTGAAGTCATATTTGAATTATAAAATCTAAAACCACATTTGCTTAATTCTTGAAAAGAAATAAGTGAGTTGCTATAATCTAACTATATAGAGTTCTGGATTTAAGGAGGATAATATGCGTATAGAAGAAGGAGCAAGGATTGTTGTTGAAGATTGGTTACATGCTAAAAAAGGTGACTTAATTTATTTTGTAACAGATGAAACAAAAAGAAGAGAAGCAAGGGCTTTTAAAGAAGCAACTGAAAAGATTGGAGCAATTTGTAAAATTACAGAACTCAACTCACAGGAAATTCAAGCAGGGAAAATACTTGAGTCATTAAAATGGGAAATGTCGAAAGCAAATGCAATTGTAGGAGCAACAAATTATTCGTTTATTACAACTGATACAGTTTATTACGCATTATCCAAAGGAGTGCAATTTTTATCAATGCCAATGTCAATTAACAATGATGAATCATTGTTAGAACAAGAGTTTTTAAGAATGGATCCTGATGAAGCTTCATTGATTGGTATGCCAATGTTTTGGCAACTAAGAAAAGCAAATCATATTCATGTTATCACAAAGTTAGGTACAGATTTACATTTTGATATAACAGATCGTTTTCCCGGAATATTTCATGGCTCTTTATGGGAACCAGGTAAATGTTCATCAGCGAGTTTTGAAATATATATACCTCCTATTGAATTTAAAACACATGGAAAACTTGTGTTAGATGGATCAATGGGATATATTGGGCTTGTTGAAAAACCTTTGGAAATTATATTTGAAAATGGTTATATAAAAAATATAGAAGATACCCCTGATGGAATACGTTTGTTAAAATATATAGAATCATTTAATGATTTGGAAATGTTTTGTGCAGCAGAATTTGGTATCGGATTGAATACTATTTCAAAATGTAGAGGAGTAAGTTATATTGAAGATGAATCAACTTTTGGAACGTTTCATATTGGATTTGGTAGAAATTTAGCATTAGGTGGATGTCATAATGCATCAGGTCATTTTGATTTAGTAACACATGAACCAACTATTATTGTTGATGATAAAGTGATTATGAAAAATGGTGAGGCAAAGGGAATTAAGATTGATAAATAATCATGATATAAGGCTTAAATGAAAAAAGTTTAGGCTTTTTTTATTTGGGAAATAAATAGAATTACTAAGAAATATGAATAGATTAAGTTATTATTTGATGAGTGTTTTTTGAATTTTCCTAAAAAAAAGATAATTTTTTATCATTATGCAACTTTAAATGTAAAAATAAATTGAAATAGTTGTTGGAAAAAGGTATACTAATTTTATTAGAGAATAATAAGGAGGAAAGTAATATGGGAGATGCTATTAAGTTAATCGGTATCGTTATTGTTATCATTGGTTTTATTTTAAAATTTGATACATTAGCTGTCGTTGTTGTGGCAGGAATCGTTACTGGTTTAGTAGGTGGGATGTCGTTTATGGATATTTTATCTACATTAGGTTCTGCCTTTCTTACAAATCGTACAGCGACTTTGTTTATATTAACATTGCCTGTTATTGGTTTGTGTGAACGTATGGGCCTTAGAGATAAGGCTGTTGATTTTATCAGTGGTTTGAAGGGAGCTACTACTGGTCGTTTGTTATCAATTTGGCAAGCAATTCGTACTGTATGTTCAGCTTTTTCATTACGTGTTGGAGGACATGCACAATTTATTCGTCCTTTAATTAATCCAATGGCACAAGCTGCTGCTATTGCAAAATATGGGGAATTAGATGAAAAAACTGAAGATGAAATTAAAGGTATGGCTGCTGGTACAGAAAACTATGGAAACTTTTTTGCTCAAAACTGTTTCATGGGTTCTTCTGGAACTTTATTGATTGTTTCAACTTTGAATGAAATCTTTAAGTCAAATGGTATTGCAAATGAAGTTACTGCAAACCAAATTGCTATGCAATCAATACCAATTGCCGTTATTTCAGTTATTGTTGGTGTGGCATATGCGTTATGGTATGATGCAAAATTAAAGAAAAAATTTAAAAAGTAGAAGGAGGAAAGAATAATGTTAGAAATAGAATGGAATGCTAGTACAATTCTTGCTGAAGTCTTCTACTGTATGATTGGACTTATTTTGATTTTGGTAGGAGTAAGTGCTTTAAAAAATAAAAATGCTGAGAAAAATGTGACTACTGCTATTTTCTGGTTCATTTTAGCTGCTACATTTATTGTTGGACCATATCTTCCAACATGGATTACGGGAGCATGTATTGTAGGATTAGCAGTATTGACTGCTGGAGGATTTGTTAAACCAGCAGCAACAAATATTCCTACAGCAGAGGAAACTCGTGCTAATGCTGATAAATATGGGTATAAATCATTTATCCCACCAGTTGTATTAGCTGTTTCTGCTGTTGTTGTAGCTACTGTATTTGTTTCATTAGGTGCAAATAATGCAATTGGTATTAGTGCAATTATTGCATTAATTGTTGCTATGTTTATCTTTAAACCAAAATTATCTACACCTTTTAAAGATGGTGTTCGTTTGACTGATAATGTTGGTACTACTGGTATTTTACCACAAGTATTGGCAGCATTAGGATCTTTATTTACAGCTGCTGGTGTTGGTGCTGTTATTGCAGCAGGAGTTGGAGCTTTAATTCCTGAAGGAAATCATTTTATAGCAGTAGTTGTTTATTGTGTAGGTATGGCTTTATTTACTATGATTATGGGTAATGGATTTGCTGCATTTGCAGTTATTACAGTGGGTATTGGATATC
>Ga0129308_1003790_pt1 | contig 10348 bp, 7 predicted proteins | sample L827metagenome_FD_94440 | JGI IMG/M metagenome (GOLD analysis project Ga0129308, IMG submission 94440) | Ring-tailed lemur group fecal microbial communities from Wisconsin, USA - L827 metagenome | ecosystem: Host-associated > Mammals > Digestive system > Large intestine > Fecal | place: USA... | reverse complement strand
GCCCTGCTTTACGGCGACAGAGGTACGGGCAAGTCTTCTACCGTAAAGGCGCTTTTAAACGAATATTCAAATCTTCGTATCGTACAGGTTGACAAGAAGGATGTTGCCTGCCTGCCCGAGCTTTACAAGACGCTGAGCGAAAATCCGCTGAAATTCATCATATTCATTGACGATTTATCATTCAGCGAAAACGACGAGGGATTCGGAGTGCTGAAAAAAGTGCTTGAAGGCTCGGTATGCGGCAGACCGTCAAACATACTGATATATGCTACAACAAACCGCCGTCACCTTATCAAAGAAACCGAAAGCAGCCGTATGGGCGACAATGTTCACAGTGCCGACGAGATAGACGAAAATATGTCGCTGTCCGACAGATTCGGACTGTTTGTGACATTCCTTGCGCCTAACAAGGAAACCTACCTTGAGATAGTAAGAAGCATCGTTCTTGACAGAGGAATCATTATCGATTTAGAAAAGCTCGACAGATGCGCCGAAAGATTTGCACTCAAGAGAAACGGCAGATCGCCAAGAACGGCAAGACAGTTTGCCGACAGCCTGCAGTCAAAGCTGGCGCTCGGCATAGACCCGGAGAAGATGTAATATGAAGAAAAGAACAGCGCTTACTGCGGCGGCGATCCTCACTGCGGCACTCTTAACAAGCGGTTGCGATAATATTGTGCTTGTCCCCGGAAAATCGTCGGGTACGGTAACCGAAGCGAGCTCTTCGCAAAGCGAACCGCTGAGCGCATATCCCGTAATACTGAACGATACGGAGATAGCAAAAGCTCCCGAAAAAATAGTATCGCTCACTCCCGCCTATACGGAGATACTTTTTGAAATGGGATACGGAGATAAAATAGTTGCCGTGAGCGACTACTGCGACTATCCCGAAGCGGTAGACAAGCTCCCTAAGGCGGCAAGCAGCGCAAATCCCGATATATCCGCAATAAAGAAGCTGAAACCCGACCTTGTCATTACCGCAACTCCTATCGTTACTAAGGACAAGATCACGCTTGAAGCGGATGGGATAAAGGTGCTGACAATAACCTCTCCCCGTACAATAGAAGAATTTGAGAATATCTACAAGTTCTTCGGACTTGCTTTTGAAGGACTTTTCGAGGGAGAATCCGTCGGTGAAAAAGCGTTTTCCGATGTCAGAAAACAGCTTGACGCAATAAAAAAGACCGACCTCAAGTTTGTATATGTAACCGCCGCAAGCACTCCTGCAGGCGGAGACACCTTTGAGAGCGCCATACTCAGCCTTTTCGGTACAAACTGTGCAAAGGACAGCGAGGGTTACAGCTATAAAGCCGAAAATCTTAAAGAAAATCAGCCCGATATAGTATTCGTAAGCGATTCGCTGGGCGAGGATATCCTCACCTCAAACAAAAACTATTCCTCGCTCACAGCGGTAGAAACAGGCAACACAGCGGTACTCGAAAACAAATATTTCGAGCGCCCGAGCGCAAGGATAACTGAACTTCTGAGCGATATTTCCGCCGCATTTGACAAAGCCGCAAAGCCCGAAGAAAAGCCCGACGCATCAAGCGGCGAAGAAAGCAATGAAAGTACAAGCGAAAGCGAGACGGATGAAGAGTAAATTTTTATTGACTTTTTACCAAATTCGTATATAATTAAATATGTATGTTCAATAAAAGTCGGGTGCGGCTTGTGCGCCCTGATGATAAACGGAAGGAATCATAAATTATATGAAATGGACAGGACTTAACGATTTAAGAGAAAGCTATCTGAAATTCTTTGAGAGCAAGGGACATCTCAGGATGGCGTCGGCTCCGCTGGTACCCCAGGGAGATAACTCCATACTGCTCATAAACGCAGGTATGACGCCTCTCAAGAAATATTTCCAGGGTATCGAAGAACCGCCCAGACACCGTGTTACCACTTGTCAGAAGTGCATAAGAACACCCGATATAGACAATGTCGGCAAGACGGCAAGACACGGCACTTATTTTGAAATGCTCGGCAACTTCTCTTTCGGCGACTACTTCAAGCACGAGGCTATCGCATGGGCGTGGGAATATCTCACAAAGGTGCTTGAGATACCCGAAGACAGACTGTGGGTAACGGTATATGAAGAAGATGACGAGGCGGCTGACATCTGGGCAAACGAAGTCGGCGTACCCCGTGAGAGAATAATCAAGCTCGGCAAAGCTGATAACTTCTGGGAGCACGGAAGCGGTCCGTGCGGTCCCTGCTCTGAGATACACTTCGACAGAGGCGAAAAGTACGGTCCGTTCGAGAGCTTTGAACAGGCAAGCGACTGCGACCGAATTATCGAAATATGGAATAACGTATTCACACAGTTCGATAACGACGGCAAGGGCAACTATACACAGCTTGCAACAAAGAACATAGATACAGGTATGGGACTTGAGCGTCTTGCCTGCGTAATGCAGGATGTTGACAATCTGTTCGAGGTAGATACCATTCAGAATATAATGAAGAAAATCTGCTCTATAGCAGGCGTAAACTACCACGACGATGCAACATCGGATATTTCCATCCGTGTTATTACAGACCATATCCGTTCCACAACATTTATGGTAGGCGACGGAATACGCCCCTCAAACGAAGGCAGAGGCTATGTTCTGCGCCGTCTTCTCAGACGAGCCGCAAGACACGGAAGAATGCTCGGTGTGAACAAGCCCTTCTTATATCAGATATGCGATACAGTTATAAATGAGAACCTTACCGCATACCCCGAGCTTAACGAAAAGAGAGAATATATAAAGAAGGTCATCAAGACCGAAGAAGAGAGCTTTGCAAAGACGGTTGACAAGGGTATGCAGATACTCGGCGAATTTGTAAAGGAGCTTTCCGCCGAAGACAGCAAGAAGCCTATCTTAAGCGGTGAGAACCTCTTCAAGCTTCACGATACCTACGGATTCCCGATAGACCTTACAAGAGAGATCCTCCAGGAGAAGAATATCGGAATAGATGAAGAGCGTTTCTTCGAGCTTATGAGCGAGCAAAAGGCAAAGGCACGCTCAAATCAGGCGTTCAAGGGCGGCTGGGATGAAGCCACCGCAACTGCGCTCAGCGGACTTACAACTTCATTTGTAGGATACAGCACGCTTAGCACAGACAGCAAGATCCTCGCAATGATAAAAGACGGCGAAGTCACCGATGTTTGCAACGAGGGCGACGAAGTAACGGTAGTTCTTGATATCACTCCCTTCTATGCAGAAAGCGGCGGACAGGTCGGCGACAGCGGTACTATATCCGCAGGCGACAATCTTCTCAAGGTTATCGACACAAAGAAGACAGCCGCAGGTCAGTTTATATGCAACTGCCATGTTGAAAGCGGATGCTTCTATAACGATGATACGGTAAAGGCTCAGGTCAATGAAAAGAAGCGTATGGCTACAGCAAGAAACCACACCTGTGCGCATCTTTTACAGGCGGCTCTCAGAAAAGTTCTGGGCGACCATGTTCACCAGGCAGGTTCTTTTGTGGATCCTTACAGATGCCGTTTCGACTTCAGCCACTTCAGCGCAGTTACTCCCGAAGAGCTTGAACAGGTAGAGATGCTCGTCAACGACTGGATACTTGCAGGTATGCCTGTTGTAACAGAAGAGCTTCCTATCGAAGAAGCACGCAAAAAGGGCGCAATGGCTCTGTTCGGCGAGAAGTACGGTGATATCGTAAGAGTAGTACAGGCAGGCGATGTTTCAACAGAGTTCTGCGGCGGTACTCATCTTGACAACACCGCAAAGGCAGGTCTGTTCAAGATAATCTCCGAAACTTCCGTAGCATCGGGCGTAAGAAGAATAGAAGCCGTTACAGGCTACAATGTGCTTTCGGCATACGATCAGACAAAGGCTATGGTAAACAATATAGCACAGGCGCTGAAGATAGCTAATCCCTCGGCAGTTATGCAGAAGTGCGAAAATATGATGAACGAAATGCATGCTATGCAAGCTGAGATAGACAGACTGAACGGCATCATTTCAATGAGCCAGATGCAGAATATAACAGATAATGCAACCGAAATAAACGGGATCAAGGTGTTCTCGGCAATGCTCTCAGGCGTTACGGGCGACAGCTTAAGAAAAGCAGGTGATAAGATAAAGTCTTCCAATCAGTCGTTTATTGCGGTGCTTGCAGGCGTATCCGACGGGAAGGGCAACTTCCTGTGCATTGCAAGCCCCGAGGCAGTAGCTAAGGGCGCAAACGCCGGCAAGATAGTTAAGGATATCGCCGCAATTGCAGGCGGAAAGGGCGGCGGAAAGCCCGATACCGCTATGGCAGGTATAGCCGATGTCACAAAGATCGACGAGGCTCTTCTTGCGCTCTCTGACATTGTAAAGAATATGATAGGCTGATTAGCCGGAAAGGATAAATTTATGGACTGCATTTTTTGTAAGATAATATCGGGAGATATCCCCTCTGAAAAAGTATTTGAGAATGAAAAGGTGCTTGCTTTCAAGGATATAAACCCTATGGCTCCCGTACATATCCTTATTATTCCTAAGGAACATATTGACGGAGCTGATATGCTCAGCGACAGCAACGCAGATATCGTAAAGGATATAATGCTTGCCGCAAAGCAGATAGCACAGTCATTCAACCTTGACAACGGCTGGAGAGTAGTTACAAATGTAGGCAACGACGGCGGTCAGACCGTACGCCATCTGCATTTCCATCTGCTCGGAGGCAAAAAGCTCAACACCGAGCTTGCATAAAAGGTAAATAGATATGAGGCGCAAATCGGCAGCTGTTGGAGCGTCATACTTGACAGGACTGCTTTTCGCCTCATTTTTTCTGTATAATGAAATTTTTGTAATTTCAGTAATAATTACCCTTGCTGTCGGATGTGCGGTATCGGTGCTGTTTATCAAGAGATACGATATTGCGGCGGTGCTGATTTTTGCCGCTTTGGGAATAACCTTGTTCACAGCGGTATCCGCAAGGCTCGATAATGCCGCCGACAGTCTTTGCAAAGAGAAAACCGTTATAACTGCGGTAATAACGGATAAGCGCACACTCGGAAACGATACGGCGTTATTCACATTGTCGGCAGATGTCGGCGGTACAAATGTCGGTATGCTCTTTAACGCAGGCGATATTTCAGCCGAAAAAGGCGATACCCTGTGCTTTGAAGGCTCTGCACAAAGGCTGTATAACACGGCGTATTTCCGTGCCGCAGACACATACCGTTCAAAGAGAATCGTTCTCAGCGTAGATTCTTACGGCGAGATAATCGTTATTAAGGGTGGATTTGATTTACTGTCACCGCTTTATAAGCTGAGAGAAAGAGTCGCCGCAAAGACGGATATCTACTATGCCGATGACGGCGGCGCACTTATGAAAGGCATATTCTTAGGCGATAAAAGCTCTCTGCCCGATACTCTTTATAACGATATAACCGCTTCGGGTGCAGCGCATATGACTGCCGTGTCAGGTATGCACCTGACTCTTGTGGTAACAGTTTTGCTTGCAGTTTTATCCGCATTGGGACTGTCTAAAGCTCCTAAGACAAGATTTGCGGTCACGGTACTGCTCACTCTTGCTTTTATGGCTTTTTTCGGCTTTACCTCGTCGGTGCTGAGAAGCGGAATAATGATAATAATTGCAAACACGGGAACATTGTTTTTCAGAAAGAGCGACCCCGTTACTTCTGTCGGGCTTGCGGTACTGCTTATAACAATTGTAAATCCCCTTGCCTGTCTTGACGCAGGACTTATCCTGTCGGCAGTTACAACTATAGGCGCAGGAGCAATAGCGCCTGCGGTATCCGAAAAGCTGTGCAAACGCTTGTTCTTTATTATCAGAAAGCTGAGCGATATACTCTGCGTAGCTGTCTGTGCGGCGCTCGCAGGACTTATACCGTCGTGTATATATTTCGGTATGTTCTCACTTACGGGAGTGATAGTATCAATAGCGGCTATGCCGTTCTTTACCGTATGCCTTGTCGCAATGCTGATTTTTACGCTGTCGGGGGCTACGGTAATACTTGCGGCGGATATTGCACATTTTTGTGCCGAGATAATGTGCAGGATTTTTTCGTTCTTCGCTTCTCTGCCGTATTCGCATTTTGTCTGTGATGAAACTGTATGCCTTGCGGTACTGCTGATTTGTGCAGGAATAGCGGCGGCGGTAATAATTATCAAAGGAAAAAAATATACCGCAGTTGTTGTTAGCGTTTCTTTAGTCTGCTTTACGGCTGTCAATATTGCGTCAGCCGTGATATCGGACGGAAGCGTTAAATTATTGCTTCACAGCGACGGCGAAAACGGCTGTGCCGTAATAATATCCGATGATATTTCTGCGGCGGTAATCGCAGGCAATGATAAAGATGAACTGTCAGCCGCACTTAATACCCTGCGGCTTTATAATAAATACGATCCCGAACTGATACTGCTCTGCCGCACAGGTCAAAACGAGGATATCACCGATGCTGTCTTAGCCGCACAGGGACTTGCCGAAAATGTTAGGCTGTGCGATGAAGAATACTCTCTTACGGGCAAGCGCTTCAGTATTATCTGCAAGGATAATAAGATAACGCTTACCGTAGGCTTAGTTACCGTTAACATATCCGATATCTCGGAGATACGGAGCGACTGCGTAAATATATCGTGGGGATATGATAAAAATATCACAACAAAAGCACCGTGCCTGTTTTTCGACAAAAATCAGCGAAGTGAAAACGGCATTCCCTTTTATTTTACAAAAATCGAGCTTAGAATATCATATAATGGTATTGTGATGAAAAGCGAATACTGATAGAAAGGAGCGTCAGCGTGAAAACAGATGAAGAAAAGCTCTCGCAAGGCATAAAAAGCGGAGATATGAGCCGTGTGTATTATCTTTACGGTGAAGAACGGTTCCTTACAAAGACATATACCGACAGGATACTTGACAAAACGGTCGGCAAGGACAGGAACGATATCAACCTTGTAAAGCTGGGAGAAGTATTCCCCGTTGACGCACTTATAGATAGCATTGACGCTTTGCCGCTTTTTGCAGACAGCAAAGCCGTGCTGATAAACGACCTCGACCTTGATAAATTTGAAGATAACGATATCGAAGCGATTATCGGCGCTCTTGGCGATGTACCCGATGAATGTACCGTAGTCATCAGCATTACCGGAGCTAACGATCAGCTTAAAAAAGCTAAGAACAAAAAGCTTATCAACGCACTCACAAAGCAAAAAGACGCCGCTGTATGCGAATTTTCATATATGGCTGTTCCTAAAGTAGCAGACCTTATCGTCAAAAAGGCGGCAAAACGGGGCTGTATAATATCTGTAGCAGACGCAAGGCGAATAGCGGAAATGACGCTGTGCGACCTGTCGCTGTGTTCTGCCGAAACAGACAAGCTGTGCAGTTATGCGGGAAGCGGGAAAATCACCTCCGAAATGATAGACAAGCTGATAGTAAAACAGCTTGACACAAGCATATTTGCACTTTCGGCGGAGCTTACCAAAGGAAACTGCCGTCAGGCTTTGCATATTCTTGATGATTTGTTCTCACAGAGAAAAGAACCCGAAATAATACTTGCGTCGCTGGCTTCAAACTACATTGACTTTTACAGAGCAAAGGCGGCATTAAACAAAGGGATAAGCGCCGATAAAACGGCGGCGGACTTTGCTTATGCAAAAAACCGCACCTTTGTTGTATCAAAAGCCATGAAGCTTGTAAAGACGCTTGATATGGCACATATAAGGGAATCCTTAAGTATACTGTCAGACGCCGACCTTGCGCTCAAGACCTCAGGCACGGACAGAAGAACTACGCTTGAAAAAGTGATAATCAAGCTCTCTTCACAAAAAAGCAGGAGGGAATATTATTGATAAAGCTTTCTCAGGCTGTTATAGTAGAAGGAAAATATGACAAAATAAAACTGTCGTCCGTTCTTGATACGGTAATAATTGCCACCAACGGTTTCGGGATATACAAAGATAAGGAAAAGACCGAGCTTATAAGGACTCTTGCGAAGTCGTGCGGAATCGTGATACTTACCGACAGCGACACCGCAGGTTTTCGCATAAGAAACCATATAAAAGGCTGCTGTAAAGAAGGACAGATCATAAATGTATTCATCCCACAGATAAAAGGGAAAGAAAAGCGCAAGGAAAAGCCGTCCTCGGAAGGACTCCTCGGAGTAGAGGGGATGGACGAGCAGGTGCTGATAAATGCGCTTCATAGCGCAGGCGTAATCGCCGAAAGCTCAGGCAGGACAAACTTTCTGACAAAAGCGGATATGCTCGACGACGGACTTGTAGGGGGTAAAGACAGCGCTATTCTCAGACGAAGAGTGCTGAAAACACTCGGACTCCCTTCCCTGCTCAGTGCCAACACTATGTGCGAAGTGATCAACCGCCTGTTTACGATAGAGGAATATAAAACTGCGGTAGCCGCCGCAAAAGCAACAAACAACTGAAAGGTATACTCACCTATGGTATTTTCAACATCGATATTTATTTATCTTTTTCTGCCGGTAACGCTGATAATATATTATCTTATGCCCAAGAAGAGCAAGAACCTGATAATTCTTCTCAGCGGTCTGCTGTTCTACTCATGGGGCGAGCCGATATATGTCATCGTTATGCTTATCTCGACTATGATAGACTATTTTGCCGGACTGATAATGAATCACTTTGAAGGCAGAAAAGTACCGAGAAGGATATGTCTTATTGTATCAATAGTAATGAATCTCGGACTTCTCGGCATATTCAAGTACAGCGGATTTATCGCCGAGAACATCAACGCCATAGCAGGAACACAGATAATAGACATAAACAATATGAATTTCTTCGGCATAGAGTATCTGCCGATGAATATGCTTCCTATAGGTATCAGCTTCTTCACCTTCCAGTCTATGTCATATACAATAGATTTGTATCTCGGCAATGTAAAGGTGCAGAAAAACCCCATCAGCTTTGCCGCATTTGTCACGCTGTTCCCTCAGATAGTTGCAGGTCCTATTGTAAGATACGATGATGTTGCAAAAGAGCTTGACGACAGAAGCATAACGATAGACCTTATCTATGACGGCATAATAAAGTTTATTATCGGACTGTCAAAAAAGGTGCTTATCGCAAACAGCATAGGTGCGCTGTGGACATCGATAAAAGCTACGGATATAGCGAATGTTTCGGTAGTAAGCTCGTGGCTCGGTATCCTTGCATTCACCTTCCAGATATATTTTGACTTCTCGGGCTACTCGGATATGGCGATAGGACTCGGAAAGATGATGGGATTCAACTTCCCCAAGAACTTTGACTACCCTTATCTTTCAAAGAATATATCGGAATTCTGGCGCAGATGGCATATTACGCTCGGTGCGTGGTTCAAGTCGTATGTATACTTCCCTCTTGGCGGCAGCAGAAAAGGAATGCCGAGAACTGTTTTCAATCTCGCTGTAGTGTGGTTCTTAACGGGAGTATGGCACGGTGCAAGCTGGAACTTCATACTTTGGGGAACACTATACGGAGTGGTGATAATCCTCGAAAAGCTATTTCTCGGTAAACTGCTTGACAAGATACCCGATATATTCGGGCATATATACACGATGCTGCTCGTAATACTCGGCTGGGTACTGTTTGATACCGCAGACTTGCCGACGGCAGGCGCATATATCGCAAAGATGTTCGGATTTGGCGGCGGAGCGTTTATCGACAGCACGGCTCTGTATCAGATAGCGACCTACGGCATTACCTTTATCATCTGCATAATTGGCTGTACTAATCTGCCGAAGCTCGCAGTAGAAGCCTTAAAGAAAAAATCGGCGGTGCTTGTAAACTACGGCGGCATTGCGGTAATAACGGGTATGTTCATAATATGTGCGGCATATCTTGTTGACCAGACCTACAATCCGTTCTTATATTTCAATTTCTGAGGAAGGAGGCATTTATTATGAAAAAAGATAATATCCCGAAGCTCCTGCTAATCGGCATATTTGCGCTGATGCTGACAGTTATCCCGATAGCTACTCTTATATCAAGCGCAGGACTTCCCGAAAACGCAAAAAGCGAAAACGAAAACAAGTATCTGCAGAAGATGCCTCAGCTGAGTTTTGAAACGGTTACGGAAAAGACATTTATGTCCGACTTTGAAGGATATTTTTCGGACAGAATAGTGCTGAGAGAAGACTGGATAAGGCTTACAAACAACTTTGACAGGTTGCTCGGAAAAAGAGAGATAAAGGGCGTTTTCACCGAAGACGGCAGAATGATGCAGTCGTGGAGAAAAAGCGACTATGACATAAGCAGTGTTGATAAAAATCTCGCCGCTATGGAAAACTTCGCTCTAAAATTCCCTAAGATGAAAACCTTCTTTATGCTTGTACCCAATGCGCAGGAGATATACAGTGATACACTTC
>Ga0129308_1003788_pt1 | contig 10352 bp, 10 predicted proteins | sample L827metagenome_FD_94440 | JGI IMG/M metagenome (GOLD analysis project Ga0129308, IMG submission 94440) | Ring-tailed lemur group fecal microbial communities from Wisconsin, USA - L827 metagenome | ecosystem: Host-associated > Mammals > Digestive system > Large intestine > Fecal | place: USA... | reverse complement strand
TTCACTAGGCTCGAAAATACCTCGCCAAGCTCCTTCGAACGAAATTCACACGAAATTCGAAAAAACCTCACAAAGTGCTCTATTTGTCATACAGATTGGTCTGTCAAATATACAGACAAATCCAAATAAATTTGTCTTTATCTGCCCGCTTGACAGGGACTTTCATAGTAAATCATAGTATCTCTCTATGATTTATAATATAGCAGACTCGTATAATGGTGTCAATATTCCCCCTAAGAAACAAAAAATATGTTTTTATTCTATTCCAAAAATTTTATTACTTTTGCTGCTCAGCATAATAATCTGAGTATTCAATATATACTTCATTATCAATCCCCTCTGCAAGCGTATAGGAATCTGCAATTCCGTCCATAAGCTCCTTACCATTTGATGCATTGGCTATCATTGAGACTACTGCCCCAGCCATTCCCTCTGCATCCTGCTTAATTGTTCCTTCCATCTTGCCATCTGCGATAAGTTGCTTTGCATCCTCTGTGGCATCCACACCAAATACTGGAATCATAATACAATCTGCATCTTCATTTCCTCTATTGTATCCAATTTCATTTAATGCCTCAATCGCGCCCTTTGCCATCGCGTCATTATTACAAATAACAACCTCTATCATATTATGATTGGCAGCATTATATTTAGTCAAATTATCTTTCATATATTTTTTTGCTGCATCCGCACTCCATGCACCATCTGGATCCACCTGATATGGAGTTTCCAATAATGCCTCGTCAAAATAGACAAGCTCGTACCCCTTACCCTTTGCCTGCTCAATCAAAGTATTTGCATTCTCAACTGCATACTGGGTACGATTAATTGCCTCGATATTCCCCTCTTGTCCCATAAACATTGCATAGGAAATTTTTCCGTCTCCATTTAAATCAACAGTATTATAATTATCTGCGATATACCTTCCAATCAGATCACCTTGCATCTGCCCTGCCTGCACTGGATCTGTTCCGACATAAGCACAATTATCATAAGAGCTCAAAATAGCTCCCTCTTCCCCTACCGGTTCAATAGAACGATTAAAAAATACAACTGGTATTCCCGCTTTCTTGGCTTTTTCTAAAATCTCTGTGGAATCCTCCTTAGAACCTGCATTAACTATATTGACAATAAGTGCCGTCGCTCCATCCTTAATCGCTTCATCAATCTGACTCTTTTGTGTCTCTTGACTATTTTTAGCATCATAGTTAACATACTCAACCCCTAAGTCACTCAACTGATTATCTAAAGCTGTCTTTACAGAGCTTACATAATCATCCGTACCGCTATAATAAAATACGGCTACTTTACTATCAGAAGCTATACGAACTTCTTTTTTCTCCGTATTATTTCCTCCACATCCCGCCAATATTGTCATACTCATTGTGGCCGCCAACAATAATCCCAAAACTCTCTTTCGCATAATATCTCTTCTCCTTTTCACACTTCAAATCATTTTAGTAAATAAAAAAATACTGAAACTTAACTCTTTATTACAGTTCCTTATTTTTCATAAAACCATTCTACTGTTATTTTAACAAAACATCCTAATTATTTCCATGTAATATTCAAGAAGAAGAATGACATTTTCTTATCAACCTTATGATATTTTTTTGATGTATTTTTTTGCATTTCTTATTTTGGGTTCTCATACCTCTACGAAAGATTCCTCTCTGTGAGACAATTTTTTACCCATTTCGAGACTGAGTTTCATTTTCGCTTTCATATTTGAGACTCAAAATAATTCTCATATCATTTATTTCTGTATAAAACTCCCAATTATATAACTAACCAAAAACACAAAAATATTTGCCACTACAATCGTCGCACCCACTGGAGTGGAAAATAAAATCGAGATTATCATTCCAAACAGCGCACATACAATAGCTATCATTGCCGCTCCAATCACCACACCTCGAAAATTTTGAATCACTCGCATCGCTGATAAAGATGGGAAAATAACTAATGCAGAAATCAATAATGACCCAACTAATTTCATTGCTAATACAATAATAATCGCTGTAACTACAGCAATTAATAAATTATATCCATCCGTTTTCACTCCAATTGCCTTTGAAAAATTTTCATCAAATGTCACTGCAAAAATCTTGTGATAAAAAAAGCAAAATAAAAAGACAACTACAATTGACATGATAATACAAAGTTCAACATCACTCTTTGTCAAAGTCAAAATTGATGTTGACCCAAAAAGTGTCGTGCATACATCTCCCGCCAAATTGGAGGAGGCTGAAAATACATTTAACATAAAATATCCAACTGCGAGAGAACCAACTGACAGCATCGCAATCGCCGCATCTCCCTTAATCAGAGTATTTTGTCCTCCCATCAAAAGTAAGATTGCCACTAAAATCGTCACTGGCATAACAAAAATTAAGTCATTTCCAATACCAAGCACTGTGGATATCGCCATCGCTCCAAATGCCACATGAGAAAGACCATCTCCGATATACGAAAATCGCTTTAAAACTAACGTCACTCCGAGCAAAGAAGAAGATAATGCAATCAGCACTCCGACAATAAAAGCATACTTCACAAACGGATATTCCATATAAAATTGTAATTTTTCTATCATTGCTAACATTTTTCTCTCCTCGCCTCTTTTTATTTGTTTCACTCCTCATTAACATTCCTATGCCAAAGGGTTCAAAACTTGTATTATTTAGCTATCCGACAAAGTATCGTCTATTTTTTCTTCTAGTTTTCTCCAAATTTTACTATTCAAGTACTCTTCTTTTGTTCCAAAAAATTTATCTTTTCGTCCCACATGTAAAATATGACTGGCATAATCTGCTGCAGCCTGCATATCATGGGAGACCATAATAATCGTTGTTCCCTCTTTATTTAACCTTTCAATTAAGCTATAAAATTCCGCTGTCACTTTTGGATCAAGTCCCGATACTGGCTCATCGAGCAGTAGAAGATTCGTTGTCGCACATAAAGCTCTCGCAAGCAGGACTCTCTGCTGCTGTCCACCTGAGAGATTGCGATAACATTTCTTACGTAAATTCCATATATTCATCCGCTCCATATTCTTTCTCGCCCTGTCTTTTTCCTCTCTTCCAAAAAAAGGACGAAGCCCTGTTCTAGCAACATTTCCCGAGAGAACAATTTCCATGACAGATGTCGGAAAATCTCTCTGTACGACTGTCTGCTGTGGCAAATATCCAATCTCGTGGGCATTCAATCCATCTCCATATATAATTTCCCCACTCACTGGCTTAATCAAGTGAAGTAAGGTCTTCATCAAAGTACTTTTTCCTGCCCCATTTTCTCCAACAATACATAGATAATCACCTGCTTTTACTTTAAAGCAAATATGCTCTGAGACTGCCTTTCCCTCATATCCAACTGCCAAATCTTTGCAAATAATATACGCCACTTTCCTTCCTCCCTTCTTTCACGTCCTATACCTCTTATCTTTGCCTTACTAAATACTGTCGCCACTGACACTTCACTTAAAAATGGAATCGCCTTTTCCTTCTCAATTAACAAATAATTGCATCGATATCTCTCATTGATATATCCTATCTTACTAATTTAACGCCTCATTCAATACATTCAAGTTCTCCTGCATAAGTCCCAGATAAGAAAATCCTTCCTGATTGATCTGTCTTTTTGTCACAGACTGCATTGAATGCAGCGTCAAAATCTCCTGATTTTTCTCGTTTGTATTTTCTACAATCACCTTCGCCAACTGTTTATTGGCATTTTCTAAAGTAAAGATAACTGGAAGGTTTTCCTCATCCATCTTCCCTGCAAGAAAAATAATTGTCTCAAAGCTAACTCCCGTCTCTGCACTACATCCCTCAAATGCTGCATAGTACGTAAGTCCATAGTCATCTGCTAAATAGCGAAATGGAAAGCGATCCCCAAACAAAATTATCTTTCTTTTTGCATTTTCTACTGTATTTTCATACTGCATATCTAAACTCTGTAGATTTTGCTCATATTGCTTGCTGTTTTTTTGATAGATAAATGCATTTTCAGGATCTAACTCACTGATAATCTGACTTACTCTCTCTACCGCCACTTCGGCGTTTTTTAGAGAAAGCCACATATGCTCATCGTACTCTTCCCCATGTTTATGCTTTTCCTCTTGAAGAATATCTACTGTCGAAATATTTTCGTCTTCCTTTTCATGATCTGCATCCCCGTGTTCATGCTTATGCTCCATCGCACCTTCAATATCCTCCTCTACCTTAGCATAGTCCTCCAACATTTCCAAAAGACTAACTGCCTTTAAATTCGGATTTTTAGCAGACTTTAGGGCATCTTTTACCCATGCATCTGACTCGCCACCGACATAAAAGAAAAAATCACTGCTTGAAATCTCTGCCATATCCTCCACCGTCGGCTGATAACTGTGAAGCTCTGAGCCATTATCCAACAATAATTTTATATCATAATTCTCTATCTTTTCTCCGATGACTTTTCTTAACCAGTCATACTGTGGGAAAATCATACAGACAATCCTTATCTTTCCATCTTTATTTTTCTTATCTCTCATCTCTTCCCTAACCTGTGCCGCATAAGCTGTCACACCTTGCAATGCTAAAATCGCTGTGAAAAGAAGACAGATTATCATTCCAATTCGCTTTTTCACTGCATATCCCTCTTTCACTTTTATTATAAATTACCAAGTTTTCTGCTTCATTATACGCTTTGTTTCTTGTCCATTCCTATCCAAATCACAGACTTTCTTACAAATTTACTTTCTCCGCACATTCCCTGCAAATTCCATTCAATATCGAGCCATCACATTCCAACACAAACCCATGATGCTCCAGACAATGTGCTCGAAACTCATCCATAAATGCACACTCAAAATGAAGAATCTTTCCACAGTTTTTACAATGCATATGCAGATGGTGATGACAATGTGTATCTGGCTCCACATACTGATACACAGCTCTCTCATCTCCCGCCGTCTTATATTTTAACAGAGTTTGACCATCCGTCATTTTATCCAAATTTCGATAAATAGTCGTCATATTGACCGTACTTCCCTTATCGCTAATATACTCAAAAATATCCATCGCAGAAAACCTCTGCTCCTTATGAAGTTTGGCATACTCTAAGATTAAATCCTTTGCTTTCGTTTTATACTCTTTTTTCATACTATTCTCGCATTTCCTCTCTATAACTATAACTCCCTTATCTTTTCATTTTAACTCTTATCTTTTCTCTGAGATATATCTATAAGACATACCACATTCTAAGTCTCTTTGGGAGAAAAACAGCTTCGCTGTTTCATAAGGTATAAATCTAATCTATTTATTCTCTTATATTATTTTTAATTTTTACAAAAATGCAACTCATTTGCATTTTGACATTATAATCTTACATTTTATATTTGTCAAGTATTTTTGCAAATGAGTTGCATTTTTATAATTTCTCATTTTCTATCTTATATCTCAGAAATGAATAGCAAGTTTTAATGTATACTTTGAAAAAATTGAGACATCCTTATTAAATACTCCCTAACAATAATAAAGATTAAGATTATATTTTAATATAAATCTCACATAAATCCTTTCTAAAAAATACAATATTTATTTTTAAAATATTATATAAAATCTTTTCCATTGCTTTTATTATTTGAATTCTATCATTAAAAAATCTCCTGCTTTTAGTTTTATATTATGAAACTAAATTCCATATTATGGTTGACATTCAAAAAATTCGGTGTATGATAAAGTTAATAGAAGCGATACAAGAGAATCAGCCATCACTAAGCTCCCATGCCTTCTATGATTGCGCGCAAGAAGATATCCATATAGAAAACAACTATCAAAAAATATGAAAGGAAAAATAAAAAATATGAAAACAATAGCAGAACAATTTAGTAATTTTGGTATCGTACCAGTAGTAGTATTAAACGACGCAAAGGATGCAGCTCCTTTAGCAAAAGCGCTTTGTGAAGGTGGACTTGCGTGTGCTGAGGTAACATTCCGTACGGATGCAGCCGAGGAATCTATCAAAGTTATGTCAGAGCAATATCCTGAAATGTTAGTAGGCGCTGGAACTGTCCTTACTACTGAGCAGGTAGACCGCGCAGTAAAAGCTGGAGCAAAATTTATTGTAAGCCCAGGATTTGACGAGCAGATTGTAGATTACTGTTTAGAAAAAGAAATTCCAGTATTCCCTGGATGTGTCACTCCATCTGAGGTGGCAAAAGCAGTAAAAAGAGGAATGAAAGTCGTAAAATTCTTCCCTGCTGAGCAGGCTGGCGGTGTTGCTATGATTAAGGCAATGGCTGCTCCTTACACAAGCTTAAAATTCATGCCAACTGGAGGAATCAGCACAAAGAATTTAAAAGATTATCTAGAATGTGACAAAATCATCTGCTGTGGTGGCAGCTGGATGGTAAAAGGCGATATGATTCAGGCTGGCGAATTTGATAAAATTCGTGAGATGACAAAGGAAGCCGTTGAACTCGCAGCTAAAATTCGAGGATAAGAAAAATATCCCCTAATAAAACATTTTAAAATCAATATTTTTATCGATAGGATTGCCACAAAGTATATGTATTTTATATGATATAAATTTTAAAAAAACGTTGGCAATTTTACCAGACATTATATGTTAATCCATATATAAAATAAATAAGAAAATGCTGCCTAAGTCGACATTTTCTCCTTAGCCAGCTAGAAAGGAAAATATTATGAATTTAAATTTAAGACCAGCAAGTGAATGTAAATATGATGCCGTATCCCTAGGTGAGGTTATGCTTCGTCTCGATCCAGGCGAGGGAAGAATCCGCACAGCAAGATCTTTTCGCGCTTGGGAAGGCGGTGGAGAGTACAATGTAATCCGTGGACTTAGAAAATGTTTCAAGATGAACACAGCTGTTATCACAGCATTCGCAGACAATGAGGTTGGTATGCTTATGGAAGATTTCATCATGCAAGGTGGAGTTGACACTTCTCTCATCAAGTGGATGAAAACAGATGGAATCGGACGTATTTGTAGAAATGGTATCAACTTTACAGAGCGAGGCTTTGGTATCCGTGGAGCAGTTGGCTGCTCAGACCGTGCTAATACAGCCATCTCTAAAGCTACACCAGATGATTTCGATTTCGAGTATATTTTCGGTGAGTTGGGCGTTCGCTGGCTACATACTGGCGGAATCTATGCAGCTTTATCTGAGCAGGCTTGCGAGACTGTTATCGCAGCTATCAAGACAGCTAAGAAATACGGAACTATCGTATCTTATGACTTAAACTATCGTCCATCTATGTGGAGTGCCATCGGAGGACAGGCAAAGGCTCAGGAAGTAAACAAAGAAATTGCTCAGTACGTAGATGTTATGATCGGTAATGAGGAAGATTTCACAGCTTGTCTTGGCTTTGAGATTGAGGGAAATGACGCGGACTTAAAAGAGTTGAATTTAGAAGGATACAAAAAAATGATCAACGAAGCTGCAAAAACATACCCTAATTTTAAAGCTGTAGCAACAACACTCCGTGAGGTAAAGACAGCGACAGTTAACGATTGGAGCGCACTTTGCTGGGCTGATGGAGAAATCTACAAGGCAAAAGACTATAAAGGACTTGAGATTATGGACCGCGTAGGCGGTGGAGACTCCTTCGCATCTGGATTAATCTATGGCTTAATGACTACAGGCAATGCAGAGCTTGCTGTAAATTACGGAGCCGCTCACGGTGCTCTCGCTATGACTACACCTGGTGATACTACTATGGCAAATAAAAAAGAAGTGGAAGCAATTATGGGCGGCGCTGGAGCTAGAGTACAAAGATAAACTGGCAAACCCACGAAACTACGAAAAAAGAGGACGTTGCAAAATAAATTTCTCATATAAGATACTCATATCGCTGATAATGATTCAACAATATATCTTATTCGAATTTTACATTTTACAACATCCTCTTTATCTTTACTTTAACTCCAAGCCTGTTTAATTTTTCTTTTGGCTTCCTTTAACGCCTTTGCACATATCTCTATTTTTTCATCTGTCATACGAATTTCTGGTGCTGAGATACTAATTGCATAGCGATTTTTCCCGTCTATATCCGGAAGTGCGATTGCCACACAGCGCACTCCTATCTCATTTTCCTCGTCATCTATCGCATATCCTTTTTGTCTCACAACTTCAAGTTGCTCTAACAGCTCCTCAATACTCGAGATTGTCATATCCGTATAAGAAATAATCTCGCTCTGACTCCAAATTTCTCTCACCTTCTCTTCTGGCATTTCTGCCATCATCGCCTTGCCAACTCCTGAACAATAAAGAGGAATATTTTTTCCCACCTTAGACACAAGTCGCACTGCATTCGTAGAGTTTTCTACCTTATCAATATAAACTGCCATATTCCCCTCTCTCTCCACTAGATGCACAGTCTCTCCTGTCTTTCTTGAGAGTTCTTTTAAATACGGCTTTGCAATCTGAATCAAATCAACCTGATTCATCAGATTATTAGCTACTCTACAAATTTTATAAGTCAACTCATATTTCAATGTATCTTCATCCTGTTTTACATAACCCATATACATAAGAGAATTCAAAAGTCTATGCACTGTACTTTTATTTAGTTTAAGCTCCTTGCTTAATTCAATTAATCCAACTGCACCTTTTTGTGCTAATCTCTCTAATACTGCAAAAATTCGGTCTGCCACTTGTATTGGATTTTTTTCTTCCATAAATTTCTCCTTTTTGCTTCACTTGATTTTAATATATAAAACTCAATTTTATATATTAAAATTATTTGTTTTTATTGTACTACTATTTAGGAAAATGTCAAGAAAAATTTTTACTTTTCCCTACCTAAATACAAACATAAAGAAATCGCCGTACAGAATTTTATGAAGCGACTTCCTTTCATTAGACATCTTTTTTGTTTAACCAGAGGAGAGTCCTTTATTATTTCCCATATGAAGGCATCTTATTTTCCAAATAAATCGCTATATGTCTCAGTACGATTTAAAGTTGCGGGAATGAAACAAGCAATTATCAAAACACAATCTAGCAAATTCCCTTTTCTCTCTCGTATTCCTTAAAATCATCCGAACATTTTTTTAGCATCTGACGAATCGGAAGCTCATAAGGACACCTCTTCTCGCACGCCCCACAGTCCAAACAAGAATCTGGCTTTACTTTCACTGTCTGATAGCGTGAATACGCCCAATCCTCTAAGCCATATCTCTGCAAGTATCCTGCAAACAAAAATACACCTGAAATATTGATTCCAGCAGCGCAAGGCTGACAATAATTGCAGCGGCGACAAAAATTTGTGCCGAGCTGTTTTCTTACTTTCTCAAATTTCTCCTCCTCTTCTTTTGAGATTGGAGATTTATCCTCCACACTTGCTAAGTTTTGCTCTGCTTCCTCTAAGCTGTACATCCCAGGAATTACAACTGTCACATTTGGATTTGCACAAATATAGCGGAGTGCCAAATTAGCATCCTCAATGGCTCCTCCTGCCAACGGCTTCATATCGACAAAGCCAATATTTTTCTCGCGACATTTCTCCATTAACTCCTCGCCCTGCGACTCGACAATATTATAAGGAAACATAATTGTCTCCACCCAATCTAGCTCCAATGCTCTCTCAAATACTTTAAGGGAATGAGCCGTCAGACCAATATGACCGATTTTTCCTGCTTCCTTCGCCTCAAACAATGCCTCTAAAGCCCCACCTTCTGAAAGTACTTTATCTAAATCTTCCTCACTGGGGTTATGTACTTGATATAAATCAATATAATTCGTTCTCAAATTTCCAAGACTAATATCAATATCGTTCGCCATCGCTTCCTTTGTTCTAGACATACTCTTTGTGGCGAGAACAAATTTATCGCGAATTCCCTCTAAAGCTTCTCCGAGCAGACTTTCACTGACAGTATATCCCCTCGCTGTATCAATATAATTCACTCCTCGCTCCAAAAGAAAATGCACTAATTCTTTTACATCTTTCACATTACTCTTTTGAATTGGAATTCCTCCAAGTCCTATTCTAGATATCTCTAATCCAGTTTTTCCCAAAATTATATATTCCATTTTCCTTTCTCCTCTCAAAATCTATTTTATTGATAATTTTTCTTATTCTCTACTTTACACTAATTTCTGTCTCTTTTCTACTCTAAAAACTATTGCATATCATTTTTATATTGTTTAGCCAATACCTAGCTGAAAATACAGAGGAGTTCCCTGTACACAGTTTCAAAACTTATACTTTGTGAAACAGATAAAGTGGAATGTTTTTTTGGAGGAGACGCCAAGAGAGCAAGCAGATATCTCCTGCGCAAACACGTTCGTTCCCACGATTTTTCGACATACGCTGATTTATGCTGCTTTCGTGAAACTCGCTCCGCTC
>Ga0129308_1003787_pt1 | contig 10353 bp, 5 predicted proteins | sample L827metagenome_FD_94440 | JGI IMG/M metagenome (GOLD analysis project Ga0129308, IMG submission 94440) | Ring-tailed lemur group fecal microbial communities from Wisconsin, USA - L827 metagenome | ecosystem: Host-associated > Mammals > Digestive system > Large intestine > Fecal | place: USA... | reverse complement strand
TGACTTCTATCATCACTTATGTGGATCTCCTGAAAAAAGAAGGTCTGGACTGCGAAGACGCGCCCAAGTATCTGGATGTACTGGATCAGAAGAGCATCCGGCTGAAGAAACTGACGGAGGATCTGTTTGAGGCCGCCAAGGTCTCCAGCGGCGACATCCCCGTGAATCTGGAGCGGGTGGAACTGCTCTCCCTGCTGTCCCAGACGCTGGGCGAGATGGACGACAGGCTGACGGACAGAGGGCTGGAGGTCATCGTCAAAGCGGAACAAGAGCGTTATTATGTTGAGGCGGACGGGCAGCTCATGTGGCGGGTCCTGGAAAACCTCTTCGGAAATGTGATCAAATACGCGCTGGATCATTCCAGAGTGTATATCGATATCAGGGAAGAAGCCATATCCGAAAACAGATCGGTAGCTGTTCTGGAAATGAAAAACGTATCCAGAAATCCGCTGAACATTCCGGCGGACGAGCTGATGGAGCGGTTCAAGCGCGGCGATGAGGCCAGAAGCACGGAGGGCAGCGGTCTGGGACTATCCATCGCCAGAGATCTGATGAATATTCAGCGCGGCCGGTTCGATATCATCATCGACGGCGATCTGTTCAAGGCAAAGATCACTTTGAACACTTGTCAGTAAATTCAGAAAATAAAACAATATTTTAAGGCAGATTTCACTTATTGGTGGAATCTGTCTTTTTTTACACTGCTCCCGTATGTTCGAAATGATTTATATGGTATAATAAATTAATCAAATCAGTCATACTATTGACATGTGCGCGGACGCCAGGCATCTCCGTGTGACAATACATCGCTCGGGAGGGAATTATGAAAAAAAATCTGGAACTGCCCGTCTATCTGTTTCACCAGGGAACGGCGGAGAGAGCGTACGAATTGCTGGGCTCTCATCCATGCGTCAGCCGGGGCGAAGAGGGATATATCTTCCGCGTCTGGGCGCCCAACGCGGAAGCCGTTTTTCTGCAGGGCGACTTCAACGGCTGGACGGACAGCCATCCCATGAAAAAGCTGAACGAGCAGGGGATCTGGGAAGTGTTCGTTCCCGGGATCGGCGCCTATGAAGCGTACAAATATGCGGTGGACGGCCGGGACGGCAAGCGCCGGATGAAAGCCGATCCTTACGGCTTTCACATGGAGACCAGGCCGGGGACCGCGTCAAAAACCTATGATATTTCGCAATATAAATGGAAGGATAAGCAGTGGAAGGAGCGCGGTCTCAGCGGCGTTCCGGTAAATATCTACGAGGTGCATCCAGGCTCGTGGAAGCGCTATTCAGACGGAAACTTTTACAGCTACGAAAAGCTGGCGGAGGAACTGATCCCATACGTGAAGGAGATGGGCTACACCCATATCGAACTGATGCCGGTGGCGGAATATCCCTTTGACGCGTCCTGGGGATATCAGATCATCGGATACTACGCTCCCACCTCCCGATACGGTACGCCGGAGGGCTTTATGTCCTTTGTGGACGCCTGCCATCAAAACGGGATCGGCGTGATCCTTGACTGGGTCCCCGGCCATTTTCCCAAAGATGCGGCGGGACTCTTCTGCTTTGACGGCGGTAGCTGCTACGAATATGAGGACGAGCTGAAACGGGAACACCGTGAATGGGGCACCATGGTCTTCGACTGGGGGCGGGGAGAAGTCAGGAGCTTTCTGATCTCCAACGCGCTCTACTGGATCGAACAGTATCACATCGACGGGCTGCGGGTGGACGCGGTGGCGTCCATGCTCTATCTGGACTACAACAGGCAGGGCGGCGAATGGCGGCCCAACCGGTACGGGGGCAAGGAAAACCTGGAAGCCATCGACTTTCTGCATCAGCTTAATCAGACTGTGGCCAGGAACCATCCCAACGTAATGATGATCGCCGAGGAATCCACCGCGTGGCCCATGGTCACAAGACCGGTGGAGGAGGGCGGACTGGGATTCAACTTCAAATGGAATATGGGCTGGATGAACGACACCCTGGAATATATGAAGACCGATCCCCTGTTTCGCCAGGGGCGGCACAACGCCATGACCTTTGCCATGACCTACGCATTTTCAGAGCGGTTCATCCTTCCTCTTTCCCACGACGAAGTGGTGCATATGAAAGGCTCCCTCATCAATAAGATGCCGGGAGAATATGAAGATAAATTTTCCAACCTGAAGACTTACTACGGATATATGATGACGCATCCCGGAAAGAAACTTCTTTTTATGGGCGGCGAGCTGGCGCAGTTCAACGAGTGGCATTTTGAAGACCAGCTGGACTGGAATCTGCTGGAATTCGACATGCACAGGAAATTCAGGGACTACGTAAAAGATCTGAATCTGTTCTACAGGGAAAACCGGCAGCTGTGGGAGCTGGACGACAGCTGGGAAGGTTTTCTCTGGAACGACGCAGACGACGCGTCCAGGAATATTTACTGTTACCGGCGCATAGGCTTGAAGGGCGACCCTCTCATCGTCATTCTGAATTTTGCCGCGGCAAAGCATACCCGTTACCGGGTGGGGGTGCCGGCCGCGGGGACGTATGAGGCGGTCTTCCATTCCAACGACATAAAATACGGAGGCACAGGCCGGCATATGGGAGCGAAAAAAGCGGACAAAACAGCGCATCAGGGATGTACGCATTCTCTGTCCGTGGAGCTTCCGCCGCTGTCCATGATCATACTGAAACGAAAAGCGGCCATTGGGAAGACCGCGAGAGCAAAAACAGTCAAATAGTTCCCAAAACACTGCGGAGGTGAGGAGATGGGCTACACAAAAAAGAAAGAGATGATCGCCATGCTGCTGGCCGGCGGTCAGGGAAGCCGTCTGGGAGTACTGACCAACTACGTGGCAAAACCGGCGGTCCCTTACGGCGGAAAATACCGCATCATTGATTTTCCGCTCTCCAACTGCGTGAACTCCGGTATCGACACCATCGGCGTTCTGACGCAGTATCAGCCGCTGGAGCTGAACGCCTATATCGGAAACGGACAGCCATGGGATCTGGACCGGCTCTACGGAGGCGTCAGCATTCTGCCCCCCTTCGTGAGAGGCAAGGCGGGGGAGTGGTATAAAGGCACGGCCAACGCCATCTATCAGAATATGCAGTTCATCGAGATGTACAATCCGGAATACGTGCTGATCCTTTCCGGAGACCACATATATAAGATGAACTACCAGATGATGCTGGATTATCACGAGGCAAAAAACGCGGACTGCACCATCGCCGTGCTGCGGGTCCCCATGGAAGAAGCGTCCCGCTTCGGCGTCATGAACGCGGATCAGGATCTGCGCATCAACGAGTTCGAGGAAAAGCCCCCGGTACCCAAGAGCAATCTGGCCTCCATGGGCGTTTACATTTTCAACTGGTCCAAACTGAGAGAATATCTGGTGAAGGACGAGGCCGACCCGGACTCCACCAATGATTTCGGAAAGGACGTCATCCCGGAAATGCTCCGCTGCGGCGAACGGATGTACGCCTATGAATTCAAGGGGTACTGGAAGGACGTGGGTACCGTGGAGTCCCTCTGGGAAGCCAATATGGATATTCTCGATCCCAATGTGCCGCTGAATCTGGACGATCCTCCCTGGAAGATCTATTCCAGAAACGGAAATCTGCCCCCGCAGTATGTGGGAAATCACGCGGCCATCCGCAATTCAAATATTTCAGAGGGCTGTATCATCAACGGTTATGTGGAAAACAGCATTGTCTTTCCGGGCGTTACCATTGAGAAAGGAGCTGTGGTGCGCAGCTCGGTGATCATGCCGGGATGCCGCATCGGAGCGGACGCCGTGGTGGAATACTCGATCCTGGCCACTGCGGTGAACGTCGGAGAAAGAGCCAGGATCGGCTATACGGAAAAGACCGAATGCGCCGGCGGCGGTCACCGGCCTATAACGGTGCTGCGCCAGCGGCTTCAGATCGGCTGCGGCGTCATCATCGCAGCGGGAGCCATGCTGGAAGAAGACGTTTACGGGGAGGTGTAGACATGAATGTTTTAGGTATTATTTTTTCCTATGCAAAACGGGAAAATCTCCGGGAACTGACAAAGATCCGCACGCTGGCTTCGCTGCCCATCGGCGGAAAGTACCGCATCATCGACCTGCTTCTCTCCAACTATGTCAATTCCGGTGTGACCGACGTGTCGATCATTACGCAGAACAATTACCATTCACTCATAGACCATCTGGGCTCCGGAAAGGAATGGGATCTCACGCGGAAGCGGGGCGGCCTGCGGGTGCTCACGCCCTTTGCGTCTCCCGGAACGAGCGATCACCCCGGCGGTTTCTTTCAGGGCAGTATCGAGGCGCTGGCCGGCAACATGCACTCGCTGCGCCGCTCGATGGAAGACTACGTGATCATGTCCGGGGCTTCTATGCTGTACAACATGGATTTTGAACGGCTGCTGGACACTCACATCTCCACGGGGGCCGACATCACGGCGGTCTACGCGGAACCCAGCAGGACCTGCAGAAGCGTACCGGTGGGCGTCCCGATCTACCACATGGACGATCAGGAGCGGATCTGCGACCTGACTGTGAATATGGAGGAAGGGCTGAAGGACGACGTGCCCTGGGGCATGTTTATCTTCGTACTGAGAAAGTCCCTGCTGGAGTCGCTGGTGGCGGACGCCATGTCTTATCAGCGATACGATTTTGAGATTGACATCATCAAGCGTCTGGCGCCCACGCTCTACATCCGGGGATACCGCTACGAAGACTACGTGCTGGAGATCAGCAGCGTCACAAATTACATGGAGGCGAACATGAATCTGCTCCACAAGAGCGTGTATGACAGAGTCTTCGCCCAGCCCATCTACACGAAGATCAAAGACAGCGTACCAGTGTATTACGGAAATGAGTGTTATGTAAAGAACTCCTTGATCTCCGACGGCTGTCGAATCGAGGGAGTCGTTGAAAATTCAGTGCTCTCCAGAGGAGTGCGGGTGGGTAAAGGGTCGGTGGTGCGAAACAGTATCGTGATGCAGAACACGGAGATCATGCAGAACGTCTCACTGAATCACGTGATCCTGGATAAAGATGTGATCGTTCGGGAGAACCGTCAGCTGGCCGGCCACGTGACCTATCCGGTGGTGATCGAAAAGCTGAGCATCGTGTAGATCAAAAGACTGACGGGACGAGAAAGGAGGCAGTATGAACGTATTATTTATCAGCACGGAGGCCGCGCCTTTCGCGAAAAGCGGCGGACTGGGAGATGTGATCGGCGCGCTGCCAGCGGAGCTTATGAGACAGGGCGCAGAGGTGCGGGTCATGCTGCCTTTATATAAAAGCATCCACGACAAATACATGAGCCAGATGACCTACGTGACCAATTATGAGGTGGCTCTGTCGTGGCGCAGGCAGTACTGCGGCCTGTTCCAGATGGAATACGGCGGCGTGACATTTTATTTCATCGATAACGAGTATTATTTTAAACGCGACGGATACTATGGATATTATGACGACGGCGAACGCTTCGCGTGGTTTTCCAAGGCCTGCCTGGAAACGCTGAAACACATTTCCTTTGATCCGGATATCCTGCACTGCAGCGAGTGGCAGACGGCGATGACTCCTGTCTATCTGAAGACGCTCTACCGCAGCGCGCCGGGGTACGACAGGCTGCGGACCGTTTTTACCATCCATAACATCGAATATCAGGGAGTGTTCGGTCCGGAGACCCTCTCCGATCTCTTTGGTCTGGATAAGCGGGACGCCGGGCTGGTGACCTGGAAAAAGGACGTCAATGTAATGAAAGGCGCCGTGGTGGCCTGTGATAAGCTGACCACGGTGAGTCCCACCTACGCGGAAGAGATCCGATATCCCTTTTACGGCAGGGGGCTGGAGGACATCATCAGAGAAAACGATTATAAGCTGAGCGGCATACGAAACGGCATCGATACCGTGCTGTTCAACCCGGCGAAGGACAAATTGATCCCGGTCAATTATACGTTTAAGACCATCGCAAAGAAAAAACAGAATAAACAGGCGCTTCAGGAACGGCTGGGGCTGGCCGTCTGCGAGGAGACGCCCATCATCGCCATGGTGGGCAGGCTGGCGGAACACAAAGGCATCGATCTGGTGATCCGCACCTTCGACGACCTGATGCGCAATCAGGTCCAGTTTGTACTTCTGGGGACCGGTGAGAAAAGATACGAGGACTTCTTCAATATGAAGGCGTACGACTACGGCGACAGAGCCGCCGCTGTCACAGCGTTCTCCACAGATCTGGCCAATTTGATCTACGCGGGATCTGACCTGTTTCTCATGCCTTCCATCAGCGAGCCCTGCGGGCTGTCGCAGATGATCGCCATGCGCTACGGTACCATTCCGGTGGTCCGCGAGACCGGCGGCCTGAAGGACAGCGTGGACCCCTACAATCCAAAGACGGGAAAAGGAAACGGGGTGACTTTCGCCAGCGTCAACGCCCACGATATGTTAAACGCCGTGGAAAGAGCGCTGGAGCTGTACGGCGACAAGACGCACTGGAAGAAGCTGGTGGGCAACGCCATGAAATCCGATTTTTCGTGGAAGGAATCCGCAGAGCGATATGCGGAGCTGTACGACAGCCTGGCGTTTTAGGCTGGGCAGCCCGGCCTGCCCGACGCGTCAGCGAAAAGATAAAACAATCAATTTTGGAGGTATGTATGCTGCAACAATATGAACCGACGCAGATCGCCCGGTGGCTGGAGGAAAAACTTCTGGAGAATTTCGGAACCGATCCCCAGACCGCCACGCCAAAACAGATCTACAAAGCGGTCTGCTATGTGCTTCGCGACATTATGTCGGAGCTTTGGCTGGTCAATCACAATATAGCGGACTCTCACAGAAACAAACAGGTCTATTATCTGTCCATGGAATTTCTGCCCGGACCTTCCCTGAAAAATAACGCCTTCAATCTCCATCTTGAGGATGCTTTTCGTCAGGCTCTGGCTTCCATAGGACAGGACTTCGCCCGCATCACGGCCATGGAGCCGGACGCGGGGCTGGGAAACGGCGGATTGGGGAGACTGGCTTCCTGCTATCTGGATGCCATCGCCGCCAAAGGTATGGCCGGACACGGCATGTCCATCTGCTATGAATACGGTATTTTCCGCCAGAAGATCGAAGACGGGGAACAGACCGAACTTCCCGACGAATGGCTGAACATGGGCGACGTCTGGCTGATCACGAAAGAAGACCAGACAGAAGAAGTGCATTTCGGCGGAAAGCTGGAGGAGATCTGGGACGCGGACGGCAGGCTCAGACTGATCCACAAGGATTACACTACGGTCCTTGCGGTGCCCCGGGATATGCTGATCACCGGCTACGACAGCGACGTGGTGAACACCCTGCGGCTGTGGCAGGCAAAATCGCCCATTACCATCGACATGAAACTTTTTGCCGAAGGGAAATACCTGCAGTCCATGGAAGAGAAACACATGGCCGAGGTGATCTCCAAGATCCTCTATCCGGAGGACGCGCACACAGAGGGAAAACTGCTTCGTATGAAGCAGCAGTATTTCTTCATCGCCGCTTCCATGAAATCTCTGGTCAAGCGCCACATGATGAAATACGGTACCCTGGATAATTTCAGCGACAAAGTTGCGGTGCACATCAACGACACCCATCCCACCATGGCGATCCCCGAGCTGATGCGGATCTTTATGGATGAATACGGCTATGAATGGGACCAGGCGTGGGACATCGTCCGACAGACCGTTTCCTATACCAATCACACAGTCATGCCCGAAGCGCTGGAGAAGTGGCCGGAGAGCCTGTTCAAGGAAACGCTGCCGCGGCTCCACTCCATCGTTTCAGAGATCAACCGCAGGCAGTCCGTGGATCTGATGAAGACCTATCCGGATAACGAGGCGCTGCGCCGGGATATGGCGGTGATCAACAACGGAGAGCTGCGTATGGCCAATCTGTGCGTGGAAGCGTCCCACACGGTAAACGGCGTCTCCTCGCTGCACAGCGGCATCATCCGTGATCAGCTCTTTGCCGGTTTTTCCGCCATCCATCCGGAAAAGTTCACCAACGTGACCAACGGCATCGCTTACCGCAGATGGCTGTGTCAGGCCAACCCTGAGCTGTCGGAGCTGATCGTCAGCCTCATCGGACCGGGATTCAAAAAGGACGCCATGGAGCTTGAGCGGCTGATGGCATTCACTGAGGACCGCGGCGTTTTCACAAGGCTGGAACAGATCAAGCGGCGAAATAAAGAACGGCTGGCGGATTATATAAAAGAACATAATAATATTATGGTAGATCCGGATTCCATCTTTGATGTACAGGTGAAGCGGCTCCACGAGTATAAGCGGCAGCTTCTGAACCTGCTGCACATCATTCATCTCTACGCGGAGATCAAGAGGAACCCCGGCGCGGACATTCAGCCGCGGACTTTCATCTTCGCCGCCAAGGCTGCGGCAGGCTATTATATGGCGAAGCAGATCATCAAGCTGGCCTACCATCTGGCCCAGGTGATCAACAATGACAGCCAGGTAAACGGCCGCATCAAGATCGTATTTCTGGAAAACTATTCTGTGTCCCTGTCCGAGCTCATCATGCCGGCGGCGGAGATCTCCGAGCAGATCTCCCTTGCGGGAAAAGAAGCCTCAGGAACAGGAAACATGAAGCTGATGATCAACGGCGCCGTGACGCTGGGGACGGAGGATGGCGCCAACGTGGAGATCCACCGGGCCGTAGGCGATGAGAACATCTTTATCTTCGGCCTGCGAGTGGAGGATGTGGAACGGATACGGAGAGAGGGATCCTACAGTCCTTTCCGACTCTGTCAGACCGACGGCGACGTGAACGAGGTGGTCCAGTTCCTGTCCCAGGGCGTCAACGGGCAGTATTTTTCAAATATCCTGAACGCGCTGACCACGGGATACAATGGCTGCGCGGATCCGTATTTCGTTCTGGGAGACTTCGGCGCTTACCGCGACGCCCAGGCCAGGGCGGCTGCGGCTTACCGGGACAGGGACCGCTGGAACCGCATGTCTCTGATCAACATCGCCAAAGCCGGCATCTTTTCTGCGGACCGGGCGGTGCAGGAGTATGCGGACCGCATCTGGCACATCGAACCGTTGAAATAAGCCGAAACAGGATGAAAGAAGAAGTGAATGAGACTGGTATTTGATTCAAAAGACATCTATTATAAAGATCCATTTGGAGCGGTGGCCGCCGGGACGGCCATCGCTTTTCGCGCTGCGGTGAAATGGGACAGTGGAAAGGGGGACGCCTTTCCGGCAGAATGGCCGCAGGTCCGTTTTGCAGTCAGAGAGGACGGAAGCGCGGAACAATGGCTGGACATGGAACCGGAAGACTTCCCGGAGAGCGGGAAATGCCGTGAGGACTGCGGAAGCATGACCTTCCGGCTTACCTGGCGGCCTCCGGCTCCGGGGCTGTACTTTTACCGCTTTGCCATCGGGTCTTTTGGAGAGGAGATCCCGCAGGAAGCAGCCCGGATGGAGAAAGACGCGCAGACCCATGAGCCGGTGGAGACAGCGGAATACCAGCTCACCGTATACAGCCCGGATTTTCAGACGCCGGACTGGCTGGCCGGAGGCCTGATGTATCAGATCTTTCCCGACCGTTTTGCGAAAAGCGATTCGTACACGCCTCCGGCGCAGAACAAATGGTACCGCATGCACGAGACCTGGGGGGAACGTCCCGACTGCGGGCCGGATGAGAACGGCGGCGTTTGGAATAATGATTTTTTTGGCGGCAATCTGCGGGGGATCCGAGAGAAACTGCCTTATCTGTCGGATCTGGGCGTGACGGTGATCTATCTGAACCCCATATTTCGGGCGTTTTCCAACCACCGGTACGACACGGCCAACTACATGGAGATCGACCCCATGCTGGGGACGGAGGAGGATTTCGCTTCTCTCTGCCGTGCAGCGGCGGACCGCGGGATCAGGATCATTCTGGACGGCGTATTCAATCACACGGGCAGCCACAGTATCTATTTTAACAAAGACGGGGCCTTCGATTCCCAGGGCGCCTGTCAGAGCCGGGAATCTCCCTACTATCCATGGTACACCTTTCAGGAATATCCCGGAAAATACGATTCCTGGTGGGGGATCGACACGCTGCCCGCAGTCAATGAGACGGAAGAAAGCTACCGCGATTATATCATCCGGGGAGAGGATTCTGTCATCCGGCACTGGATGCGGCTGGGAGCCTGGGGATTTCGTCTGGATGTGGCGGACGAGCTGCCGGACATGTTTATCGAAGAGGTGCGTCAAACGCTGAAAGAGGAAAATCCCCGGGGGGCGCTGATCGGCGAAGTCTGGGAGGACGCGTCAAACAAGATCGCCTACGGCGTACGCCGCCGGTACTTTCAGGGAGCGCAGCTGGACAGCGTGATGAACTATCCG
>Ga0129308_1003786_pt1 | contig 10358 bp, 9 predicted proteins | sample L827metagenome_FD_94440 | JGI IMG/M metagenome (GOLD analysis project Ga0129308, IMG submission 94440) | Ring-tailed lemur group fecal microbial communities from Wisconsin, USA - L827 metagenome | ecosystem: Host-associated > Mammals > Digestive system > Large intestine > Fecal | place: USA... | reverse complement strand
ATATTTTGTAGCCAACAGGTGGCAGACGCCGTAGGTTACATGATTGCATACGAAGGTGCCCGCCGTGTTGGAAACAGAGGAGGGAATGCCTTTGCTCCGGATTTTCTGTACCATAGCCTTGATGGGCAGCGTCACAAAATATGCGTCGGGGCCGTCCGGGAAGATTGGTTCGTCAATGGGCTGATTCCCCTCGTTGTCGGGAATCGAGTAGTCGTCCACGTTGAGACCTGCGCGTTCTATAGTGACGTTTGGCCTGCCGCCAGCCTGGCCGATGGACAGAACTACATCCGGGTCATATTCGGCGATGGCCGTGTCGATCACGCGGAGGGATTTGTGACAGACGGTGGGGATTTGCAGTTTAATAATTTTTGCGCCTGCAATGGTGTCAGGCAGTCTTTTTACGGTTTCAATGGCGGGATTAACCGCTTCTTTGCCAAAAGGATCAAATCCGGTAACTAAAATTTTCATAGATTCATCTCTTTCCGCCGCAGCTGCGGCAGCGCTTCGGCGCCAGATTGGCGGTGTGTTTTTATTATAGCCTGATATCAGCCGGGGCGCAATCGGTTTTCAGGCGAGGCAGCAGCGATATTAGCAGGGCCTGACAGCTCCCAAAAAGCGCCGTGTCCATTCGGTATACTGTCTGTGGGAATAAACCGGGCGGGCAAGTCATATGCTTAGTAAGATTGAAAACCGGGAAAAAAATATGGAACAGGTTAACTGGATGGTGAAAACGCTCTGTGATTTCCTGTGGAATTTTCCGATGCTGGTGCTTTTGCTGGGAACGCATCTGTTTTTCACATTTCGGCTCGGATTTATCCAGAAAAAAATACCGCAGGGGATCAGAATGAGTTTTGCTTCGGAAAAAGGTGCCAGTGGAGGCGTTTCTCCCTATGCGGCATTGGCGACAGCACTGGCAGCCACGATCGGCACCGGAAATATTGTGGGAATCTCGGCGGCCATCGCGATCGGAGGGCCGGGTGCGCTGTTCTGGTGCTGGCTCAGCGGACTTCTGGGCATGGCGACCTGCTATGCGGAGTGTTTTCTTTCTGCAAAATACAGGATGAGACAGCCGGACGGCACGGTATCGGGAGGGCCGATGTATGTCATGGAACACATTTTACATAAAAAGGGCCTGGCGGTCATATTTGCTCTGTTCGCTGTCATGGCGGCGCTGAGCGTAGGCAGCAGTGTACAGGCCCATGCGCTGACAGCGGCAGTGACAGAACATGTAGCAATATCCCCGCATCTGGTGGGAATTGCGGCTGCCATGCTGGCGGGCAGCGTGCTGGTCGGCGGGGCGAAGAAAACGGCGAAGGTGTGCATGTATCTGGTGCCGGTGATGAGCCTGATCTATCTGGCGGGATGTTTTTATGTGATTTGGAAAAATGCAGCATACCTTCCTCAGACCTTCCGGGCGATCATCGGCTCCGCTTTTTCTTCACGATCCTTCATTGGAGGGATTGCGGGAACGGCGGTCATGACCGGAATCCGGACCGGCGTTGCAAAGGGGCTGTTCACCAATGAAGCCGGAATGGGCTCCATGCCCATGACGGCGGCGGCAGCGGATTCGTCATCGCCTGTGAGCCAGGGAATCATTTCCATGACAGGGATTTTCTGGGATACGCTGGTTATGTGCGCCATCACCGGAATCGCGATCTTAAGCGACATGATCCGAAATCCTGCGGCTTACCGGTATGCGGAAAATGATGATTTCTGCTTTGTAGCTTTTTCAGGACTTCCTTTTGCAGGGGAAAAGCTGCTGTCCGTCTGCCTGGTGCTGTTCGCCTTTGCGACAATCATAGGCTGGAGTTTTTATGGGGAATGCGCTGCGCGCTACCTGTGGGGAGAGCGGGGCACGAAGGTATTTGAGATCGTCTATATGGTGTTCGTCTATCTGGGCTCCGTGCTCTCCCTGGAGCTGGTCTGGAACCTGTCCGATTTGAGCAATGCCTGCATGGCGATTCCGAACATCATCTGCATCTGGAAGCTGCGCAGCGTCATCATCCGCGAAACTCCCCGTAATCGGTGATTACCTGCAGCAAAATTTGTAACAGTTCAGCTACGCCGAACTGTTACTGCAAAAAGCCATTAAAATCGCCAGAGGCGATGGGATTTTGCACTCTTGTATCACTTTCGTACGGTCTGTGCAGTAAATGCACAGACCTGCCTGAAGTGTTACCAAAATTTTTCCAAAAAGATATAAAAGAAATGATTTCCCCATAGCAAAATCATAGAATTATGGGTATAATGAAGTGTAACAGCTCACCGGAGTGTGAGCTGTTACACGCTACTTCGCAACAAGCGGAGCGGTTGCGAAGGTTCCCGAGCTACTTCGCAACAAGCGGAGCGGTTGCGAAGGTTCCCGAGCTGCTTCGAAACAAGCGGAGCGTGATCTGCTACACTGTATTCAGAAAAGGAGAAATCATATGGAAAAAATATTTACAACGGCAAATTTTGAAGGTGAAGTTTTGCAGGCGCAGGGTCCTGTACTTGTGGATTTCTGGGCGACCTGGTGCATGCCCTGCAGGATGCAGGGGCCTGCGATCGAGAAACTCGCAGAAGAAGGCTATAACGTGGGAAAACTGAACGTGGATGAAGAAAGCACTCTGGCAGCACGCTATCGGGTGATGAACATTCCGACGCTGATTATTTTTAAGGACGGCCAGGAAGTGGAACGCATGGTAGGCGTTCAGAGCAAGGATGTGCTGGCACAGAAGCTGAACGGCTACAGATAGAGATACTTGGGGGGACCTCGATGAAAATTACTGTCATTTCCTTCACCCGGGCCGGAGCGGAGAAGAATCTGGAGCTGGTCAGGCTTTTGCAGGAAAACAATCATCAGGCGGCCAGCTACAGCTGGCATAAATATACGGGGAGGAAGCTGATTCCGTTTAAATCCCTGAAGCTTTTGTTTTGTGATTTGTGGGACAATCAGGATGCGTTCATTTTCCTGTGGGATATGGAGCGCGTGGCGCGGGCCGTGCTGCCTTTTCTGAATCAGAATGGGGAAGGACCTGCCGTCATCATCATGGATGAGGCAGGAAAATTCGTGATTCCGTTTTTGAAGGGCAGCATGAAGGGAACGGATGCCTGGTGCGAGTGGTTTGCACAGCTGATCGACGCCTCTGCAGTCATAACGGACGGAATCAGGGAAGAGAAAAAATTCGACGTGGGTGCGTTTGCGCGCAAAAATCAGCTTCATATCCAGGATATTTTTCGGATCAAAACGATATCCACGCTGTTGGCGCAGGGCGGACAGGCAGGCATTTACAGCGACTACCCGGTGGAAGGTGTGCTGCCGGAGGGGCTGGTCGGAGTCGGCAGAGTGATGGCTGGTGAAAATGGGCCTGAAGGTCCGGTCCCGGAGAGCGGAATTTCCATCACGGATGACTGGGAAGCGCCTCGTTTTGCCAAAGAGTGCAGGATGTTTCGGCGCAATCTTGTGTTGGGAGTCGTCTGCAGCCGGGGAGAGGATGCAGCAGCGCTGGAACAGTTTGTGCTCGGCGTCCTGACGGAAAATCATCTGTCGAAGGAGCGGGTGGGAGAGGTGTTTTCCTCCCATGATCTGGAGCAGGAAACGGCAATCACAGCGCTGGCGCATCGGCTGGATATACCTTACTTTACTTATGCCTATGATCAGCTGCCTGCAGATGCGGTACAAAGCGCAAAAGTCTGCGAGGCATGTGCAAGGCTGGGCAGCAGAAACGGAAAACGGCTGGTGGATAGCCGCGTGAAGGAGAACATGGCGGTTTCCGTATACGAAAAAAAAGTGGAACTTCGTTTTTCTCTTTGAAGACAAAGGTGATCCACAGGAGGCATCAATGCTGGGACGACAGCTTGGAATTGTTTATATGCTGCTCTCCAGAGACAGCGTGACAGCGGCGCAGCTGGCAGATCATTTTGAAGTTTCGGTGCGCACGATCTACCGGGATGTGGAAGCGCTTTCGCTGGCGGGCATTCCTGTTTATGCGCGAAAAGGAAAAAACGGCGGAATCAGCCTGACGGAAAATTTTGTCCTCAACCGGATGATGCTCACAAAGCAGGAGCAGGGAGCCCTTATGGCGGCATTGACAAGCATGCAGGAGACCGGAGCCGGTGATGAACAGGAAATGCTGCAAAAGCTGGGAGGTCTTTTTCAGATGGAAAGCACGGGATGGGTTTCCATTGATTTCTCGGACTGGAGCGGCAGGCGGAGCGCGCTGTTTGAGATGATAAAAAGGGCTGTGTTGGAGCATCGGCTGCTGCGCTTTGATTATTACGGACAAAATAACGTGATGCATCAGAGAACGGTGGAACCGGTACAGCTTTTGTTTAAGGAATACACCTGGTATCTGCGTGCCTGGTGCCGGGAGAAAAGGGCCATGCGGCTGTTTAAGATCATGCGCATGAAAAGGGTGGAATGTCTGGACGGGATATTTGTGCCCGATCCGGAAAAATATAGGGATGAAAAAACAGACTGTCCGAATTGCAGCGCGGAAAAATCCGCAGAAGGCTCCTGCCGTCAGCCGGTTTCTAAGGACCCCGGTCTGCCGAAAAACGGCATAGAAGTGATCGTGCTTCGGGTGGAAGCGTCAGAGGCATGGCGGATCTATGACAGATTTGAAGAAGAGGAAGTGACGCGGCAGGAGGATGGCAGTTTTATGATTCGGATGAAGGTCGTGCTGGATGAATGGGTCTATGGCATGATTCTGTCCTTTGGCCCGGCTGCCGAAGTGCTGGAACCTGCCCATGTGCGGGAAGAGATCGGGCGGCGGGTCGCAAAGATGCTGGAGGCGTATCAGTAGCCCTGTGTCGTGTCGGACAGCTGCTGCAGTGGGGCAAAATGACAGAGTGATCCGAAAATTTAATATGACATACTGATGTCAGGTTTTGTTTGCTATGATATTCCTGTAAACAGGTCAATGACCCGCCGCAGCCGGTGGGAAATTGAGACCCGCGGCATTCGCCGGTGTGTTTGTGCAAACGGACGGATGTGCGTAGGAGCAAGTGGGCGCAGAGCGCCGGAAAGAGGGATATCTATGGAAATGAAAATCTGTCAGAGCTGCGGAATGCCGATGGAACAGGCACAGCAGTTTGGAACGAATGGGGACGGGAGCCGCAATGAGGAGTATTGCTGCTATTGTTATCAGAAGGGCGGGTTTACACAGCAGTGCAGCATGGAGGAAATGGCTGAATTCTGCGCGCCCTTTGAGGTAGAAGGCGGCAGGGCGAAGACGAAGGAAGAGGCGAAGCAGATGCTGATGCAGTATTTTGCGACCCTGAAGCGTTGGAAAAAGAAAGCGTGAGTGACAGCCTGGAGCAGGCCTGCGCATACCGGAAAGACGTGACGCCATACCAAAGCGTGATTTTACTTGACATACGGTTTAAACGTAGTCAAAATAGAAGTGCGGATATAATATCGAATATGGGAGTATGCTGCTGTCCGCTGCGGCTGCGGATGACAACAGAATGAGCGCAGATTATGTGCGCAGATAGGAGACAGCTATGAAGTATGCAGAGGAAGGGATGCAGTACCATTTGCAGATCCGTAACGGAGAAGTGGGAAAGTATGTTATCCTGCCGGGGGATCCGAAGCGCTGTGCGAAGATTGCACAGTATTTCGATGATCCGGTTATGATCTCGGACAGCCGGGAGTTTGTCACCTATAATGGCTGTCTGGAGGGGGTAAAGGTCAGCGTGACATCTACGGGAATCGGCGGCCCTTCCGCTTCCATTGCCATGGAAGAACTGGTTAAGGCCGGTGCTCATACTTTCATCCGGGTGGGAACCTGCGGAGGCATGGACACGGAAGTAAAAAGCGGCGATCTGGTGATTGCCACCGGAGCGGTCCGGGCGGAAGGAACCAGCCGTGAGTATGCGCCCATCGAGTTTCCGGCAGTGGCCGATCCTGATATTGTGAATGCGCTTCGCAATGCGGCAGGCAGGTTAAACCAGCCTTTCCATGTGGGGATTGTGCAGTGTAAGGATTCCTTTTATGGGCAGCATGAACCGGATATCATGCCGGTAAACTATGATCTGAATCAGAAGTGGAGCGCCTGGATGCGGCTTGGCTGCAAAGCATCCGAAATGGAATCGGCAGCTTTGTTTGTGGTGGCCAGTTATCTGCGGGTGCGCTGCGGATCAGTATTTTTGGCTGTGGCTAATCAGGAAAGAGAGAGGGCAGGCCTTTCCAATCCTGTCGTTCATGATACGGACGCCGCAATCAGAACCGGCGTGGAAGCGTTGCGGCAGCTGATCAGAGAGGAAAAGTAAAAGAGGCGATTCGGACAAAATGCCGGGACTGCCTGATAAGTGAGAGTCGGACTGATGTGGGTCTGGCTCTTTTTTTACATTTCTTAGAAAATTCTTTGTCCCTGATAAAGCAGTTTCGACAACTTTCTCCTGTATAAACGATTATGATAACCGCAGTATATTTAGGAGCAACCTGTGAAGCAAGAGACATTTTGACGGTCAAAGGAGGATGCTGTATGGCAAAGGCGGGAAGCAATATTTACAGGAGAAAGGATGGAAGATACGAAGGAAGGGTGCTGATGGGGCGTTCGGTCTATCAGAAACCGCAGTACATCTACGTGTACGCCCGGACGCTGCGTGAAGTGAAACAAAAAATGAAGGAAATCAAAAAGAGAATGCCTGTGAACAAAGATGTGCTGAATATGCGCATGAGTGAGGGAGCTAAGGAGTGGCTGCAGGGAAATCGGGGAGAGTGGAAGGCAACCACCTATGATACTTACATGCGCCTGATCGCCCGTTATATTGATCCGGTTCTGGGCAATTATAAAATCAGGGATATCAGCAAAAAGACGATGGATAATTTCTCCAAAGAAATTGTAAAGCTGTCGGAGAGCGGACGCATGTCCGAAAAATATAAAAAGTATATCTGTTCCATTGTGTGCCGGATTGTGGAATATGAAAGCGGACTCCACCAGCTGGATGCCATACAGCCGCAGCTGCCGGAGTTCCGCGTGCAGAAAAAGGAAACGCTGCTGCCGTCCGAAGCGGATCTGGCAGCGTTGGAGAAGTACCTTCTTCATCATCTGAACGACGATACCTGTCTGGGGATTCTGTTCGCCAAATGCACGGGCATCCGGATTGGGGAACTCTGTGCACTGCAGTGGAAGGATATTGATCTGGAAAAAGGAGAGGTGACGATACGCCAGAATCTGCAGCGGGTGATTATCCATGAGGAGGAAGTAGAAGAAGAAAAGACGGAAAAGGTGGAAAAAACCAGGACGAGAGTATGTATGCAGGAACCCAAAACCGTGAATTCAGCCAGAAGGATACCCCTGGCTGACGGGCTGGCAGAGATTTTAAAGCTTTATCAAAAGGAACCGGAAAAATATTTGATTTCCGGACAGAAGCGGGAATGGGCGGAGGTTCGGACGGTACAGTACCGGTTTAATTCCATTTTGAAAAAGTGTGGAATACCCCGTTTCCGTTTTCATCTTCTGCGCCATGCCTTTGCCAGCCGCTGCGTGGGACAGGGCTGTGACATCAAGTCTTTAAGCGAGGTGCTGGGCCACAGCAATGTGCAGATTACAATGAATATTTATGTGCATTCTTCCATGAAGCAGAAAAAAGATATGATGAATCTTGCCTGCGCCTTAAAACAGTGATGGGGTGACAGAGCTGTGATGACATAACCTGAAGCTGACGATAGAGGAAAAGCCTTTTATGCAGAAAAAAACGCCCCGGTTCCCGTGACGGCAGGAACTGAGGCGTTAAAATTTCTTATGGAATTAAGCCATTTCGTTAACGGCTTTTGCCAGACGGGATACCTTTCTGGATGCAGTATTCTTGTGATAAACACCCTTGGTAGCAGCCTTGTCGATCGTAGCTGTTGCAGCAACTAAAGCAGCCTTTGCAGCTTCCTTGTCCTGTGCGTCGATTGCAACGCGAACTTTTTTGATCGCAGTCTTAACAGAAGACTTGATCGCTTTGTTTCTGTCTGCCTTGGTCTGGTTAACTAAAATTCTTTTCTTTGCGGACTTAATATTTGCCACGATGATACCTCCATTGATCAACACTGTGATTTGTATTCTTCAAACTGTTTCATTAAAGCCGGACACGGACGTTCTAATGTAAACATACAAATGTATTCTAGGATATGAAAACCGTTCTGTCAATACATATTTCGTTATTTTTTGCAAAAACTATGACTGGTTGAAATGCATATTATAATGTGAGAACGAATTGCCGGGAAGGAGTTGTACATTCCGGCGGAGGGAGAGAAGGATGAGCAGTTTTGCAGTGCGGACTGACCTGGCGCTGGAGGACAGAGAACGGATCGGGGATTCCGGCGGAGAAATCCACGGTGTCATTCTGGAAGAGGAGGAAAAGGAGAAAACCGGAATCCATATTACCCGCGTAAAAATCGAGACCAAAAACGGGGCGAAGATTATGGGAAAGCCGATCGGAACCTATATCACCCTGGAAGCGCCTGCCATGGCAGAGCAGGATGAGGATTATCACAGAGAGGTGTCCGAGGAGCTTGCGAGACAGCTTAAGAGCGTGATGCCCAATCAGGAAAAGGAGATGTCCGTGATGGTGGTGGGGCTGGGAAACCGGGATGTGACGGCGGATGCCCTGGGTCCCAGAGTGGCGGATAATCTGTTTATCAACCGTCATGTGGTGCTGGAATTTGGAAAGGCTGCTTATAATAAGGAAAGGATGCATCTTATCAGCAGCATCGTTCCGGGCGTTATGGCCAAAACCGGAATGGAGAGTGCGGAGATCATCCGTGGGGTGATACAGGAAACGAAACCGGATTTTGTGATTGCGGTGGATGCTCTGGCAGCGCGCAGTACGCGGCGGCTGAACCGAACCATCCAGATTACGACTTCCGGAATCTATCCGGGGTCCGGGGTAGGAAATCACCGGAATGCGCTGACACAGGAATCCCTTGGCGTGCCGGTGCTGGCGATCGGCGTGCCCACCGTGGTGGACGCAGCTACGATTGTGGGAGATGCGCTGGAACGGATGGAAAAGGAAAACGGGCTGAAGCTTTTGACGGCAAGGGAGCATCCTCAGGCAATGTCGGAATTAAACAACATGTATGTGACAAGTAAGGATATCGATGAAATGATCAGGCGCCTGAGTTTTACGATTTCTGAGGGAATCAATATTGCGCTCAATATACCCTGAAGATGCCGCTGCCAAATCATAAAAGCAGGGGCTGGATGCATATATTTTCTCATGGAGAGAAGAAGGGGTTTTAAACGAATTTTATATCGGGTGATAGCCGTGGTTCTGGCCTTTTGTGTGATGAAGCTGGCATTGCCGCAGGAAGAAGAAGGGGCAAAGAAGGACGGGATCGCAGCGCTTGCGCTGGGACAGCTGGAAAACGCAATGATATCCTACTGGTGCCCGGCCCTTTCTTTTGCGGATCAGACGGTGAGTATCGGAGGATGGCAGGTGATCACTCGTCAATTCCCGATTCTGCATCTGTATGAAAAGGAGAATAGCATCAGTTTGCAGGCGGAAAGCGGCGGAACCTATGAGGAAATCATCAGGGCAGAAGGGCAGGATGAATATACGGACAGTCTTTCGGCGGAAGAGCTGTCTGCGCCGGAATCTTCGGATGGCCGGGTATTGGTGGATCAGGAAATGGCACAGCTTCTGGAGCAGGAAAACAGTCTGGCAAAAAGTGAATCGGAAGGTGACATGTTACAGGGCGGAGCACAGGATAGCGGCATCGGGGAAAAAAAGGAAGAAACGGATGCGGAAGATGGCCCGGCAGAAGACGAAGGAGCGCAGGATATGGACGGTGAGCGCGCGCAGGCAAAGATCCCGGATGCGGTCAGGGTGGAGGAATACCAGTGGGACTTTTACCAAAAGTATGATGAACTGATCAGGGAATTTTATGCTGTGGATGCGTCCACAGTAGCGGACAGCAGCCAACTGAACCTGGATTCGCTGCTTTTGCGGGATTTTTCCATTCAGAAGAGGGCGGACGATGAACCGCAGATTCTGATTTATCATACCCATTCGCAGGAAGACTTTGTAAATTCCATTCCGGGTGACAGCAGCACCACGATCATGGGAGTGGGGGAAGTGCTGACACAGCTTTTGCAGGAGCAGTACGGATATAATGTGATGCACCATCTGGGGCAATATGATGTGGAAAACAGGGACTATGCTTATAACAATTCCCTTCCGGCCCTGGAACAGCTTCTGGCAGAGTACCCCAGCATCGAGGTGGTGATTGACCTGCACCGGGATGAGGTGGCGGAAGGGACAAAGCTGGTGACGGAGATTGACGGAAGGCCCACTGCAAAGTTCATGTTTTTCAACGGTCTTTCCCGGACCAGAAAGCATGGGGATATCGAATACCTTCCCAATGAGAATCAGGCGGATAATCT
>Ga0129308_1003785_pt1 | contig 10360 bp, 9 predicted proteins | sample L827metagenome_FD_94440 | JGI IMG/M metagenome (GOLD analysis project Ga0129308, IMG submission 94440) | Ring-tailed lemur group fecal microbial communities from Wisconsin, USA - L827 metagenome | ecosystem: Host-associated > Mammals > Digestive system > Large intestine > Fecal | place: USA... | reverse complement strand
TTTGATGGAGCTATCTATCGCATCTTGGCTAATTTGAAAGAGAACTTAACTGGCGAGACAGCTGTATTGGCTGGCAATACCGAACTGGCAACAGGAGAGAACGTAGAGTCTGCTATGTACACCATGTGGCAAAAATGTCCTTACCAGATCAGAAAGAACAATCTGGTTTACATCATGGACTGGGCTTCTTGGGACTTGTACGATCAATACGTTACTTCCAAGCAATTCAAATACAATGATAATACCCAAGTCAACAAGTACATGTTCAAGGGCAAGAGAATCGTTCCTATCGTTGGTATTCCAGAGAGCACGATCGTTCTTGGTAATTTCAGTACTGGAATGGATTCTAACTTATGGATGGGTGTTGATTATGCGAACGATACCGATGTATTGAAAATTGATCGCTTACAAGCCAATTCCGAGCTATACTTCTTCCAGATGAGAATGAAGATGGATGTGAACATTGTACGTCCAGCGGAGATCGTAGTTTGGACAGCGTATAAACTGGCAGCGAAAGCATAAGACTGAACGATAACCAAAACCGATAAGGGGCGAGGCCAAGTCTCGCTCCTTTTTTTATATACATAAATATGGCAAGAATCAAGAAAGAAGCAGAAGAGAGCCTTAATGAATCTCTACAAGCCACAATTACAGAAGAAACGTCTACTAAACTAAATGACGATAAAACTGAAGGAGTAGAAGAGATCTCTCAAGAATCAAATCCACAGACCATTCCAGATAATATCGACAGGGTATTAAAGATGTACGCTGGATACGATGAACTTTATATCGACAAAAAGGGTGGGGCTTACACAAGTCAATATCCGAATACTCATTTATATCAAAACCCCTATCATAAAAAATAAAACATGGCAATAGGAACAGTATCTTTCATAAGAAAAGACGGCAATCTTACACCTACGGCGATTGGTAACGACCATATCAGCGGATTGATCTTTGATATCCCTGCCGAGACACAGATGCCCTCTAACGTAAAAATCGGGGACGTTATCCAGTTGTTCTCCATTAACGAGGCTGTAACATTAGGTATTACCGAATTTGAAAAAGACAAATCAAACTTTTTCTATGGTATTCCTTATTTTCACATCTCAGAGTTTTTCCGTATGAAATCAGGTGGATCATTGTATGTAATGTTCGCCGATTGCTCAAAAAACTGGAACGCAATCAAGACTATCCAGTCTGTCGCTAAAGGAGACATTAAACAACTAGGAATCTGGACATCGCAAAATATTTGGTCTGTAGCATCCAGCTCAGAGGAAGATTATTCACTAAACCTAGTGGCCGATATCAACACAATCGCAGAAGAACTAGCGAGCGAGCACCGTCCGTTATCAATATTATTGACAGCCAACTCCACATCCGCAGATTCCACGGGATCTATCAAGACCATTGATTTGGTAAAGATCCCATCTTGTATAGGGGATTTTCCACGTGTAACCGCATTACTGGGACAAGGTAAATCAGACCTGCTAAGACAGATGCAAATCGAGAATCCGAAACATTCCTCTATCGGTTGTGTCGGGGCGGCTTTAGGTTGCGTGGCAGAGGCAAAGGTATGTGAGTCTATCGCTTGGGTAAACCAATTCAACTTGACTTCCAAGCATATGAGCGATATCGAGTTTGGGTTTGGCAATATTGAGCTTAATGATACCGGAGATGATTTTATCAGTATGTTGCAATTCGAGGCATTAGCTCCAGCGCAAATTGACGAGATCGAGGAAAAAGGATATGTCTTCCCGATCAAATACGCAGGAAGAGCGAATGGTACTTATTTCTCAAAAGACAGGACTTGCTCCAATGGCGATTATAGGACCATTGCCAGAAACAGGACTATCGACAAATCAAGGCGTGCGATTAGAAACGCCCTCCTTCCCTATTTGAACTCACCAGTATTAGTAAATCCTAAAACTGGATATTTAGCAGAGATCGAGATCAAGAAATACCAGAATGTTGTCAAGAACATCCTAAGCACGATGGAAGGTAATAACGAGATCTCCGGATATAGCGTATTGGTCTCTTCCAATCAAAACATTCTATTGACCGATACATTAAAGATAACATACGCAATCGTTCCAGTAGGCGTGACATCAAAGATCATCGTAGAAGAAGGATTCGCTTTAACTAACGCTTAAAAACAACACATATGGCAGATAGTACTACGACACTTATTAATGGCCGTGCTTATGATTGGTCCATGATCGAGGTCAATTTCGGGTTCGCCTCATCGTCCGAGGCGATCTATGGAATCAAGGCCGTAAAATGGGAAAGGAAAAGAAAAGTAGAAAGCAACTATGGTATCGGTTCCCAACCAATCTCACGAGGTTACGGCAATTGGACATACACAGCCTCCATCGAGCTTGATTACGCCACGCAGGTAATGTTCCAAGAAGCTTCTCCGGATGGTACGTTGATGGGACTTGGAGAGTTTGATTTGATCGTTCATTTCGCACATCCAGATGACGGACGAACAGTGACAACCACCTTACAGAAGTGTATCTTCTCTGAGGATGGTATGGAAGCAAAACAAGATGACACGGATCTTTCTAAGGAATTCGATCTTAATCCGGGAGGAATCGATCCTAGAACTTAAATGAAAAGGGGGTAGCAAAAGTTACCCTCCTTTTTTATTTAATATAGGAATGATATACTATTTCAATCAATAGTCAAACTCAAATCCCATTAAATATTCCAAATATTCATCTATTATTAGATAAGAATAGATACGATAATCTATTCCAAATTTATATATGGAAATTTTATCTAAACAACAATCATTTTTATGCAATGAACCTTCTACATCTATACATAATGCACTATAATTACTTTTTAAAATATCATATGATTCTCGAACTTCATGGATTGAAAACAAGTATTTAAACGAATTTTCAACCAACACATCAAACGTTTTAACACATATATCATACAAGAACGATATTTTTTTATTTTTAACATCATCATTTTCAATAAAGATATTCTTACCATATCTTAATCTATCATAAATAAAAATCAACAAAGAAAGATTATCAATCCCGTAACCATTTGAATAAAAATCACTATTATATATAACAAAATCTGGTTTTTCCAATGCCAACCGCTTTATTATCGAACTATAAAAAGGATAATCATCAGAGCTTTCACGATATCTCATGAAATTTTCATAGAGTTCTAAAATGTTAAGTAGCCTACTCATAGGGCTGGCTGACAAAGCTGTTACAATAGCTAGAATGTCTGGAAAGTTTATAAAATCCTTAATCTGTAAATCTGTAACAACTAGATCTATATAATATGCAGCTAAATATTCTTGAATTGATTTATGAGCAAATTCATAATGCAAATAACTTGTTTTAACCAACAATCCAGTATGAACCTCTATGTCGTTAATTATCTTAAACCAATCACATATTTGCATATTAAATTTTGGAGACATTTCCTCATAAACCTCATGCATTTCTTTTTCATCAAAAATAGTTTTATTAAATCTTCTAGTCAATTCAAATGCTAGATATGACAAAAAATACATTTTTTTATCTTCTGTAAAATCTGACAAAAATGTATTTCTAGTAACGATATTTTGTTTATCCCACTCTGAGACCAATAACCCTACAATTTTTCTATAAATATATTTTGGCTTTTCTGGAATCATATTTTCTCTTTGAAATATAGCACATAAATGAGCTAAAGTTAGAGGTCTCATCGCAACATCATAATAAGGGGAATCATTTATTTGGCGTATAAGCTCTCTATACTTTTTTGATCCTTTAAACCACTTCCGAATAAAGCTGTTAATCTGTTTTGTAGTTAATGGACATAGTTGGCATTTTTCTGCATTTTCTATATTAAAGCAATAATCAGCAACTCTTGAAGTTAATATTAGCCTTGATGCATCAACAGAAAGGCATAAATTCATAAAATCATTTATTACATATTTTTTTATATAAGTTGAAACAATTTCATCGTATCCATCAAAAATCACTAACAGTTTCAATTCATTTAACAGCTCATGAATCAATCTTTTTTTTAATTTTTCGATAAAAAAGGCACATATACGATACTCACTATTGAGACTTATTCCAAAAACAGAAAGTAACACATCATATAAATCAAGATTTGGTTTCGTACTGCTTTGGATATTTAACTCTCTTAATCTTATTACGATACAACGTCTTGACAAAGATGGGTATAAATCACTATCAACAGCTAGTTTTGAGCATAGAGCTTTTATTGATGTCGTTTTTCCGGCTCCGGGGTCCCCCAGTATAACTAAATGATTATCAACCTGATTTACAATTTTACTAAGTTTAATTCGTTCTTCTATATTCTTACTATATCTATTTCTTCTTATAGTATAATCCAAATCTAATTCTATATATATATCCCATAATTTTCTTGTCTTAGCCATATCATCAAAAGAAATAACATCCGACCATTTTTTTGATTTTTCACAATAATAATCAATTGATTCATTAATACTTCTTTCATTAAACCCAGTTGGTATTATTTTACAAATTTCATCACATATATCTTGACATGATATATCCTCTTGCGTTTCTTTATTTAAAATTGGAGAAATCTCACTTTTCACTAGATTAAAAACATAATCGTAAATTTTCGTAAAAGCCCAACTCGTGCTAAAATCAACCATATCCATAGTTTATTCTATTAATCAACTGTTAATATAAAAACCTTTATATAAATAGAATCAATTTAAATACCTACACTTTAGATCCATATTTAAACTCAACAACTCAAACAAAGACTATTTTTCATGTTCATATATCAGCTATTAACATTTATATCTGGATCAAAGTAACGCAACAAATATAATAAAATCCTTAGAAAAAGAATAAGTAAACATCTTTTATTTTTTGGAGGTCAAAAATAATTGAATTTAGATATAAAGTTGATATCAAACTACTCTTTCATCATTATACTATTCTTTCATAAACAACCAAACAAAGTATATATTATGGAAATGGAAGAAAGCAAAGAGCTTACATTAGCACAAGAAGAAACTATCAAGAAAACCTTAGAGGAAATCAGAAAACAAGACCCCAAGAAAAACAAAAGAGTCTATCCTATCGTAGTATTCGGTGATGAGTACGATGATAAGGAGGTGTATATCGCTTATTTTAGAGAACCTGATTTCGTTGCGTTCAGCAAGTTCGCACAATTGCAGAAGAAAGATGAGATCGCAGCCGTCCGATCATTGGCACGTGACACGTTTATCCAAGGAGATAAGGAACTGGTGGATGATGATTCTTTGTTCTTGTATGGCTTGTCCGCAAAACTGGTTAATATCATTGGTTCTCGCCAAGCCAAAGTCGCAAATTTCTCGATCGCTGGCAAGTAAAGGATGATGAGTGGCTAAGACAATATATAGCCCTCGTCCGTCATTACTTTCCCAGCGTAGATCTATCCACGATATCAGACGAAGATTTCGCATTGATCGCCAACGATGCCTTGTGGCTACATAAGCAAGTCATAGCCACATCATCTGTTAGGCTTTTTTCTTAACTACTTTATATATTCCTCTCTAGGCCCCTATCGACGTGATGTCGGTGGGGGTTTTCTTTTTTAATCAAGTCTCTACGCTTCAAGCTATTCTTTATTAAACAAAAACATAGAAATCATGACAGAAAAAGAAGAAAAACGTTTAAAGGCAAATGACTTGGCGAACTTAATGATCTACAAACTAGAGTATATTATATCAAGTATCAAAAGCTTCCGGTCACTTTCATCAATGGAAAAGTACAATGATTCATCGCTAAGAAAATTGGAACAATTATATGGCCCAGTGAATGACTTGAGAGATACTCTTACGAAAGTTTATATCAATGAATCCCCAATTGAATAACATATATGACGGAGTTAGACAAGAAACGTTTAGAAGTAAATGACATGGCTAACAGAATGACTGACATACTCAATTTTATCTTATTTTGCGTAAAAGACTCACAGATACAGCCATCGTTAGACAATACTTGCACTGAGGACATCCACAATTATCTTCGATCGATAGCCAAACCTGTCGATGAATTATATAAATCCTTCCTTAAGACACATATAGCGAGATTCAACGAAAACTAAGAAATGTTATTGCTGAAAATAGCGCATGATGTCTTTTCCATCAAAAGATAATCGTTATCATTATCTATCTCGGCGGGCCTTTTTTTATTGCCCATAAACCAGATCAAGGATTTAACAAAAGTTCTTAGATATATCATTTGAGCCAAATAAGGTTTATATTCCTTGCTATTACTCCCAATCTTATCATCTAAATCATTTGATTTGTCAACTAAGAACTTACATGCCTCCAATAGATTCATTGACTTCACCTCATCACATAAATGCTTAACGCTAAAATCTTCCATATCACTTTGATATTAAACAATGGACCAAAGATAAAGATAATAGCGATACAATACATAAACATCATCAGTTTTCAATAACCAAAACCTATAACATGGATTACAATGTCAGGTACAATATAGACATCAACGGAGCGCAAGCTTCTAAAAGTATCAGTGATTTCCAAAGCACGATTCAAAGGACCATCCCTCCCATCATAACCTCCCTAGAAACATTGAGAAAAGAGATTGGAAAAGTCAACGCTGCTTTTGTAAGTTTCAATAGAATCACTGGCACAAGACCTAAGAAGATCAAATTCAGTATTGATAATGGCATAAAGAAAGAGCTAAAAAACCTTCAATCCCAGATCAATGCGATCAAGGGAAAAACGGTAACTATCAATACCAAGGTTAGCCAAACGACCAATACCACGACCGGATCGGCGACCTCTATTCCGGGTAGGAAAAATAGAAACTATGTCCCTAAAAATGGCAACAACAGAGCTGCACGTGGCTTTGGTAGCGGGGCGAAAGGGTTATTCGGGGCTGCGGATGTCATGTACGCAGCAGGATTCCCCTATCCCAACATGATAGGCGCTGCCGCTATCGGTATGGGGACCATGAGTATAGTAAAGGATGCCGCTGAATATGAGAATATCATGACAACAGTACAGAGTATCCTTAAAGCCACAGATAAGGATACTTCCACGTTTGATCAACGGTTCTCTGATATGTCAAAGAATATCCGTAAAGTTGGTGTCGATACCAAATTTACTACAACAGAGGTTGCTGGAGCGGCTAAATATCTAGGTATGGCAGGTCTAAATATCGAGGATATCAACAACTCAATAAAGCCGATTGCTAACCTTGCGATCATTGGCGATGCTCCTCTCGATAGAATGGCAGATATCGTAACCAATATCCAGACCGCCTATGGGTTGGATAGCTCTAAAATGGGACAAATATCCGATATCCTTACTAGTGTTACCACAAGCACGAATACCAACGTACTGGAAATGGGTGAAGCCATGAAATTCGCAGCCCCCATGATGAGTATGGCCAAGATCTCTTTTAATGAAGCGACTGCCGCTATCGGAGCGCTAGGAAACGCTGGATTAAAAGGTACGGTTGCGGGTACAGCCTTACGAGCAATGATGACAAGATTATTGAATCCTACAAAAAAGGGAACTGAGGTCTTGAAAAAATATAACATCCAGTTATATGAACTAGATAAGGCAACAGGCAAGACCAAGTTAAGATCATTATTTGACATATTCTCACAACTCAAGTCCAACGATGCCAGTGTACAAGATTTAACTAAACTATTTGATAAGATCGGAGGAAACGCTGCTAATAACGTGTTCGCCGAATTGATGAAACTTCCAGAATTAATACGAAACTCGATCTACTCCGGAGGTTTAGCTGATAACATAGCTTCTAAAAAACAAGATACCATCAAGGGGAAATGGGACAAGGTAACATCACAGTTTACCGAGACAGGTATGAACGTATTTGAGGCTTATAATCCCGTCATCAAGGAAGGATTGGACGATCTAGTCTTATTATTGAAACAACCGGGGACAGCTCAAATGTTCAAAGATGTAGCTACGGGATTAATCACATTAACAAAAGCGTTGGTTGGAGTATCCACATGGATTTCCGAAAATTGGAATTGGTTGGAATATCTTATAATTGAAGGCGTGCTATTCAAGAAGATATCAAAAATCGTAGCGGCCATAGCTCCTATGGCAAAAGGTCTTTTTAATACAGCCAGAGGAGCTAGCGTATTGACAACCGCCATAGGAGGAACCGGTGGGGTTGGGTCAGCTATTGGAGGAGGGCTGTTGGCTGCTATAGGAGGAATACCCACAATAGTAATCGCTGCCGTTACCGCCTTAGCCTCTTTGGGGATAGGTGTATATGGAGCAGGGAAGACAACACAGGCGGTAAGCGAATCAATAAAAAAAGAATACGAAAACCTGCTACCTGTATTCAAGGGTAAGGATGGCGGTGGTTCCGCAAATGGAAACAATAACGTAAAAAAAATCCTTGCCGGAACGGAGTACTATGATTCTCTAGGATATAATCTTGGGACAAAGAACATGATGTTCAATGGGGAAAGTAGTATTTACCCGCAATACATAAGAGCCATGTCTGGACGGGGTGAACTTGAAGGATCGAAAATAGCCAACCAATATCTTTTGGCTTCCATTGGCATGGAGAATTTAGGGAAAGATAAGATCAAATCGATTTATGTTGATCTTATCGATGACATGAAAAACCAGAAGAAATCTTACAAATATAATTTCGGCCCATATATCAATCTCACCGACGAGGAAAAATCAAGAGGAGTAACCATATTAAACAGTGTCAACCAGCTTAACGCAGACACGGAAAGCAAGACCAAGCAATTCACGGAGGCTGTAAATAAATCCATCGATATTGGGCTTGGCTCATTAAATGAGATTATAGACCTTCAGTTAAAGGTCGCAAGCGGATTATCTGTAAGTAGCAACGAGGCTATTGGCTTCATCAAGAATTTTACAGGTTACGACTTAAGTCAAGAATTCCTAGGATATCATATAATAGCGCCATCTGGGGATATTATGTATAACGATAAGGAAGCGGCAACGACCACCATTAAATCCGCAATGACTGCGCTTAAAAACTCAGGGATGAAATCTTGGTTCTTAAATCCATTGATCTCTGCGTTAGGTAAGATTCAAGAGTTATCTGACATGTCTGAACTTCGCTCCACGAAAGATATCAGAACAGAAGGAGATATAAATGGAACTGGAAATAATGGTAGCGGTGGAAATAACGCCTATAGCGGAGTGGGCAAGACTTCCGGGACACAACCCAAGGTAATCACTATCAATATCCAGTCCCTCATTGGAAGTATAAACGTTAATTCAACCAATGGAGAGGATATGGAAACCTTTAAAGAGAAAGTAACACAAGTGATGATAGACGCAGTAAAGGATTTTGAAATATCATATAGCTAATGGAAAAACTAAGTATCATAGAATCTACGATTAAACCTGAAAATCCAACGCCAAGGATATTCGCAAGCGTAGCCAACGAGTTATCAAAAAAAACACTTCCCCCAATCAAAGTCAAAGACTACGAGAATCATGCCATAAAAAGGGTACTGGGGGAATTATACAAAGGCAAGGACCCATCATCGGTTCTTACCTATGTCCCTCAAATCAATATCATTGATCTGGCAAGAAATCCTGAAGCCTACCTTCAGAAAAAAGCGAGGATTATAGAGCGTATAGTCACATGGAGAACGAAACAAGCCGTAATGAGAATGGCTGACGAGATCGTTAACGGTTCTCCTGACTATAAACTTCAAACCAGATACGATCTCTTTGAAAGGGACAGCAATATCAAGAAACTGGTCGAAGCTAATACCCCTGTCAATTTCCTGCAAGAGAAAGGTCTGGATGGAACAACCCCTATCAGACATTACATACAGCTTCAAATAAAGGATGGTAGCGAAAATTATCAATTCTTCGATGGACACGCTGTTATCAAGTTATCCGAGCAAAAGAATATCCTTTTGACCAAGGTACAAGGCCGTGATCTCACACGCAAGGAATATATCTCTGGAGGGGACTTTAATATCACCATCACCGGGAAGATAGTCAGTCCCTACCAAGACGTATATCCGACAAAAGAGGTCATGGACTTGATAAAGATATTGAAGCATAAGGACGTGGTAATGTGTCAATCCCCATACCTCGATATGTTTGAGGTCAATACCATCCTTATACTATCATATGATTTACCACAAGCCATAGGTTTCTCTAATGTCCAGAACTATACGATTAACGCAGTATTCGAGAGAAATACGGAGGCATTGAAATTCGAGGAGGAAGAAAAGAAAAAGGTTTTATCCGCAAAACAAGTGATGCAAGAGGAAATTGCGAAACGTGAGGCTTGGCTAGCCGCCAATCCAGAGCAAGTGGTCTCTAAAGCTAGCTTAA
>Ga0129308_1003784_pt1 | contig 10362 bp, 10 predicted proteins | sample L827metagenome_FD_94440 | JGI IMG/M metagenome (GOLD analysis project Ga0129308, IMG submission 94440) | Ring-tailed lemur group fecal microbial communities from Wisconsin, USA - L827 metagenome | ecosystem: Host-associated > Mammals > Digestive system > Large intestine > Fecal | place: USA... | reverse complement strand
CAATCAACTTCTTCTAATACTCTTGGTGCATCAGAGAATGGTAATGCAAAGATTTTTGCTTCATCTCCTTTTTCTTTTGCAGCAGCTTCCATTTTTGTTACTAACAAAGATGTAGACATTCCTGCAGAACATACTAATAAAATCGTTTTCATATTCATTTACTCCTTTTCTCTATTTATTTCACTACCTATATTTTATCAATTTTAAGGGTTAATGTAAACACTTACTTTTAATTTTTTTCTGAAACAGAAAAAAACAATGATGTTCACATCATATTTTGAATTATATATTTTGAATATTAAAAATTTAATGATATAATGAAGGTGGAGATGAAATCAGATGAAGATATTAGTTGTTAGTGATTCTCACTTTTATAATGAATATTTACAAAAAGTTACTGAAAAATGGAAAGATAAAGTTGATTTGATGATTCATTGTGGTGATTCAGCATTGGCTTTAGATGATCCCTTAATAAAAGATTATTTATGTGTTAAAGGGAACCATGATGATGAAGATTTTCCTCTTTATATTATTAAGAATAACATTTGTATTAGTCATGGTCACTTAACGAAAGTTTATTATGGCTATAATGATTTGATTCAATTATGCCAACAAAATCATTGTCAATATTGTTTTCATGGGCATACTCATGTCCCTACTCATCAAATTCATCAAGGGATCCATTTTATTAATCCTGGAAGCTTAATGATGAATAGAGGAAGTTATGGATTTGGTACTTTTGCAATTGTTGATATAAATGATGATCAATTAGATGTCCATTTTTATCGTCATGATACTTTTGAACAATGTGACTATATTTTAGAAGAAGGTTTAGAATTATTAAATGAATTTAAAAACATTATAAAAGGCAAGTAACCTTGCCTTTTATTTTTTTTCTTCCAATCTCTTCCTTTTATATTCTATGATAAACATAACTTCCTTTAAATCATCATCAGGAAGTTCAGATAAAAGTCTAGCAATATTTGCAATATTATAATAATCATACTCTTTACCGCTCATTATTTCTTCAACACTTCTACCATATATATGTGAAAGTATCTTCAATTCTCCAACAGTAATATCTCTTTTTCCATTTTCAATATCAGATATAGCTGAATGAGGAACATTTAAATGAGATGCAACTTCCTTTTGTGTTAAGTGTTTAAAATTTCTATAAACCTTAAGTCTTTTTGCTAAATCCATATCAATCGCCATAATTTTACCTCCTGGAAATATTATATCACTAAATACATTGATAATCAATTTAGAAATTTAAATAACATAATTTTGAAAAGTCATAAATAATGTTATTTCGACAATGACTAACAATTCTATTGAAAATATGACAATGTGTAATCGACATTGTTCTTGAAAGAACTTGATTGATTATTTAAGATATTATCAAAATAGTCATTTAAAACATTTTTAACATTTATTTGATCTTCATTAGTAAAATGTAAAAGATAAATGTGATCCTTGATAAGGTGAAGTTTATCAAAATATAATGTCTTACTATTTAAGAGATGCATACGACATTGTTCGTCCATCATTATATCAAATACTTCATTTTTACGATCTATCATTGCAAAGCGTCCTTCTTTACATTTTTGACAATTCTTTATTTGACGACCATGATAATATTGTGAAATAGGACAATATTCACTTATCATATTTTCAGCTTTACCATACACTTCAATGATCATATTTTGCTTGATTTCGTTAATTTGATTTAATGTCATTTCTAAAGAGGCGATCATTTCATTATTGAAATTTTCTAAAGCATATGAATTATATATATTGCACCCTGTTCCTAGTATTCTTTCTTTTTCAGCAAAATAATCATACGCTCCCATTTCATTGACAAGAACTTTATTGATTTTTTGATATATAGAACTCTTCTTGATGGCTTTTAATTCTTTTGTTTTCATGATACGTGGAATGAATAAGACCATTTCCTGCTTAGCATTTTGACATATTTCGTAAGCTTTATCAATGTCTTTTTGATAAGGATAATAAATATATCTCACTGGATATTTGATAACTTCTTGTAATTGAGAAAGATGAGAAACAATGACATCAATCTCTGGTTTTTGATTGGTTATTTTCTTCTTTTGAAGAGCTATTTGCATGAATTCACCTTTATGGATTTTTTTGTTTTCTAAAGTTTTTTCTAATCGTTCTATAGCTTGTCTTCTGAGTTCATTTAAAGTTTTAATAGGAATAATCATATTTTCATCAATATGAATTGAACATTCATTTAATTGAAATACAGTATTTCCTAATTTTGATAACTGCTTTTTAATTCTTTCTTGGTCTAATGCTGTTTTCTTCGCTTTTTCACATAATATATCAGCTTGTTCTATGATTTCAACATCATTATATTTAAGTTTTAAAATTGGCTGATGATCAATATGACCTTCAAAACTCATATTTATTAAAAGTTTTTTGTTTTCTTTTTGATATGTTTGCTGTAATCTTTTGATAACATCTTTATCAATGATTTTCCTTACATTTCCACTCTTTACAAAATAATCAAATTCAATCTCAATTCTATCTTTTGCTTGTCCTTCATTAATCAACTTGTTTTGTAAAAACATTTTATTAACTGGTCTACCCTTATCAATACTTTCAAATAAAATACTATCCCCTTGTTTTAAACGATCTGTTAATTGAATAAGAACTCTTTTTCTTTGCTTATTATAAGCAATGACCTTACCAATGATAATACCTCTATTGCCAGAAAATTGACCATCTACTATATGATGATCATGAAAAAGATAACCTTGAGTGTAATCCCTATTAAACATTTGTTTCATATCATTTTTTTCTTGAGTTAAGTTAACTTCTTGAGAAATAAAATAATGATCTATCGCTTTACGATAAGCTTTAACTACACTTGCAACATATTCAGGTCGTTTCATTCTTCCTTCTATTTTCAATGATGTCACACCAGCTTCAATCAACTCACCAATATGATCAATCGTCATCAAATCTTTGGGTGATAATAAAAATAAACTTTTATCCTTAAATATTTCATTATCTTTCTTTAATTTGTATTCTAAACGGCATGGTTGAGCACATTGTCCTCTATTTCCGCTTCTTTTTCCTATCATACTGCTCATTAAACATTGCCCTGAATAACATACACACATTGCACCATGAATGAAGGCTTCTACTTCAATATCTGTATTTTCAGTAATTTCTTTGATTTCTTCAATTGTATTCTCTCTTGCAAGAACAACTCTACCAGCACCTTGTTTTTCAAAATATCTTGCTGAATAAACGTTCATAACTGATGCTTGGGTACTTATATGAATTTCAAAATCTGGATATCTATTTTTTACAATATAAAATAAACCAAGATCTTGAATGATCAAAGCATCAACTTGAAGATTATATAAATTATCTATATATTTGATAAGGTCGTCTATTTCTTCATCTTTGTATAATGTATTGACAGTAACATATATCTTCACTTCTCTTAAATGGGCATAATGAACAGCCCATTTTAGTTGTTCATTATCAAAGTTTTTAGCATATGCCCTTGCATTAAAAAGACTGCCACCTAAATAAATTGCATCAGCACCATTTTGTATAGCAGCAATTAAGCTTTCCTGATCACCTGCAGGTGCTAACAACTCAACCTTTTTCATTTTCTCACCTCTTTAAAAAAGCAATAACAAAGTTATTGCTTGATTGAACGTATTAATTCTAAACACATTTGAGCTGATGAAGCACTTGCTTTTTTAAGATACTCATCAAACTGAATAGAACTGTCACCCTTATTAAAAACATCACTTAATGAACGAGTAATAATAAATCTCTTGTGGAAAACATAACAAGTTTGAGCAACTGAAGCAGCTTCCATTTCACAGCACATTGCATTAGGAAAATGAGAAATAATAGTATCAACCTGTTCCTTTTTACTTACAAATTGATCTCCTGAAGCAATTAAACCAATATGAGAATTAATTTTTTTCTTCTTTAAAATATCTTCTACTTTGTTCAATAATTCCTCATCTGCTTCAAAATATGTAGGAAGTTCAGGGATTTGTCCTAATTCCCTGCCAAAGGCTGTAACATCAACATCATGATGAACAACATTTTTTGAAATCACGACATCTCCTACTTCTTGATTATCTTTTAAACCACCTGCAGAGCCAATGTTGATGACAAATTCAACGTCATAATTCGTTAACAATAAAGTCGTAGAAATCGTAGCATTCACTTTACCAATTCCACCTTGAACAACAACAACTTCATAGTCATCAATAGTTCCAAGATGGTAACGATAATTTTGATGAACTTCAACATTTTTAATAACCATCAATTCTTTAATAGCTTCAACTTCTTCTGCCATTGCACCAATAATACCAATCATCTTTCATTCTCCTTTTTTACATACAAAAATAATACGTTCACATTCTTCATTAAATTCTTTAAAATCACTATAAATTTCAATATTTTGAAAACCTGCATCATGCAATAAATTCATATAAATATCATGATGATAAGTTTTTTGATAATGATTTTCCTCTACATTTTCATTATTTTCTTTATCTTCAATTTTAACATAATGATGAATATATCCGGATTCAATGAAATCAGTTTTCCAATAAAACGAAAAATCATCATCATATTCTTCTTCTAAATAATCTTTTAAGATCACATCAGTTTTATATAAACTATCAATATCAAAAATAAAAGTTCCTTGATTTTTCAAAGAAGAATAGACATTTTGAAAAGTTCGTAAGACATCATCAATATCTAAAAGGTAATTGATGGAATCACATAAACATAATATCAAATCAAGTCCTTGATTGACAGAAAAATCACTCATATCAACTTTTTTTAACATTAAATCAACATTTTCACTCATTGCTTTCAATCTCGCAACTTCTAACATATCATCGGATAAATCTGTTGCATAGACTTCTTTATCCCTTTTTGACATACGAATTGCAATTTCCCCCGTACCACAGCCAAGTTCTAATACATTCTCGAAGTCACAATGCTCGACAATAAATTTTTCATAGTCATCATAAAAACTTGGATCCATCAAACTATCATAATAATAAGCAAAGTTCTCATAACTCATGATAAATACCCACTAATATCAATGCGAGGCATATCACCCCATAATTTTTCTAAATTATAAGCATTTCTTTCGTTTTTATCAAAAATATGACAAACAATATCTCCTGTATCAACCAAAATCCATTTAGAACTTTTTTTACCTTCGATTCCTTTAATTTCAAAACCATTTTTTTCACATTCATCTTTAATGCTTTCCTTGATTGCTAACATTAATCTTTCATTGCTTGCACTGCATAAAACAAAAGTATCAAAGATTGGTGAACTTAAAGTCATATCAATAGCAACTATATCAGTTGCTAGTTTATCGTCCATTGCTTTAACTATACATTCTAATTTATTCATTCATCTCTTCCTTTCACAAATCGATTATAAACATCAAAGAAACATGGATCAATAGAACGTCCTTTTTTCATCGAAAAATCATAAAATGACTGTAATGATTTTTTAAATCCTTCTAAAATATCTTTTTTGCATAATTCAATATCAGCTGAAGAATCATAACCTCTTAATGGATCTAATTTATCAGCTACATATAAACACATTCCAATCTTAGAAATTGTTGGACTCGCAGTTGTATGATCTTCGATTGCTTTTAAAATCACTGGATCTTCAATCAAAAATTCATGTTCACTGACATAAGCTGATAACCATTGATGCCAAACAGGTTCAGGTTTATCAATAAATTGTGGATAATGTTTTTGCATGAGTTCATAAGCTTCATCATGTTTTGTTTCTTTCGCTACATCATGCATAATTCCAGCAATATAGGCTTGTTTAGCATTTAATTGATTACTTTCTGCGATTTCACTTGCTAATTTTGCGACACTTAAAGTATGTAAATATCTTTTTTCTTTCATTCTGTCTTTAATCATTGTTTCTAAATACAATCCATTTTGAGATATATATTTTAAAACATCTTGATCAAGTAATTCTATATGCCCCGCTCTAATTTCACTGCTTGAAGCACAAAGAGGAGAATGTTTCATCTTAATAAAATGATACTTTGAAAGATTTTGAGATTCAGTTGTATATCCTCCTCGATCAAAACAAACTAATTGGGCCATTTCACTGATAGCTTTTGCATCTTTCCATTGGTCGAATAATGCCGCCTGATCCATTCCCATAAAATAATAATACTGATGCTCTGGATTTGTTGATGTCAAATATTTTAATGTATCAACAGTATAATTTTTTTCTTGATTATGTTGTATTTCATAGTTTTCTATACCAATGAACTTATCTGATTGAATTTTCTTTATAGCAATTTCAATCATTTTTATACGATGTTCATTGCTTGCATTTTGTTGGTCTTTCCAAGGGTTGACACCTGTAGGAATAAAATAAAATTGATCTAATTCAAATTCTTTGATAGCCTCTTCAACAACACTGACATGACCTATATGAATAGGATCGAAACTACCACCTAATAATCCTATTTTCATGGTAAAAGATATAATTCCTTATCACTTTTCTTATATAAAACAATCGTATGACCAACAATTTGAACAACTTCTGCTTTTGTATACATACTTAATTCTAAAGCAACTTTTTTAACTGGTGAAGGACAAGTATCCAATAATTTCACTTTTATTAATTCTTGAGCGTTTAATGCCTCTTTAATTCCTTCAATTTGTTTTTCATGAACACCTTCTTTACCGATTTGAAAAATAGCATTAAGATGATGTGCTTCACTCCTTAAATATTTCTTTTGTTTTGATGTTAACATATTGATTAAATAAGAGCTTCTCTTTTAAGGACCCATACATCTTTTGGGACATGAACTCTTACTTTTCCTCCTTTTCCATTTATAGTTATAAATCCTAATCCTGAAATAACAATATCACATTTTCCATTTTTAATTGAAAATTCATATGTTTTCATTTGATCAATTGTACTCATCCCTTCGATTTCCATTTTTAATGTCTTATGGCGATTGTAGAGTTGATCAGCATTGATCGTTTTTGTACGATGAATTTGTAAGTATCTTGAAAAATAACAAGTCATGCTGTTGATTTGACCTTCAAGATAATCTAATCGTGCTAAACCTGAAAAATACAAAGTCTGTTCAGGTTTTAATTGAAATGTCATTGGTCTCATTTCACTTTTAGGAATAATAGTTTCTAAATCTTCTGTTTTGACGAAATGTGTCATTTGATGAGAGTTAACAATACCTGGTGTATCATACAAATAACTGTTTTCATCTAAAGGAATCTGGATCAAATCCAAAGTTGTACCAGGAAATTCACTGACAGTAATCAAAGCTTCATCGTTCACACTTGCATAATGTTTTAATAAAGCATTAATAAAAGTAGATTTACCAACATTGGTCACACCTACGACATAGACATCTCTACCCTTGCGATATTCTTCTATCTCGTCATAAATGACATCAAAATTTAATTTTTTTAATCCACTCGTGATTTTTACATTGATTGGTTTAATACCTTCATTTTTTAATTGTCTTCTTACCCAATGTTCAAGTTTGACTTCTTTTAAAGATTTTGGCAAAATATCTCTTTTATTCGCAAGAACATAAATATCATTACCACCAGTATGTCTTACCAGTCCTTGAATTTGACAACCATTAAAATCAAATAAATCAATGATATAAACAACTAAACAATCTTTTTCACCAATTGTCTGTAATATCCTTAAATAATCATCTTTTGTCAGTGATGTTTGACTTAATTGATGATAATGTCTTAATTTAAAGCATCTTTGACATAATATTTGATCATTATCAATTGTTTTCTTAGGGACATATCCTATTTTCTTTTCATCTTGATTTTGTATGATGGCTCCACAGCCAAAACATTTTATTTCTTGATTCATGATACACCTTCCTTTTTCTCATTTATTGTACATTATTTTTTAAAACATTTAAAGCATATATTTTGTCGAAAATCATAGGATTTATAGAGGTGAATATATGTTTTCTTTATTAATGTCATTATTTGAACAAATCTTTTTTGTTTCTTTTATTAAAACTCCTGCTTTTAAACAGCCACTCTCAAAAGAAGAGGAAGAACTTTATTTAGAAAGATACTTCAATGGTGATAAAGAAGCGAGAGATAAACTTATTGAACATAATCTAAGATTAGTTGCCCATATTGCGAAAAAATATGAAAACGAAAAAGATATGACCGAAGATCTTATCAGTATTGGTACGATTGGTTTGATCAAAGGTATAGATAGTTATCAAAAAGGAAAATCAACCAAACTCGGCACGTATGTTGCAAAATGTATTGAGAATGAAATCTTAATGCATTTAAGAAGCAACAAGAAAAGAAACTTAGATGTTTCTTTAAATGAAGTTTTGGGTGAAGATAAAGATGGTAGTGAAATGACTTTATTAGACATTGTACCAGCTCCCCAGGTTGATATGATTGATAGTATCCAAACGAATGATCAAATCCAAAAATTAGAAAAATATTTAAACATTCTCACTTGTAGAGAAAAAGAAATCATCATTAAAAGATATGGTCTATATAATCAAAAAGAATTGACCCAAAAAGAAATTGCAAAAACTCTTAATATCTCCCGTTCCTATGTATCTCGTATTGAAAAAAGAGCCTTGATTAAACTCCTTAAACAATATTTGAAAGAAGAATAAAGTCAAACTTTATTCTTCTAAAAATCATCACTAAATAAATCATCAAAAGAAATAGGCTCAAAATGTGCTTCTTTTTCCTTTAATTCTTTATTTTTAAACACCTCTTTTTTTGTTTCTTTCTTTATATTTTTCTTTTTTTCAATGTTCATATCTTCTTTTTTATTGATCTTTTCTTCATGAGAATCCTCAAATAAATCCGTTGTTAAAACTTGATCACTATATACATAATCAATATTTTCTTTTAATCCCTTGATATGAGTTGGTTTGACATCAAGTGAAGAATAAGCAAAATCTTTGACCGTAATCTCTATTCTTTCTTCTTTGCTATATATCTTGAGTAAAGAATTAAGCGTTAAAATCAATGAAGAATAAACAGTTATTGGTTTTGTTTTAGGAGATTTATATAATAAAGTTCCTTTTGTCGCTCTATTACAAGTTGGAATATCAGAAATATGCATACGTTTTAAACCACCCTGATGAGATAATAATACATAATTATCAGCTTTTAATGGATCGAATGTAGCTAAAGAAGCAAGTTGATCTTCTTTTAGATTGATTCCTTTGATACCCCCTGCTTTTACTCCTAAAATAGAAATCTCATTTTCGTCATATAATGTTGCATAGCCTTTTTGACTGGTTAAAATAATTGCCTGATGTCCATTCGTTAATGAAACACCAATTAATTCATCATTATTTTTTAAATTCATACATTTGATTGGTTTTGTATATCTTATGACTTCAAACTCGGATAATGATACACGTTTAATTTGACCATTTAAACTTGCGAGAACAACATAAAGTGGTTTATGAAAATCTTTAACCAGGATAGTTTTAATGATTTTCTCGTCATTTCCAAATTTAACAAGATAACTGATATGTTTACCAAGATCTTTCCATTTAAATTCCTCTAGTTTATGAACAGGGATATATAAATATTGACCTTTGTTTGTAAAAACAAGCAATTTATCTAAAGTATTTGCAAAATGAAGATCACATAAATAATCATCATCTTTTTTTCCGAATTGTGAAAATTCACTGGCACCATATGAACGTTGTGATACTCTTTTGATATAACCATCTCTTGTTATTGATACATAAATATCTTCTGGTAAAATCATATCTTCTTCATTGATTGAAATTTCTAAAACTTCATCTTTGATTTGAGTTAAACGTGGTGTTGGATATTCTTTTTTGATTTGTTTTAATTCATCGATGATAACTTTTCTTAAAACTTTTTCATTATTTAAAATTTCTTCAAGTTTGATAATGTAAGCATTTAATTCTTCTAATTCTGTTTGTAAAGACACAATATCAGTATTTGTTAAACGATATAATTGCAGCATGACAATGGCTTCTGATTGTTTTTCACTAAATCCAAATTTTGTTTCAAGATTCATTTTTGCATCACTCTTATCTTTAGAATGACGAATCGTGTAAACAACATCATCTAAAATAGAAACCGCCTTCATCAAACCATCAACGATATGTTTTCTTTGGTTTGCTTTATTTAAATCAAATAATGATCGTTTTGTTACAACCTCTATTTGATGAGCAATATAACCATCTAAAATTTCTACTAAGCCCATTAAAACTGGTTTACGATCCTTGATTGCTACCATATTATAATTATAATTTTTTTGTAGATCAGTATT
>Ga0129308_1003783_pt1 | contig 10364 bp, 11 predicted proteins | sample L827metagenome_FD_94440 | JGI IMG/M metagenome (GOLD analysis project Ga0129308, IMG submission 94440) | Ring-tailed lemur group fecal microbial communities from Wisconsin, USA - L827 metagenome | ecosystem: Host-associated > Mammals > Digestive system > Large intestine > Fecal | place: USA... | reverse complement strand
TTTGCGGCTCTTGTCCTGCTCTATCTTGTGATCTACGCCTATCCCAAAGTGACGGGAGCGCTGACACCGACGATGATCGTGTCCTACGACGAACTGAAGGTGTGGGACCAGGTCACCTGCTGGTTTGTCCGCAGCGAGACCGTAGTCAGCGCGGAAAAGGGCGGCGCAGTTAATTACTACATACCGGAAGGCACCATGACACGCAAGGGCACCAAGGTACTGGACGTGAATCCGGCCAGCGGCGGGGCCATCAAGGCTTATCCCTGTGCGGAAAACGGCGTGGTCAGCTATTATATAGACGGATACGAAGGGTATTTTACGCCGGAGATCATGAGCAAGCTGACTGAGGAGGACGTAAAGCAGAGGGATAAAAATCCGGAAAACACCATGCGGCAGTCGGCGCTGGCCGGTGAACCGCTGTACAAGCTGGTGGACAATTCCGTCTGGTATGCAGTCTACTGGGTAGACCAGACCGGCATTGCCAAGTATAAAAAAGACAGCTCTGTGACGCTGGAGCTGCCCATGGGTTCGGTGCAGGGCACCATCAGCGATATTGTGAACAACGGTGATAAATGGCTGATCATCCTGAAATTCAACAAATATTATGAGGACATGCCCAAGGTCCGGTCGGTGGAGGCCACTGTGATCACCGAGGATTACAAGGGGCTTCTGATCCCCAACGAGAGCATGATAACGGTGGACGGCGTCCTGGGAGTCTACGTCAAGACCATCAGCGGAGAATACAAATTCCTTCCGGTGAACGTCATCACTACCGACGGCGAGAATTCTCTGGTAAGCGATACCTATTTCTACCGCAAGCTGGAGGATGGGAAGACGAAAAAAGAAGATACCATAGGCATCTATGATGAGATACTGAAAAACGGGAAGAGTTTTAAAGGAGGTCAGGAAGATGGGAAAGATTCGTGATAACATCGCGGCGATCAACGCGGAAAAGGAACGGATCGCAGAGAGCTGCGGCAGACGGGGCGAAGACGTTTTGCTGGTGGCTGTGACAAAGACCAGAATGCCGGAAGAGATCAATGAAGCCATCGAGGCGGGCATTACCGACATCGGAGAAAACAAAGTCCAGGAAGTAGTGGACAAGTTTGACAGCGTCAAACCGGTGCGCTGGCATCTCATCGGACATCTGCAGACCAACAAAGTCAAATATATCATCGACAAAGTAGCAATGATCCATTCGGTGGATTCTCTCCATCTGGCCCAGGAGATCAACAAGCGTGCAGCCGGTCACGGCCTGACCATGGATATCCTGATCCAGATCAATGCGGCCCAGGAGGAGAGCAAGTTCGGCATTTCCACGGAGGAGACGGATCAGCTGATCCGGGATGTGCTGGAGACCTGTCCCAACGTACGCATACGGGGTCTCATGCATATCGCGCCCTATGCGGAAAATCCGGAGGACGTGCGGATCTATTTCCGCCAGGTGAAAGAGCTCTACGATAAGTTTGCGCAGATCTCCCACGAAAGGCTGGATTTTAAATATCTGTCCATGGGGATGTCCCACGATTTCGGCGTGGCGATCGAAGAGGGTTCCAATCTGATCCGGGTGGGCACCTCCATATTTGGCGAGCGGGATTACAGCAAAAAACAATAATTGCGAAGCGATTGGCGGATAATTTACGAAGAAACGAGGAAGAAAAGAATGGGTGACGGATTTTTCAACAAGCTGAAAGTACTTGTGGGGATCGAAGAGATCGACGACGATGACGATTATTACGATGACGATGAACCTGTGACGGGGGCAGCCGAGCGGAGATCGGTGGACGTGAGACCGAACTCCTACAGTCAGCCGCCGCGGGCGGAGCTGAAAGACAGCAGTAAGGATAACAGGGTGGTGCCGATGCAGAATAATATGTTGCCGACAGGCAGAATTACGAGTCAGTTTAAAATGGTGGTGATCGAGCCTAAGGGTTTCGACGAGAGCCCGAAGCTGGTGGACAACCTGAAGGCGAAGAAGCCGGTCATCATTAATCTGGAAAAGCTGGAATCCGACACGGCGCGGAAAATCTTTGACTTTCTCAGCGGAGCGACCTACGCGCTCAACGGAAACGTGCAGAAGATCGCGAACAATATTTTCGTGTTTGCTCCCGAGAATGTGGATGTATCATCGACTGTGGATCAGAAAGGCGTGGGCTTTGGCGACAATATCAAAAGCCCATGGAAATAATTGGTGAATCAATGGGAATACTGATAACTGCCGTTAACTTATTTTTTCAGGTGATGTCGAGTCTGATCGTGCTGTACTGTCTGCTCTCGTGGTTTTGTCCGCCAAACAGCAGGCTGTACGGTCTCTACACCAGGATGGGCGAGCTGGTGGAGCCGTTCATCGCTCCCTGGCGCCGTCTGACCCAGGGGCTGGCTTACCGGATCGGACTGGATTTCGCGCCGGTTATCGCCATACTTGCGCTGGAAATTCTGAACACTCTCATTGTGAGAGTGCTGCTTATCATTATATATTAGGAGGTTTTGCATGATTACTCCATTGGATATTCAGAACAAGGTCTTTGCCAAAGGGGTCCGGGGCTACAAGGAAGAGGATGTGGACGGATTTCTGGATCTGGTCACTCTGGATCTGGAAAAGCTCATCGACGAGAACCAGAAGCTGAAAATGCAGGTGAAAAGCCTGAGTTCGGAAGTGGAGCGCTACAAAGGCTCCGAAGGCGCTGTCATCGACACGCTGGAAGCGGCCAAAGCGCTGATGAGCGATATTTCCGCCAGCGCGGAGAAGCGGGCGTCCATTCTCCTGAAAAACGCTTCTCTCGACGCGGAACTGATCCAGCGGGAAGCCAGGGATTCTGTGGAACGCCTGAAGGAAGAAGCGCTGTCCCTGCACAATCGGGTCAGTTCTTTCCGCACCAGGTACAGGAGTCTGCTGGAGTCCGAGCTTGAGAAGTTCGATACGCTGACGGCGGAACTGTTCTCCGAGATGGAACGGGACAGACTGGGAGAGCTGGGTGCCGGCGGTTCCGATACCGTGATCCGCGAGGAGACTCCCGCCGCAGGTACGGCGGAGATCCCTTCCGCACAGAGTTTCCGCGACGCGCCGGACGACATGTTCAAGACGATCACAAATTTGAGAACCGGAGAGGAATACTAATTGTATTATCTAATCATCGCAGTGCTGATTGCAGCCGATCAGTTCACAAAATATCTCATACAGTCCGGAGTAGCGCTGAATGAGAGCATACCCGTGGTCGACGGTATTTTTCACATCACCTATATCCAGAATTTCGGCGCGGCCTTCAGCATCCTGCAGAACCGTCAGACGCTCCTGCTGATCATCAGCGGAGCGGCCATAGCGGCTCTGCTGGGTTATCTGATCCTGAAAGGGAAGAGCCTGCATCGGATGGCCGGTCTGTCCTTCGCCTTCATCATCGCCGGCGGAGTGGGAAATCTCATCGACCGGCTGACAAAAGGATATGTGGTCGATTTTTTCGACTTTCGCGTGTGGCCGATCTTCAACGTGGCCGATATCGCCGTCTGCTGCGGCTGCGCTCTGTTGATCTTTTACGTTCTTTTCTGGGAGAGACATGTGGAGCGCAGGTCTGAGGAACGGGAGAGAAAAGGTGACTGATATGGACCGGGGAGAGACTTATACATTTCAGATAGAGGAAAGTGAAAGAGAAGGGCAGCGTTTGGATGCTCTTCTTTCGGCTTTCATGGAGGAAACTTCGCGGAGTTATATCCAGAAACTGATCGCCGCAGGCAATGTGAGGGTGAACGGAAAGGACGAGAATTCCAAAAAGTATAAGGCGCGCCGGGGGGACGTGATCGAACTTTTTCTGCCGGAAGCCAGAGAACTTCCCGCAGAACCCCAGGATCTGCCCCTGAACATCGTATATGAGGACGATGATCTGGTGGTGGTGGACAAAGCTAAAGGAATGGTGGTCCATCCGGCTCCGGGCAATCCGGACGGTACACTGGTCAACGCCTTGCTGTATCACTGCGGAAATCTGTCTTCCATCAACGGGGTGATCCGGCCGGGGATCGTGCATCGCATCGATAAGGACACCAGCGGCCTTCTCATGGCGGCCAAAAACGACTTTGCCCACAGCGGACTGGCAAAGCAGCTGGAAGCTCACAGCATTACCCGGGCCTATCAGGCCGTGACCCTGTACAATATAAAGGAGGAGCGGGGAACAGTGAACGCTCCCATCGGCCGCGATCCGAAAAACCGTCTGCGCATGGCGGTGACAGAGCAGGGCGGAAAGCGGGCCGTGACGCATTACCGGGTCCTGAAGCGCTTCGGCGGAGCTTACACGCATATCGAGGCGCGTCTGGAGACCGGCAGGACCCACCAGATCCGCGTTCACATGGCCCATATTCACCATCCGCTGCTGGGCGATCCCCTCTACGGTCCCAGGAAATCGGCCTTCGGCGCCGAGGGACAGGTACTGCACGCCTGGCTTTTGGGCTTCATCCATCCCCGTACCGGAGAATACATGGAATTTAAAAGTCCTTTACCACAGGAGTTTCAATCAATACTGAACAAACTGGAGGCAAAATATGAGTAAAACTACGTTTAAGCCCGGAACCATGCTGAATCCCGTACCGGCGGTGATGGTCTCCTGCGGGTCGAAACCGGGAGAAGAAAATATTATAACCATCGCCTGGACCGGTATCGTCAACTCAGAGCCGCCTATCACCTATGTATCCGTTCAAAGATCCCGCTTTTCCCACGATGTGATCGAGAGAGAGGGGGAATTTGTGATCAACCTGACCACGGAAGCTCTGACCAGAGCCGCGGATTTCTGCGGCGTGCGCTCGGGGAGAAATGTGGATAAGTTTGCCGAACTTTCTCTGACGAAGGAGAAGGCGGATCTGGTAAAATGTCCTATGATCGCAGAATCTCCTGTCAATCTGGAGTGCAGAGTCCTGGAAATGAAATCCTTTCCCACCCACGACATGTTTCTGGCGGAGATCATCTCCGTTCACGTAGACACCTCTCTCATGGACGAAAACGGCAGGCTGGAGCTGGAAAGGGCGGGTCTGGTGGCTTACAGCCACGGCGAGTATTTCGGCCTTCAGAAACGGCCGCTGGGCCGATTCGGCTACTCCGTCATGAAACCGAAGACAAAGAAGCGCATCGCCGGCGAGCGCAGACAGAAATACAGAAAGAAAGAGCAGAAAGACGGCAGAAAAGGAGACGGCGGCGATCGTCTCACGACCATCAGAAGATAAAAAAGGGCGCTGCATTTGATCCTGCAGCGCTCTTTTTTATAACATAGGAAATATCGTTTGCTGATATTTCCGTATGTTTCAAAAAAGTCTCCTTATGAAAGTGAGCCCGTAGGGCGAATCATGTTTCCAAAGGAAACTTTTTTATACTCGGCGGAATACAGGAAGCGGACTTAGAGGAGGTATCCGCCCAGTTAATTCAGTCCGGAAGATGTCCTCCAATTACTTCATGATGCGTTTTTTTTTGCGGACGCAGGAAAGGGAAAGTTCCTTTACAAATCCTGAAAGTTTTCTTTGACAAAGTGGAGACATTCTTCACAGACTGCCTTTCCATAGAAGGTGACGGAAGGAGATCTGCCGTCACACAGCACGCAGGAGTGATTAAAATGATTCTTGCGATCAATCTCATTGGCTCGTTTCTTCATAGCATTTTTCCTTTCTTTTACCATATAATCGTGCGTATTGGAATGGATAACTTTTTTATCCTGTATTCACAATGTAAGCGTAGCAAATATTTGTATAATTTTCAACATAAAAATAATTAAATGTAATAAATAACACGAATTATGTAATAAGGTAAAAAAAAGAAGGACATTTTGTCCTTCTTTCCGCTCATATTTTTGCAGAATTTGATCTATTGAAACAAAATTTTCCGATCGCCTAAAAATTGAACGGTCAGCGATCTGAACCGGAGGGCAGCTTCGGGTCGACGTAGACCGTTCGGTTATCGGTGAAGATGACCATGCCCGGTTTGGCCCCCGCGGGCTTTTTTACAAAACGCGCCCGGGTATAGTCCACAGGGACGTTTTCGGAATCCCGGCCCTTGCTGTGCCAGGCGGCGATGGACGCCGCCTCAAAGATGGCGGTCTCGCCGGGTTCCCGGCCCTCCGTGAAGAGGATAATGTGGGAGCCGGGGATATCCTTGGTGTGAAACCAGAGATCCTGCTTTCCCGCCGTCTTAAACGTGAGATAATCGTTTTCCCTGTTGTTGCGTCCGGCGAGCACGCGAAAACCGTCGGAAGTGGCGTACTGCCAGGGATCTGCCTTATGCTTCACAGGTTTTCCCGCAATTTTTCGCCGCCGCAGGTAGCCCAGGTCGCACAGCTCTTCCCGGAGCGCTTCGATCTCCCCGTAGCTTTCCGCGCTGCGCGCGAAGGCCAGCACCGACTCCAGGTACTGGATATCGGCCTCGGTATCCAGCAGCTGTATCTTCTTTTCCTTTATGGCGGTCTTGGCCTTGCCGTATTTCTTGAAGTAGCGCTGCGCGTTTTTTGCAGGGGAGAACCGCTCGTCCAGCGGGATCGTCAGCTGGGAATCGTCGTAGTAGTTGTGGACGTCCACGCTTTTCGCCCCGGGGTCCACCGCGTGCAGATTGGCGGTGAGCAGTTCGCCGTACAGTCGGTAGATGTCGGAGTTTTCCGCCGCCAGCAGATCCTCTGACAGACGCTGTTTTTTCAAAAGCTGCTTATCCAGCTGGGCGTTCACCGCCCGGATCAGATCCGAGGATTTCTGGCGAATGCGGTTGGATGAGGCTTTGTGGGTATAGAAAAAGTCCGCCGCCTGACTCACGTCGTCAAAGAGCTTCCGCTCACAGCAGTCCTCCAGCTCCGAAAGGGGAAAGATGTGAAAGTCTACAGGACCTTTTTCCGGATCCATGTAGACAGAGGGCTGCAGGCGATCCTCCAGTATGGCATTGGCGTGATTCTGCAGTACGGGCAGCAGATCCTCCGCAGTCAGCTCCTCCTGCGGTCTGTGGGCCAAAAGGGAGGCCAGATATACCATTTCTCCTGCGATCACAGGGCTGACGCCCTGCAGACCGCCCATCAGGGCCTTCGCCTGAGCGGCGCAGCGGCCCTCCGTTATTTCAGCGAGACGGGGCAGATCCAGGTCGTAAAAACAAGTCTTGCCCTGGGAGGGCGGATAGACATAGGTCTGTCCCGGAAGGATCTGACGGTAGCGGTTTACATCGATCGAGATCCGTTTGATGCTGTCGATGATCTTGTTGGAGGACAGATCGATCAGGATCAGATTGCTGTGCTTGCCCATGATTTCCGCAGTCAGACATTTATTTACCGAAAACCCCATTTCGTTAACTGTGTCTACACGGATCTCCACGATGCGTTCCGACTCTTTCTGGGTAACGGAATGGATGCGTCCTCCCTGAATGTGCTTGCGCAGCAGCATGCAGAAGGCTGGGGGACTGGAAGGATTCTGCGCCTCCGACTGAGTCAGGTGGATACGGGCGTGGCTGCTGTTTGTAGAGATGTACAGCTTATGCCGTTCCTTGCCGGCGTGGATCTGAAGGGTGATCTCATCCGGCTCCGGCTGGTATATTTTTTCTATTTTTCCGCCGGCCAGCAGACTGTTCAGCTGCCGGGCCACGGCTCCTGTTACAAGGCCGTCAAAACTCATGGTCATACTCCTTTAAGATTTTTATTGAGATTTCTATATTTTATCATCTTCGATCTTCTTCCGATCCGGGAAGACAGAGCTTAGTGTTTATGGTACAATGTCCATACCCCGCGATTGGCGAGCCGAAGGCGAAGCCAGAGGGGCGGTATGACAGGTGCCCAGAACACTTAGCGACTGGCGAACCATAGGTGAAGACAGAGCTTAGTGTTTATGGTACAATGTCCATACCCCGCGATTGGCGAGCCAAAGGCGAAGCCAGAGGGGCGGTATGACAGGTGCCCAGAACACTTAGCGATTGGCGAACCGAAGGTGAAGACAGAGCTTAGTGTTTATGGTACAATGTCTATATTAACACGAATAAAAGTGAAAAAGCAAAAAATATATTGCGTGTTGATCAGAGTGAATGGCGAGAGAGTGACGGCGGCGGCCGGACGGGGAGGAAAGATGATCAAGAGTATGACCGGCTTCGGAAGAAGCGAGATGAGCGACGGCAAGAGAAACGTAGTCGTGGAGATACGTGCGGTGAACCACAGGTACAGCGATATAACCGTAAAGATGCCCAGGCGGTATTCCTTTGCCGAGGAGAAGCTGAAGGCGCTGGTGAAAGGCGTGGCCAGACGGGGAAAGATCGACGTTTCCATCAATGTGGAGAATATAACGGAGGACGACACCACCGTCAGGCTCAACACCATGGTGGCGCGGCAGTACTATGACAACATGAAGGAACTGGCAAATACCTTCGGGCTGCCGGAGGAGATATCCCTTCAGCATCTGGCGTCCCTGCCGGACGTCATGAAGGCCGTTCCGGATCTGGAGGACGAAGAGGCGATCTATCAGAGCCTGGCTGCTCCTGTGGCCGCAGCGGCGGAAAAGCTTAACGAGATGCGCGTGACAGAGGGCAAAAAACTGGCGGAGGACATTATCATGCGCGGCCGTCTCATCCACGATATGGTTGATAAAGTGGAGAAGCGTTCGCCTCAGGTCACCGCGTCCTATACCGAGAAGCTGCGGAACCGGATCAGGGAGCTGATCGGAGACACGGTGGCGGTGCCGGAGGACCGCATTTTAGTGGAGGCGGCCATTTTTGCGGACAAATGCAGCGTGACGGAGGAGCTGGTCCGTCTGGACAGCCATATTTCTCAGCTTGAGAGCATTATCACCAAGAGCAACCAGCCCGATGGAAAGAAGCTGGATTTCCTGGTGCAGGAGATGAACCGGGAGGCCAATACCATAGGATCGAAGGCCAATGATATCGAGATCACCAATCTGGTGCTGGACATGAAGAGTGAGATCGAAAAAATACGGGAACAGGTGCAAAATATCGAATAAAATCGAAGGATCCCCCTTGAAATTCGCGGGAAAATGAGGTATTCTATATATTCATACGGAAGAAAAAAGTACATGCGTTTCAGAAAGGAAAATAAATGAACAAAGGGCTGCTGTTTGTGGTTTCCGGTCCTTCGGGAGCGGGTAAAGGTACGATCTGCAGGGAACTGCTGAATCAGATCGATGTGGATCTATCTATTTCAATGACAACCAGATCTCCCAGGCCAGGCGAGGTGCACGGCAAAAATTATTACTTCGTATCTCAGGAAGAATTCCTGCGCACGCGGGACGAAGGCGGCCTGCTGGAGCATGCTTTTGTTTACGGCAATTATTACGGAACACCCAGACAGATGGTGCTGGATAAACTGGAGTCGGGCAGGGATGTAGTCCTGGAGATCGACATTCAGGGAGCCCTGAAGATACGGGAATCTTATTCCAAGGGCATTTTTATCTTTATCCTGCCTCCATCCATGGCGGAACTGCGCAAAAGGATCACCGGAAGGGGATCGGAGACCGAGGACGCTATCAATATGCGTCTGGGAGAAACGCTGAAGGAAGTTTCCTACATAGATAAATATGATTACTGTGTCGTAAACGGCGAAGTGGACGAGGCGGTGAGCCGTGTGGCCGCGATCATGAAGGCCGAGCACTCCCGCGTGTCCGAAGACGTTTACGCTCTGATCGAGAAGTATAAGGAGGAGATGTAAGAATGCTTTACCCATCTATAAATCTGCTGAAGACCAAGGCGGACAGCCGCTATACGCTGGTGATCCTGGCGGCCAAGAGAGCAAGGGATATTATCGAAGGAAAACCCAAGCTGACGGAAGAAGACGTGGCGAAGCCCGTATCCATCGCGGCCAATGAGATCGCGGAAGATCTGATCAGCTATACGAGAGACGATCAGCAGCTGTAAAAGCTGCGCGGACAGAAAACACGGCGGCGCCGTGTTTTTTTTCGAGTTACTACTTTACAAATTTAGCGTGCTAAAGTATAATGGCAATATCGGTTCAAAGAGAAAATGATTGAACACAGATAATACAGCAGGAAACGTTTGAGGAGGAGAGACTGAAATGAAAAAGAAATTGTGTTTGCTTCTGGCATTGATCATGATCGTGGGCGCTTTCGCCATGGGCTGCGGCAGCGGAGACGACAATGGCGGCGGCGATGCCGTATCGGAAGACACGTCCCTGACGGATATCAAGGCCAAGGGCACCCTGGTGCTGGGCTGCGACGATGAATTTCCGCCCATGGGTTTTGTGGACGAAGACGGCAATCTGACCGGTTTTGATATTGAACTTGCAAGACTGGTGTGCGAGAAGATCGGCGTTGAGCTGGAAGCCACGCCCATCGACTGGTCCACCAAGGAAGCGCAGCTGGAAGGCGGCAGCATCGACGTGATCTGGAACGGCTACACGATCACCCAGAAG
>Ga0129308_1003782_pt1 | contig 10366 bp, 11 predicted proteins | sample L827metagenome_FD_94440 | JGI IMG/M metagenome (GOLD analysis project Ga0129308, IMG submission 94440) | Ring-tailed lemur group fecal microbial communities from Wisconsin, USA - L827 metagenome | ecosystem: Host-associated > Mammals > Digestive system > Large intestine > Fecal | place: USA... | reverse complement strand
CGAAGAGAGGCTATCACAAACGCTCTCTGAATTCCAATGACGGCTGGAATGCTACCTCCGCCCTGTCATTCCTGAATGCGCCGCTTCTCACCTATAGCGGGGAAATCCGCAGCGCGGTCATGCTTGTACACGGGGAAAAAGCGCATTCCTGCTATTTCAGCCGCGACGCGTTCAAAAAGCTCACCGGAGAGAACAAGCGCCTTTTGATTGTTCCAGGGGCCGTGCATACCGATCTCTATGACAATCTGGACGTAATCCCCTTTGATGAAATCACAGCCTTTTTGCAGGAAAATATGTAGCTTGATACAGGCAAAAGAAGACGGAATGGAGGAACATTATGCAGTATCGTATACTCCCGCATGGTAAGGAAAAGATCAGTGTTCTGGGCTTGGGGACAAGCTCGATTCAGATGTCCGGCGAAAAAGAGATCGAAGAAACCATTCGCTGCGCGGTAGAAAATGGCGTGAATTATTTTGACATGGCGTCGGCGGAAGCAAAGCCCTTTCCGGCCTATGGCCGTGCGTTGGCAGACTGCCGGGAACGGGTCTATTTCCAAATTCACTTCGGCGCCAATTATCAGAGCGGAAGCTATGGCTGGACAACGGATCTGGATACCATCAAGCGTTCCATCGACTGGCAGCTCAATGCATTGAAAACGGACTATATCGACTTCGGCTTCCTTCACTGTATTGACGAGGCGTCCGATCTGCGCAAGATCGAGAAAAACGGTATAATCGACTATGTCCTGGCGTTAAAAAAGCAGGGCGTGGTGCGGCACATTGGCCTTTCCTCGCATACGCCGGAGCTGACAAACCGCGTGCTGGATCTGGGAATTCTGGATATGCTGATGTTCTCGATCAACCCGGGCTATGACTACCGGCAGGGCGACTACGGCATTGGCGGTGTGGAGGAACGCATGGCGTTATACCGCCGCTGCGAAAAGGAAGGCGTGGGCATTTCCGTCATGAAACCCTTTGGCGGCGGACAGCTCCTGGATGCGAAGACATCGCCGTTCCGCAAGGCGCTGACGGAATACCAGTGCATCCAATACGCGCTGGATAAGCCGGGTGTATTGACCGTGCTGCCGGGTATTCGTGGAAAGCAGGACCTGCAGCGGCTTCTCGGCTTCTGCGAGGCAGCGCAGGAGGAACGGGATTATTCCGAGATCGGCACCTTTGCGCCGCAGGATGCCATGGGAATCTGCGTGTACTGCAATCATTGTCAGCCATGTCCCGCCGGCCTGAACGTCGGCCTTATCAACAAATATTACGATCTTTCGAAAGCGGGAGACGCACTGGCCCGGGATCACTACAGAAAGCTGGAGCGCAAGGCGGATCAGTGCATCCAATGCGGCCATTGCAATTCCCGGTGCCCGTTCCATGTGGACCAGATGGCCAGAATGAAGACGATCGGGGATTTCTTCCGGTAAATCCACATACGCCCGCATATCGGATTATCAGTAGCGGCTATCGAAAACATCAAAAACATGATTACAAGGACGGCGGGGAATGTTCCCCGCTGTCTTTGTATTGGCCAATACTTAATGGCAGTATGAACTTGTCCTTATTGCCTGTGACTGGTACAATAGAGGTTGAATTGAATATCTTTCGGAGATCTGAAATCTTTTGAAAAAACTTGTAAGGTTTTAGCGTTTTTCCCGTCTTATAGGGTGAAGGAACCTTCAGGTTGCAGAGAGGAGGCACTGCGGTGGAGGATAGTCAAATCATAGAACTGTACTGGAAAAAGAACACAGACGCCATATCAAAAACCGCCGACAAGTATGGCGCATACTGCTATGCAATTGCCGAAAATATTCTGCACAACCACGAAGATTCCGAGGATTGCGTCAATGATACTTGGCTCCACGCATGGAATGCGATGCCTCCGCAGAAGCCCAATGTGCTTCGGCTGTTTTTGGCGAAGATTACCCGTAATCTCTCCTTAGACCTCCTTAATGTACGAAATGCGGAAAAACGGGGCGGCGGAGAAATCGCCCTTGTCTTGGGCGAACTGGTGGAATGTCTCAATGGCGGTGTAGACACAGAGACGGCATACGAGGCCAAAGAACTGCGGCAGTGTATCCGGCGTTTTGTGCGCTCACTGCCAGAGCGGGAAGGAAACGTGCTGGTACGCCGGTACTTTTTTGCCGAATCCATAGCGGATATTGCGCGGCGGTATGGCCTGACGGAAAATCATGTGGCGGTGATGCTGAGCCGGACGCGGAAAAAACTGAAGGCGCATCTCCTGAAGGAGGGATACCAATGAACAAAAACGATTTATTCCGGGCCTTTGACGGAGTGGACGACGATATTCTGGAACGCAGTGAGCTTTCCACAGCCCTCCGCAGGCCACCGGCCTGCCGAAAGTGGCTGGCGGTGGCCGCCTGTCTGGTCCTAATTGTAAGTCTGACCGGGGGTATCCTCGTTGCTGAAGCCAAAGAGTACAACGCGGCGGTAGACTTTTTCAAGGAGAATGGTCTGTCCACCGAGGGGCTGAGCCGGTCGGACGTGAAAGCCGTCTACCGGGATATTACCAGCCAGCATTTCACCTATGACAAAACGGCGGAGGTCATTGAACGGGCAGTACCGGGGCTGGAAATTGACCAGCGCCAGCCCACCCCGGAGGAGCTGGCGGCGCTGTGGGATCGGAACGTGTGGCGTAACACCCGACTGGAGATCGGGTTTAGCTACCGTGTGGATGTCCGGGAGAAGCTGGACGAGGGCCTGGGCTTCGACGTGCTGGACAGGAGCGTTTTGGAGTGTTACCGGGACGGCGGGCTGCTCTGGACGGCGGAGTTCCCCGGTCTCTATGTGGAGGACGGCGCACACACCTCTGCCGGGACGGCGGTGTGGGGGCACAATGACACCTGGTCCAGCGAACAGCCTGCGCGTTCCAGCGTGGCCCGGGTGGACGAGAATGGAAACGTCCTCTGGCAGCGCCAACTGGATCACGGCTTTGAGCGGGAGTATATTGCCGCCGTGGTAGACAACGGGGACGGCACCTGGGCGGTGGTCAGCCGGGGGGACTTCAAGTACCTCTGCCTGAGCCAGTACGACATGGACGGAAACGAGCTGTTCAACTACGTCACCGAAGTCGGAAACTATGGTATCTGGAACGCGGTGCGCTTGGGAGACGGTTACTTGGTGCAGTTGGGGAACACCATGGATGGGGAGACCGCCCGGCTGGTAAAGCTGAACCGGGAGGGGGATCTACTGGACACCTTCGTTTACGAAGGGGAGGACTGCGATTACACCATCACCGATATGATTGAGTTCGGAGACCGGGTGTACCTGTCCGCCTACGCAGTGCCCAAGCAGAAGGAAAAGGGCGGGCGGTATGAAATCGCCGATGTTCTGGACTACCTGTTTAGCAACAATATTTGGGAGATTTCCAGCGAGGAGCTGACCCCTATGGTGCGGGACAACTACACGGCGGTGCTGCTGCTGTGCGACCCGGAGGGCGGCGCACCGGAGACATTCTATTCTGTCAAGGGCTCTCTGGGCGGGAAGCTGGCGGTCAACGGCTCTGGAGAACTGGCGTGGGATGTAGAGAGCGTAGTGAATACTTTCTTTTCCCCAGCCACCAGCTCTTTCACCATCGGGGGCACCTGTCAAGTATTCCGTTATACCTTCGACGGCGCGGGAACGCTGCTCCGTCAAGAGGACGCGGGAGAAACCGTGCCATATCATAGATAATCACCTAAGAGCAGCCAAAGAGGAGTCCTCTGCCAGCATAATCGCAAACTGTCCCGTAACGGGAAACGGCATTTTTCAAAATCCGTCAGGCTTGCAGGCGATCCGGCGCTTCGGACGCAGGGTGCGATTAAAGGGTTATGCCGGCAAAGGTTTTGCCGCTTCTGGACATGCGGCGTATTTTTGAAGAATTACAGCTTGTGGCTTGAAAAATCAACTACAGTTGAGAAACAGTTAATGCTTGGTTGAGAATACTGACTTAAAATATATGTGATAAATTTGATTTTCTGAGCATCGCTGCCCGTTTGCGCCTGAGAGATAAATTGGGGAAACGATAAAATACGGAGGCATGGTTATATGAACAGGATTTTAATTGTAGAGGATGATTCTAAGCTCCGTCAGCTTTTTCAGCGCGTACTTGTGAGAGAGCGCTATGATGTAAAGGCGGTATCCAATGGACAGGAGGCGCTGGAAGCGATGGATTCCGACTATTATAATCTGATTATTACGGACATTATGATGCCTGTAATGGACGGCTATGAGCTTGTTCGTCAGATCCGTGACGCAGGAAATAAAATTCCTGTCCTTATGATTACGGCGAAGGATGCGTTTGACGATATGCGGACCGGCTTTCATTCCGGTACGGATGATTATATGACAAAGCCGGTAAACGTGAACGAAATGGTGCTCCGCGTGGAGGCGCTGCTTCGCCGTGCGCAGATGCTCGATGAACGCCGGCAGACGATTGGGAATACCATTCTGGAATGGGATACCTATACGGTGATCACAGAGGAAGAATCTATGATCCTGCCGCAGAAGGAGTTTATGCTGCTGTATAAGCTGGCTTCTTATCCGAACCGTGTTTTTACACGTCATCAGTTGATGGAAGAAATATGGGGCTATGATAATGAAAGCGACACGCACACGATAGACGTCCATATCGCAAGGCTGCGGGAACGTTTTCGCGGCAATAAGGATTTCAGGATTGTTACCATGCGTGGTGTTGGATACAAGGTGGAAAAAATATGAAGCGAAAAAAACAACCACGGTTTACGATGCAGGTATTCTTTATTGGAATCGTAGTTTTTGAGATGGCCTGCACGATTGGAATATCTTACGGTCTGGTTTGGATGCTGCACAGATGGACGGATTTTTCCTATGATATTCCGGACATTGTGTGGCTGCTCGTGTTCTCGCTTTTGTTGGGCTGCGCGCTGTCATCAGCAATGGGGAAACGTTTTTTCGAACCGATCGCCAGGCTCCGTGAATCGATGCGGCAGGTCGCGGAAGGGGATTTCAGCGTACAACTGGACGACAGCAAATGTTTTAAAGAAATTCGGCAGATTAACGCTGACTTTAACCGAATGGTAAAGGAGCTTGAGGCAACCGAGATCTTGCAGACAGATTTTGTTTCCAATGTATCTCACGAGTTCAAAACGCCAATCAATGCAATCGAAGGTTACGCAACCCTGCTCCAGGGCGGAGAGCAGCCGTTAACCAAAGAACAGACGGAATGTGTGGAGGAAATACTGGACAATACACGCCGGCTCTCCAGCCTGATTGGAAATATGCTGCTTCTTTCCAAAGTCGACAATCAGAGTATTCAAATGCAGAGGACGAAGTATCAACTGGATGAGCAGATTCGGGAGGCAATTCTTTCTCTGGAACGCAGATGGACAGAAAAGAAGACGGAATTTGATGCGGACATGGATGCGGTGGAATATACAGGGAACGAAAAGCTGATGTTCCATGTGTGGAGCAATCTGATTGAAAATGCTATCAAGTTTGGACCGTATGCGGGCCTGATCCGAATTCGGCTGAAAAAAGAATTGGACCGGATTGTGTTTCAAATTGAGGATGAAGGTCCGGGCATTGAGGAGAATGCAAAAAAGCATATTTTTGACCGGTTCTATCAATCCGACAGTTCACACAAAGAAGAAGGCAATGGCCTCGGCCTTGCCCTTGTCAAACAGATTGTACATCTGGAAAACGGCGAAATTTACGTAGAAAACAGACCAGAGGGCGGAAGCTGCTTTACTGTTGTCTTGCGGGCATAGAAAAAACAGATGATTTTTGACATCGGCTTTTATAAGCCGGTGTCTTTTTTCAACCAGATTTGAGAATTGGTTAATGTTGAATTGAAAATCCGCCGCTATACTTTTTTGCAGAACAGACAGCAAATAGGAGTGAAAAAAGATGAAAAAAGAAAAGCCGGATTACAGAAAAAGGATTGTTACGATCCCAAACCTCCTGTCTCTGTTCAGGCTGTGTCTCATTCCGGTGCTTATATGGCTTTACTGCGTTAAGAAAGAACCGGTGTGGACGGCCATTGTCCTGACGCTTTCCGGGATAACCGATATTGCCGACGGGATCATTGCTAGAAAATTCGGCATGGTCAGTGACCTCGGAAAAATTCTTGATCCTGTTGCAGATAAGCTGACGCAGTTTGCCACGCTGTTTTGCCTGATTACGCGCTTTCCCCATATGCTGTTCCCTCTTGTATTATTGGTGGTGAAGGAAACCGTTGCGGGAATTACGGGTCTCCTTGCCATAAAAAGAACCGGGGAAGTATTTGGCGCCGACTGGCATGGGAAGGCGACGACGGTCTCCCTGTATGCCCTTATGGTCATACATCTGCTCTGGTATTGGATTCCGAACAGCGTCTCTCATCTTTTGACAGGGGCCTGTATTGGGATCATGCTTATGTCGTTTGTGCTGTATGCAGTCCGCAATATCCGGATTATTAAAAGAGGATTGCTGGAGAAGAAAACGGATGAAAATTGCGCCGCCTGTCATTGATTACCGAAAACTTCGGTTGAGCAACTTAAATTCTGCAACCTTTCGCCATTTGAAATTGCTGCTGTATTGGCCGGTTTATGGCTTGTTGTTTCTGTTTGTGGAACGGTTTTATCATGCAGACAGCTATTTTTCGATGCACTGTCCGCTGGATGATTGGATTCCCTTTAACGAATGGTTTTTGATTCCTTATTTGTTTTGGTTTGTTTATCTGGCCGGGATGCACCTGTACACGCTCCTGTATGATGTGGAAGCCTTCCGAAAGATGATGCATTTCATTATAGGAACCTACTCTCTGACCATTCTTATTTATCTCCTGTTTCCGACCTGCCAGGAATTAAGGCCGGAGGAATTTGCAAGAGATAATATTCTGACCAGGTGTATTGCCGGATTTTATCAGTTTGACACAAATACCAATGTCTGCCCGTCCATTCATGTGATCGGCTCGCTGGCGGTTATGTTTACCGCGTGGCACTGCAAGGGATTACAAAAACCTGGCTGGAAGCTGGCCTTTGGAATTTCAGCGGCGCCGATCTGCGTTTCTACGGTGTTTTTGAAACAGCACTCGGTGATGGATGTGCTTGCCGCTTTGCCAATCAGTATCGCTGCTTATTATTTTTGCTTTTTAAGAAAAAAGTAAACCGGAGCTGTGCTTGATAGAAAGAAGGTGCTTTTATGCTGCCAGCCAGATTTTTGCTGTTTGGATATATATCAGGAAGCGTATTATACGCGCGGATTTTTGCGGGAATTTTCCATAAAGAGGACATGATTGCGAAAAGCAGAGATCAGAATCCGGGCGTTGCAAACGCCTTTCAGTATGGCGGTTTTTGGTGCGGTCTGCTAACGCTTCTTGGCGATTTAGCAAAGGGATTTTTCCCGGTATATCTGTACACGCATTTTGGAAACACAGGCTATCTCAATACCTTGCCGGCGGCGCTGGTGATAGCCTCGCCGGTCATTGGCCATGCTTTCCCGCTATTTTACCGGTTCAAGGGCGGAAAGGGCATAACGGTTACCTTCGGCGTATTGCTTGGGCTTCTTCCGGTTTGGAAGCCTGTTGCGATCCTTGCGGCGCTTTTTATTCTTTTTTCTTCTGCGATGCGGATTACGCCCCATTTTTACCGCACGGGCGTCACCTACATATGCGCGCTCATCGGTATGCTTTTGCTTGTCGATGAGATGGTGATCTGGCTCAGCTTCCTGTTAGTAACGGCCAATGTCCTTATGCGGCTGCACATCAGCAAAGAGAAACGGGAAAAACCGGAGGTAAAACTGCTATGGATGCGCTGATACTTTCCTGCAGCACAGGCGGAGGGCATGACGCCGCAGGACATGCCATTCTGGAAGAACTGAGACGCAGAGGGCATCATACGGTTATGCTGAACCCTTATGAACTAAAAAGCGCAACGCTTGCTGAACGGATTGACAATACGTATATTGGTATCGTTCAGAAGGCTCCGCGTCTCTTTGGCGCAATTTATAAAGCGGGACAGCTTTACAGAAGACTGCCCGTTCGTTCTCCTGTATATTTTGCGAACGGCGCTATGGTTCCTGTTATGCAGAACTATCTTGCCGGTCATCATTTTGATATTGTGATGATTTCGCATCCATTTCCGGCGGAAATCATGACGAGCATGAAGCAGCGCGGGATTGCGATTCCGAGGACGATGTTTATTACCACAGACTACACCTGTATTCCCTTTATAGAAGAAACAAAATGCGATGCATATGTTATCCCTTCCGCAGAACTTTTGCAAGAGTTTATCGGCAGGGGGATTCCAGCCGACCGGCTATATCCTCTGGGGATTCCTGTTGACAGACGGTTTACCGAAAATGAAACCCGTGAAGAAGCCAGGCTGCGGCTGGGGCTGAAACCTGATAAAAAATATATTCTTGTCGCAGGCGGAAGTATGGGCGGAGGGAAGATTGAAAAAGCGGTGGTAAGTCTTATGTCGGGCCTGAGGAGCAGGCCGGATACAGCGCTGATTATCCTGTGCGGTCACAATAAAAAACTGTTCAGAAAGCTGCAATCAGCGGCAGGGGAGAATACTGCTGTTTTGGAGTATACGGATGATATGGCCGGATATATGAGGGCCTCGGACCTTTTTATTACGAAACCGGGCGGACTCTCCTCTACGGAAGCGGCTGTGAGAGGAATCCCCATCCTGCATACCTCGGCGATTCCTGGCTGCGAAACTGCGAATGCCGCTTTTTTTCGTCAGTACGGGATGAGCGTGTGCTGCAATTCCTCAAAAGACAGCCTATGTGCGATGCTGGAAAAACTGGAGAACGAAACCATATGCGAGGGTATGATCCAAAATCAGCGCAAGGTCATTGCGGCTGATGCCGCCGTGAAGATTTGTGAGCTTGCAGAGACTCTCATTACCTGAAAAGCAGCCGTAAGGCTGCTTTTTTTCTTGAAGCTGTCTTTATCGTGATTAGAACCGCATCCTGAAAAAGCAACCAATGATGCTCAAAATCAGAAAAACTAATATGTATTTTTTCATAATCTTTCCCTCACATAGAAAGCGTGTGAATCATCATTCCCAAAAACAGGAAACCCGCAAGGGCATAAAGACTGTTTACAACCAAACACACCTTCATCAAACCGCTTTGAGCCTTTGCTTTAACATATGAGACAGCGGTGAACACACCGCTGAAAATCATAAATGCTGCGTAGCAGGCAATCATTATTTCGGCGGCGGGCGATTCCAACGCCCAATCGAAAGTCCGAAGCGGCAGGATTGTCCATGGGACAAAAAGCATAATCGTGCTGATAACAGTCAAAATTTTGTTTTTCATAATCATTATCTCCTTTCGGCCTGCCCAAAACGAAGGCAGGAAATGCCTAAACATAAGATTGTTATAAGGGCGGCAACAGGTATCCACGGTATTCGTTTAACCTGCGCTGTATCAAGGTTGGCGGCAAGTTTTCCGTATTCCGATGTGATAACAAAAAACGGATACGACATCGGGTAAATAAACCACGCTTTTGTATTGATTATCAATACGGACGGCACAATTGAGGCCAAGCCAATACCGATAGAAAAAATCGGCGTCTGAATACAAACCGATAACATCCAGAAAAATGCGACCATCGGAATTGCTGCAACAAATAGTATTCCCGCCTCCTTAAAGACAAACAACGGCGATAACATGAAATGATAATTTTGTGTCTCGGAGGCTACCATCGCACCTATATAGTACATACCGACCGCCATACCGATTTGAAGAGCGGCCAGCGCAAGCAAGACGGCGAACTTGGCCATAGAGAGCTTCACTGTGCTGATCGGCAGGGCAAGCATTTTTAAAATTCCTTTATTTGCCCGTTCTGTTTGACTTAAAAGAACGGTTCCGACTACCATACTTGCGGGAAACATAAACCAGGCCATTCCCATAAAGCCCTGAATCAAGAAGTTGTTTTCCGGCGAAATTCCCTCTGCCTGCATATCAAAATTCATATGAGCATTCAAAATGGATGGTATCCACAAGATAACCGCCGCAACAAGGAGAATCAGCAGTATTTTTGAGCGTTTTATTTTCTTAAATTCCACGCCAACAAGTGATAAAAAACTCATTCAAACGACCTCCTTACCTTTATAAAAATCAGCTCTGCAAGGGCAAGAACCACAAGCTCTGCAGCTACCGCATAAATATAATGCATTGACTGTGTTACATCACTGCTCGCAAATACCTGAAAAGGCATTGCAAAGGGGAAAAGGGAAAGGGCAAAGTTCGTTGCCGGCAGCATCGTTGCGGTGAACACGCAGACCACGCCGATACCAAGTGATACCCACATATTCTCACAGGCTTCTGAAATCAGAAGCGACAGGATCATGCAGGGCAGCGTCAACAAAAACGAATACCCGAAGTATTTG